>Ga0272446_1000552_pt1 | contig 58278 bp, 51 predicted proteins | sample YNPCB0061_FD_194587 | JGI IMG/M metagenome (GOLD analysis project Ga0272446, IMG submission 194587) | Hot spring microbial mat communities from Yellowstone National Park, WY, United States - YNP-CB-006-1 | ecosystem: Environmental > Aquatic > Thermal springs > Hot (42-90C) > Sediment | place... | reverse complement strand
GCGGCTACAGGAAGGATGGATACTGAGTCTGTAACCCCACTGGTACCCACCCTTGCGGCCAGCATCGCTGCATCGGGACTCCCGCCCGTCATCGATGCGGAGCAGTGCGCGGCGCTGCTCCGGTGCAGCAAGCAGCACCTGGAAGCGCTGGCCGACCGCGGCGCGATGCCGGCGACCAAGTTCGGCCGCGGTTGGGTGTTCGTCACCGCCCAAGTGCTGACGCATGTCGCCGCCGCGTGCGAACGCAATCTTCAAACGCCGCGACACGTGCAGTGTACGGCGACGCGATCCGAGGGCGCGGACCAGGGCTCGCCACATCCGCGGCCGGACACGGGCGGTGGACCTGGGCCGGACCGATTGCATGTCGTCATGACGCCTCGCCGGCCCGGTCGCCCGAGGAAGCCGGTGCCGGCTTTGAATCAGCACGGCAGTGAAAACCGCGGCGCCCGGCGGTGAGCCGGGCGCTGCGGACGGGTCGCCAGGTCAGCCCAGCTTGTCGGCCAGTTCGTTGCCGCGCAGGCTCAAATACCGCTGCCGCGTCCGTGCATCGCGCATGCCGGCAGCGCGGCCGAGTTCCTCCGAAGTCAATGGGACAGGCGCATTCAGAACCCATCTGCAGACCGCCTCGTGGCGCGTGTCGTGAAAGTGCAAGTCGACGCAGCCAACCTTGGCAAATACCTGCTGGAACAGTTTCGAGACCTTGCTAGTTGTCTTGCGCAGCGCATCTTCGTCGAGGTCGCCGTCCCAGAACGGAAGCAGCAGTCCATCGCGGCGCACCGCATCCAGGGCTGGCCATGGCGATTGCAGCAGTTTCAGCGCCGCCCTGTTCAGCGGCACCTGGCGCTTGTCGCCGTTTTTCGTGCGCTCCAGCGCAATTGTCCGCTCGGCAAGCTTCACCTGCGCCACGCTGAGCGTGTACAGCTCGCGCATGCGCATCGCCGTCTGTAGCGCAAGCTGGAACATCAGCAGCATACCTTCGGCGCGCGCCTTGTCGTCGACGTTCTTCGCGGCCTCGATCTGCGCCGCGAGCGCCTCAACGATCCTTGCCTCCTCCTGCGCACCGATGCGGCGGTCGCGTTCCTCGTCGAACGGCACGTCCTTGTCCATCGCCGCCAGTTCGGCCTTCAGTCGGCGGTTGTAAGCGGAGTAGCCATGCGGCAGGCGTCGAAGCGGATTGGACGCCAGGCATTGCGGATGCTTTTCGCGGACCCAGTCGAGCACCGCGGACAACGCGCCCTTTTTCTTGCGGATGGTGCCCGGCGTGCTCAGCCGTGTGACCTTCATCTGCCGAATCCACTGCTCGGCCCACGCGAAGTCAACGGTCGACAGCGCGGTCGCCCCGATGTCGCGAGCAATCGTGTCGAGCAGCAGCTCGGTGCTGCGGGGCGGACTGGCGACGCGCCTGTATTGGTGAATGGCCTGCCCGACAGTGCGGAGCTGCGGTCGGTCATCAGGCTGCAGCCACGAGGGCACAACGTTTCTGCCAAGCTCCTCGAGCGCGGCGCGGCCTGCGCGCTCCGCGTCCTCTCGGCTGTCGAAAGTGCGGTAGACGGGCTTGCCGAGCAGCGGGTGCTTGACCCGCAGTTCGAAACTTCTCGCGTTGGAACGGGCACGGACGAAAATCGATGGCATCTGCATCTCCTCTGTGAGTGGGCGATGCAGGCGTGTAGGACCGCGTTTTATCCAGCGGACTGCTGTCCGAAATCCGGGTGGCATTTGCCACTTTTTGAGACCGGACGAGCTGTTCCGAGGCGGCTTCAGCAAAAAAACGGCCGCGCGCGAGGCGCGGCCAACTTACGCGTAACCCTCTGAGCTACCGAGAGTTTCCCGAGGTGGCACGGCCGAGGGTGATGGAGGCGGGGGTCGGAATCGAACCGGCGTACACGGATTTGCAGTCCGCTGCATGGCCACTCTGCCACCCCGCCGCGCAACGCATTGTAGCGGCGCCCGGTGCGCGACACCGGAAGAAAAAGGGGAAGCGCACGGCTTCCCCTTCGGAGACTGGAGCGGGAAACGAGTCTCGAACTCGCGACCTCAACCTTGGCAAGGTTGCGCTCTACCAACTGAGCTATTCCCGCGACGCGCCGCGAATTATAACGGCGACGTTCCCTCTGTCAAAAGCCCGCTGGCGGCCCTCACGCCCGATCGCGCTCGACCAGGTGCGGCCACGCGAGTTTCATGTAGTACAGCATCGAATAGACGGTCAGCGCTGCGGCAATGTAGATCAGCCAGGTGCCGATCGTCGCGACCGGGATCACCCCGAACAGCGGGTCGTGGTACAGCAGCACGGGAATCGCGACCATCTGCATGATCGTCTTCAACTTTCCGAGCCAGTTGACCGCCACGCTGGCGGAGGCGCCGATCTGTGCCATCCACTCGCGCAGCGCCGAGACGGTGATCTCGCGGCCGATGATCACGAGCGCGACGAATTCGTCGACGCGGCCGAGCGCGAGCAGCACAACCAGCGCCGCGCAGACCATCAGTTTGTCGGCGACCGGGTCGAGGAACGCACCGAGCCGAGTGATCTGCCCGTACTTGCGCGCGAGATAGCCGTCGAAGCCGTCGGTGATCGCCGCCAGCGTGAACAGCGCGCACGCGGAGGCGTTCTTCCAGTGCGACGCGATCCAGCCGTCGGGCAGGTAGAAGACGCCGATCACCATCGGGATCATCGCGATCCGCGCCCAGGTCAGGATCATCGGCATGGTGAGCGGCATGCGTGTCAGCCCGGTTGTCCGTGCAGTTGCGAGTAGATGCGCTCGGCGAGCTTACGCGATACGCCTTCGACGCGAGCGATGTCCTCGACCGAGGCGGCGCGCAGCCCGCGCAGTCCGCCGAAGCGCGCGAGCAGCTTCTGGCGCCGCTTTGGCCCGATGCCTTCGAGTTCCTCGAGCTGCGAGGTCTGCCGCGCTTTCGCACGCCGCGCGCGCATGCCGGTGATCGCGAACCGGTGCGCTTCGTCGCGGATCTGCGCGACCAGCATCAGCGCCTGCGATTCGCGGCCGAGTCGTAGCGGCGGCCGGCCGTCGGCGAACACCAGTTCCTCCAGCCCGACCTTGCGTCCTTCCCCCTTCGCGACACCGACGATCACGCCGCTGTCGAGCCCGAGTTCCTCGAACACCTGCTTGGCGACGGACACCTGCCCCTGCCCGCCGTCGATCAGCACGAGGTTGGGAGCCACACCCTCGCCGCGCGCCAACGGCGTAAAGCGCCGGGTCAGCGCCTGGCGCATCGCCGCGTAGTCGTCGCCGGCGGCGATGCCTTCGATGTTGAAGCGGCGGTACTCGCCCGGTCGCATCGCATGGCCGTGATAGACGACGCACGCTGCCTGTGTGGCCTCGCCCATCGTGTGACTCACGTCGAAGCATTCGACGCGCAGCTTCGCGCAATCGCCGTCGTCCAGCTCGATGCCGAGTGCATCGACGAGCGCGCGCGTGCGGGCGGCCTGCGACCCTTCCTCCGCGCGACGGCGCGCCAGCGCGAGCTTGGCGTTGGCCTCGGCCATTTCGAGCCAGCGGCGCCGCTGGCCCTGCGGCTGGCGCAGGATCTGCACGCCGCGCGCGCCGTCGCCGAGCATCGCCTGAAATTCGGCCGCGTCGACGTCGGCGTTGACGATCAGCACGCCCGGCGGCGGGTGCTCCGCATAGTGCTGCGAAATGAACGCCTCGACGATCTCCGCCGCGTCGACGTCGGCGTCGCCGCCGCGCGCCGCCGCCGCAGGAAAGTAGGGCTTGTCGCCGAGATGGCGGCCGCCGCGCACCATCGCGACGTTGACGCACGCTTGCCCGCCTTCGAGCGCGACGGCGATCACGTCGGCGTCGGTGTCGCCGCCGGTCGTGTCGACCGCCTGCTGATGCAGCACGCGGGCGAGCGAGCCGAGTTGATCGCGTACCGCGGCCGCCTGCTCGAACTTCAGCGCGTCGGCGAGCGACTGCATCCGCGCCTCCAATTCGGCGATCACCTCGTTCGTCTGCCCGCGCAGGAAGCGCACCGCGCGGTCGACGTCCTGCGCATAGCCCGCCTCGTCGATCAGACCGACGCAGGGCGCGCTGCAGCGCTGGATCTGATGCAGCAGGCAGGGGCGCGAGCGGTGATTGAACACGGTGTCTTCGCAGGTGCGCAGCCGGAACACCTTCTGCAGGATCTGGATGCTGTCCTTGACCGCCCAGGCGTTCGGGTACGGTCCGAAGTAACGCGCCTTCCGGTCGGTCGCGCCGCGGTAGTACGCGATGCGCGGGAAGCGGTGGTTGGTGAACTTCAGGTACGGGTACGACTTGTCGTCACGGAACAGGATGTTGTAGCGGGGTGCGAGCGACTTGATCAGGTTGTTCTCGAGCAGCAGCGCCTCGGCCTCCGAGCGCGTGACCGTCGTTTCGATCGCCGCTACGCGCGCCAGCATGTGCGCGATGCGCGGGCCCACCCCCTTGCTGAAGTACGACGCGACGCGTTTCTTCAGATCGCGCGCCTTGCCGACGTAAAGGACGTTGCCCGCCGCGTCGAGCATCCGGTATACGCCGGGAAGCTGCGGCAGGCGATCAACGACGGCACGCGGATCGAAAGGCTCGACGCTGGGTTCGGACACGGCCTGACGAGCTCGCCCGCCTATAATCGCGGGCTTTCCATGAACACGATGCCTCGATTCTACGAGGCGCGACGGCGGCTTCGCCGCCCTACTTGCAGGAAATTCCAATGGCCAAGATCCTCGCCACCGAAATCCGCGCCGGCAACCTCATCGAATGGGACAAACGTCTGTGGCGTGTGCTCAAGAGCTATCACGTGCACGTCGGCGGCCGCGGCGGCGCCTACATGCAGCTCGAGATGAAGGACATCGAAACCGGGCAGAAACGCAACGAGCGGCTTTCGACCGACGAGAAGGTCGAGCGCCCGTACATCGACAAGCGCCGGATGGTCTACTCGTACCAGGACGGCGCGAGCTACGTCTTCATGGACAACGAAACCTACGAGCAGCTCAGCCTTTCGGCGGACTACCTCGAAGGCCAGACCGGTTACCTGTTGCCGAACATGGAGGTCGACATCAACTTCCACAACGGCCGAACGATCGGCGTCGAGCTGCCCGCGACCGTCGTGCTGGAAGTCGTCGAAACCGAACCGGCGATCAAGAACGCCACCGCGACGACGACCTTCAAGCCGGCCAAGCTGGAAACGGGCATCACCGTGCAAGTCCCGCCGTTCGTCAGCGCGGGCGAGAAGATCCGCGTCAAGACCGACGACGGCACCTACGTCGAGCGCGCCTGACCCGGCGGGTTTCCCGCGTTCCTCGTGGGACATCCGGGCTCGCGTGTGAGAGGCCAACGCGGCCCGCAAGACGTGGACTTATCACGAGTCTGCAGGCCTCTCGACCTGCAGGCCAAAGTCTTGGATTCGAGCGCTTCAGGACGCTCATGGCGTCCCGCATGCGCGGCGGCCTCGTGAAACGTCCGGGCCGGGGCGAGCGCGGTCACCCCCTCACCCCAGCGCGGCGCGCCACGCCGCCAGATCGGACAGCGCTCCCCGATACAGCTCGCTCGCGCGCAATTCGTCCATCGTCGGCGCTGCGCCGCGCGGGCGCAACCGTTCGAGCCGCTGCGCGAACGCCTCGGTCCGTTGCCACGAGATTCCTCCCAACGCGCGATCCGCAGCCGCGGAGTTGTTGCACACGAGGACGAAGTCGCAACCGGCAGCGAGCGCGGCCTGCGCGCTCTGCACGATGTCGCCTGCCACCCGCGCGCCTTCCATCGACAGATCGTCGCTGAACACCGCGCCGGTGAAACCGAGCCGGCCGCGCAGCACGTCCTCGATCCAGACCCGCGAGAAGCCGGCCGGCTGCCGGTCGACCTTCGGGTAGATCACGTGCGCCGGCATCACCGACGCCAGCGCGGCCCCCAGCCAGCGGTAAGGCGCGGCGTCGGTGTGCAGGATCTCGTTCAGTGAACGCTCGTCGACCGGGATCGCGACGTGCGAATCGGCCTCGGCCCAGCCGTGTCCAGGGAAGTGCTTGCCGCAGTTGGCCATGCCGGCGAGCAGCAGGCCATGCGCGAGATGGTTCGCGAGCATCGCCACGACGCGCGCATCTGCGTGCAGTGCGCGGTCGCCGATCACGTCGCTGCGGCCCCACGCCAGGTCGAGCACCGGCGCGAAGCTCAGATCCACGCCGTGCGCGCGCAGCTCCGCGCCGAGCACGTAACCGGCGGACACGGCGGTGCGGCACGCGAGCAGCACGTCCTGGTCCCAAAGCCGGCCAAGGTCCTGCATCGCCGGTATCGCCGTGAAACCCTCGCGGAATCGCTGGACCCGGCCGCCCTCGTGGTCGACCGCGACCAGCAACGGGGGCGAGCGCAGCGCGTGGATCTCGGCGGTCAGCTCGGCGAGTTGCCGGTTCGACGCAAAGTTGCGCGAGAACAGGATGACCATGCCGACCAGCGGGTGCGCAAGCCGCGCGCGCTCCGCCGCAGTCAACGACGTGCCTTCGATGTCGACGACGACGGGTCCCAGCATCGCTGCCTCCCTCACTCCGGAGCTTCGAACTCGGCCACGGCGTATGCCATCGCGATGCTGCGCTCGTCGGTAACCGAGACGTGCAGGCGCAGCCGCTTCGCCCGTAAAAAAAGCGCGAGTTCGCCGTGGGCGATCGCCACGGGCCGCCCCGACGGTGCATTGACGATCTCGACAGCGCGCCAGGTCATCGGCAGCCGCATGCCGAGCCCAAGCGCCTTCGAGATCGCTTCCTTGGCGGCAAACCGCGTGGCGAGGTAGGCAAGTCCGCGCCGCGGCGAGCGTTGCGTGCGCGCGGCAAGGCGTTCGAGCTCCTGCGGTCCGAGGATGCGCTGCGCGAAGCGTTCGCCGAAGCGCGCCTGTGCCTGCGCGATGCGGTCGATTTCGATCAGGTCGGTGCCGACGCCGTAGATCACCGCGATTCCCGCAGCGCTGCGCCGGCGCGCCGGATTTCGGCCAGGTACATGCGCACCGTCGCGGCCAAGCCGAACTCGAGGGCATCGGCGATCAACGCATGGCCGATCGACACTTCGTCCACGCCGGGCACGGCGGCGAGAAACGCCGCCAGGTTGTGGCGATTCAGGTCGTGCCCGGCGTTGACACCCAGCCCCGCTGCGCGCGCCGCACGCGCCGCGTCGACATAGCGCTGCAGCACCGCCGCCTGCTCGGGGCTTCCCCACGCGCGCGCGTACGGTTCGGTGTACAGCTCGACGCGATCGGCGCCGGCGGCTCGAGCGTGGACCATCGCGCCCGGCTCCGGGTCCATGAACAGGCTCACGCGCACGCCGAGCGCGCGCGCCTCGTCGATGAAAGGCCGCAGCCGCTCGGAATCGGCCGGCAGGTTCCATCCGTGATCGGACGTGAACGCCCCGCTTTCGTCCGGAACGAAGGTGCACTGGTTCGGACGAACCTGCCGCACGAACTCCATCAGACCGTGGAACGGGTTGCCTTCGATATTGAATTCGGCGGCGGGCCAGCGTTTCAGCAGCTCTGCGAGCGCAGCGACGTCCGGCGCGCGCACGTGGCGTCCGTCCGGACGCGGATGAACGGTGATACCGTCGGCGCCCGCTTCGAGAGCGAGTGTGGCGGCGTGCGTGACGCTCGGAATGCCGATCGTGCGCGTGTTGCGCAGCAGGGCGACCTTGTTGAGGTTGACGCTGAGCCGGGTCATCGGGTGGGTCGACCGTTACAACTGCCTGAGATCCTGCAGGATGCGCCGCGTGTTCAGCGGCTTGCCGTTCAGATGGTAGCGAATCAAGTGCCGCAGCACGACTTTGGCCTCGCTCGCGGCGCGCGGATCGCTGAAGTCGCGCTGCGCGAGCGCGAGCACCGTCGCGCCGCTCACCTGCAGGTCGTCGCGCGCCCGGTCGTATCCGTCACCCGGGACGACGCGCCGCACGCCGTGCTGGCCATCGATCCGGTAGCGTGCGGCGGCGTCGATCGGCTCGCCGTCGCCGCAGCGGTCGAACGCCGGTGCGTAGCCGGTTTCGCGCAGCAGATCGAGTTCGAACTCGCGCAGCGCAGACTGCCGGTCGGCGGTGACGTCGTCGCCGGCGAGCACGTGCAGCGTGTGGACGTAGCTCGAAAACAGCCCCTCGTGCGGATCGCCGCGCGCGACCAGTCGCACCAGCAGCTCGTTCAGGTAGAACGCGGCGAGCAGCGCATCGCCGCGCAGCGGCGCGAGTCCGCCGCACCACTCCGCGCGCACCAGCGACTTGACCTCGTTGCGCCCGCTCCACGACAGCGCGAGCGGGCAAAACGGCGCCAGCAGGCCGCGAAACTGCGACGTCGGCCGCTTGGCTCCGCGCGCGATGAGCGCGACTCGGCCGAAGTCGCGCGTCAGCACCTCGACGATCTGGCTCGTCTCTCGCCACGGATACGCGTGCAGCACGAAACCCGGCTGCTGGTCGACGCGGATATCGCTCGAGCGCCGCGCACGCGCGGCGGGCCGCCCCGCGGCGCCGGCGTCATTCATAGCCGAACTGCTTCAGCGCACGCTCGTCGTCGCTCCAGCCGCGCCGCACGCGCACGTGCGTGTCCAGAAACACCGGCTTGCCGATCAGCCGCTCGATGTCGATACGCGCGAGCCGGCCGATTTCCCGCAGCTTCGCGCCACGCGCGCCGATCACGATCGCCTTGTGCGACTCGCGGTCGACCACCACCGTGGCGGCGATCGTCGCGCGGCCCTCGTTTTCGTCCCAGCGGTCGATCGTCACGGCGAGCCCGTACGGCAGCTCGTCGCCGAGCAGCCTGAACGCCTTTTCGCGGATCAGCTCGGCGGCAAGAAAGCGCACACTGCGATCGGTGAACTGTTCGGCGTCGAACAACGGTTCGCCCTCGGGCAGCAACTTGCCGACTTCAGCGAGCAGCTCGTCGAGTTGCCGGCCCTTCTCCGCGCTGACCGGAACCATCGCTGCGAACGCGAACCGCTGCGCCGACGCCGCCAGCAGCGGCAGCAGCGCGTCGCGGTCGGCGAGTTCGTCCGTCTTGTTCAGCGCCAATATGACGTTGCCACGATCCCGCGGCAGCAGTTCGAGCACGGCTTCGTCCTCGGGCGTCCATCCCCGCGCGTCGATCACGAGCACGATCGCATCGACCTCGGCGAGCGCGGCGCGCACGGTTTCGTTCATCCGCCGGGTGAGCAGCGACCTGTGCTTGCGCTGGAATCCCGGCGTATCGACGAAGATGTACTGCCGCAGCGGCTGCGCGTCGGCGGCTTGCGTCAGTACGCCCAGCACGCGGTGCCGCGTCGTCTGCGGCTTGCGGGATGTGATGGAAACGTGTTCGCCGACCAGCGCGTTGAGCAACGTCGACTTGCCGACGTTGGGACGGCCGACGATCGCGACGAATCCCGTGCGCGCCCGAGTCTTCGGCTGCACTGCGGTCATAGCGGGGTTCAGCCCGCGGACTCGGGCCGCTCGACGGGCGCCGGCGCCGCATCGGTCGGCGGCGCATCGGCCGGCGCCGGCGGCGCCGGCGTCTCGCCGCGGGGCGACGCATCTCCGTCGCCGGCAGCGGCCTTGCGCTTGGCGCGCCGCGCGGCCTGCAGCACCGCTTGCGCGCCGTCGAACGCCTGCTTGGCGGCCGACTGTTCGGCCGCGCGCCGGCTGCGTCCGGTGCCGCGCACGCTGATTTCCAGCTTCGGGATCGAGCACTCGACCTCGAACTCCTGGTTGTGCGCGGCGCCGCGCGTCTCGACCACCGTGTACACCGGCAGCGGCAGACGCTTGCCCTGAAGGAACTCCTGCAGCAGCGTCTTGCTGTCCTTGCCCAGGGTCTTCGGGTCGACGTGTTTGAGCACCGGTTCGAACAGCCGCGTGATCACGTCGCGCGCGGCATCGAAACCACCGTCGACGAACACCGCGCCGAATGCCGCTTCCATCGTGTCGGCGAGGATCGACGGTCGCCGGAAGCCGCCGCTCTTCATCTCGCCCTCGCCCAGACGCAGGAACTCCGACAACCCGAGCTTTTCGGCGATGTCCGCGAGCGACGACTGCTTGACGAGGTTGGCGCGCAGCCGCGAAAGATCGCCCTCGTTCAGCCGTGCGTACTTCTGGTACAGAAGCTGCGCGATCGTGCAGTTCAGCACCGCATCGCCGAGGAACTCGAGCCGCTCGTTGTGCACTGCCCCGTGGCTGCGATGCGTGACCGCTTGCTCGAGCAGCTCACGATGGGCGAAGCGGTAGCCGAGGCGCTCTTCAAGCGCCGCGAGTTCCATGCGCAGGGCCTCCGGCTCGTTGGGTCACGGAACGGTCTTGGTCGTCCGATCGCGGGTCGTCCCGGAAAAGTCGATGACCAGGCGGACGTTGTCCAGGATCGGGATGGTGTACGTGTACGCATAGGAAATCACGATGCGGTCACCCTCCTTCGTGATGTCCAGGTCGCGGCTCGTGATCGACTTGATGTCGTCGATCGTTGCATGGCGGTCGAACGCGGCGCGGATCTCGCCGACCGTGTTGGCCTCGTTCTTGATCTTCTGCACCGCGCGCTCGATCGCGATGTATTCGACCACCGCCGGGACCAGTTTCGCACCGAGCATCAGCAGCGCGACGACGATCAGTCCGACGAACAGAAGTCCGACCAGGCTCAGTCCGCGCTGCCGTCTCCCGAAGTGCTTTCCCATACGCATCTCCATGATTTTCAATGGAAACTGCCGATCCGGCCCATATTGCCAAAATTCATCCAGATGAAAAAGGCGCGGCCGACGATGTTCTCGTCGGGGACGAAGCCCCAGTAGCGGCTGTCCTCGCTGTTGTCGCGATTGTCGCCCATCACGAAGTAATGCCCCGCAGGCACCCTGCATCGGACGCCGTCGTCGAAGTAATCGCAGGCGTTCGGATGCGTGTGCTGCAGACCCCGGACCGGGGGCATGCTCGGCCCCTCGTTGACGATGATGCGGTGCTCGACGGTGCCGAGCTTCTCGAGGTACAGCGCGTAGTACTGCACGCGTCCTTCCTCGAAATAGCGCCCCATCGGGGTCGTCGGAACCGGCGCGCCGTTGATGAACAGCTGTTTGCCGCGGTACTCGACCAGATCGCCCGGCAGGCCGACGACGCGCTTGATGTAGTCCTGGGCAGGATTGTGCGGAAAGCGAAAGACGATCACGTCGCCGCGCTGCGGGTCGCCGATCGGCACGATTTTCCTGTTGACGATCGGCAACCGGATTCCGTACTCGTACTTGTTGACGAGGATGAGGTCGCCGATTTGCAACGTCGGGATCATCGATCCCGATGGAATGCGGAACGGCTCGAACAGGAAGGAGCGAAGCACGAACACGAGCAGGATCACCGGGAAGAAGCTCGCCGTGTATTCCATGTACCAGGGCCGGCGCGTCAGTTTCTCCACCAGCAGCACGCGTTCGGCCGCCAGCGTCCGCGGATCGACCCCGCGGTCTTTCGCGTGCGCGTCGAAGGCCGTCAGCGCGACCTCGGCCGCGTGCTCGCGGCGCTTCTTCAGCCACAGCACGTCGATCAGCCACATCGCGAAGCTCACGACGAGCAGGATGAACAGGATCAGCGCGAAGTTCATTTGTCCTCAACCTGAAGGATCGCGAGGAAGGCTTCCTGCGGAATCTCGACGGTGCCGACCTGCTTCATCCGCTTCTTTCCGGCCTTCTGCTTTTCGAGCAGTTTTTTCTTGCGCGTGATGTCGCCGCCGTAACATTTGGCCAGCACGTTCTTGCGCAGCGCCTTGACGTTCTCGCGGGCGATGATGGTGGAGCCGATCGCTGCCTGGATCGCGACGTCGTACATCTGCCGCGGGATGATCTCGCGCATCTTCGCGGCGATCTCGCGGCCGCGGTGCTGTGCGTTGCTCCGGTGCACGATCACCGACAGGGCGTCGACGCGTTCGCCGTTGATCAGCATGTCGACCTTGACGACGTCGGCCGCGCGATACTCCTTGAATTCGTAGTCCATCGACGCGTAGCCGCGCGACACCGACTTCAGCTTGTCGAAGAAGTCGAGCACGATCTCCGCGAGCGGAAGCTCGTAGGTCAGATGCACGTGCCGGCTGTGGTAGGCGAGGTCTTTCTGCACCCCGCGCTTGGCGGTGCACAGCGTGATCACCGGGCCGACGTACTGCTGCGGGACGAAGATCGTCACGGTCACGATCGGCTCGCGGATCTCCTCGATCTTGGCCGGCTCGGGCATTTTTGACGGGTTCTCGACCCGCACGACGGTGCCGTCGCGCAGCAGCACCTCGTAGACGACCGAGGGTGCGGTCGTGATGAGGTCCATGTCGTATTCGCGTTCGAGGCGTTCCTGCACGATGTCCATGTGCAGCAGCCCGAGGAAGCCGCAGCGGAAGCCGAAGCCGAGCGCCTGCGACACTTCCGGCTCGAAATGCAATGCCGCGTCGTTCAGTTGCAGCTTCGTCAATGCGTCGCGCAGCGCTTCGTACTGGTTCGCCTCGACCGGATACAGCCCGGCGAAGACCTGCGGCTTGACTTCCTTGAAGCCCGGCAGCGGCGCGGCCGCGGGCCTGCGCTCGTGCGTGACGGTGTCGCCGACGCGCGCGTCGCGCAACTCCTTGATGCCGGCGATCACGAAGCCGACTTCGCCCGCGCTCAGTTGCTCGCGCTGCTTCGACTTCGGCGTAAAGACGCCGACCTGCTCGACCAGGTGCGACGCGCCGGTGGCCATCAACAGGATCTTGTCCTTCGGCCGGATGACGCCGTTGACCACGCGCACCAGCATCACCACGCCGACGTAGTTGTCGAACCACGAGTCGATGATCAGCGCCTGCAGCGGTGCGGCCGCATCGCCCTTGGGCGGCGGAACGCGCTCGATGATCCGCTCCAGGATTTCGTCGACCCCCATCCCGGTCTTCGCGCTCGCGAGCACCGCGTCGTGCGCGTCGATACCGATCACGTCCTCGATCTCGGCGCGCGCCGCGTCGGGGTCGGCCTGCGGAAGGTCCATCTTGTTCAGTACCGGCAGCACCTCCACGCCCAGCTCGATCGCGGTGTAGCAGTTGGCGACCGTTTGCGCCTCGACCCCCTGCGACGCGTCGACGACCAGCAGCGCGCCTTCGCACGCCGACAGCGAGCGGCTCACCTCGTACGAGAAATCGACGTGGCCGGGCGTGTCGATCAGATTCAGCTCGTAGACGCGGCCGTCGGCCGCCTTGTACTCGAGTGCGGCCGTCTGCGCCTTGATCGTGATCCCGCGCTCGCGCTCGAGCGCCATCGAGTCGAGCACCTGCTCCTCCATCTCGCGATCCGACAGGCCGCCGCAGCGCTGGATCAGGCGATCCGCCAGCGTCGATTTGCCGTGGTCGATGTGGGCGATGATGGAAAAGTTGCGGATGTGTTGCATCGCGGTTGCGACCGGGCGCCGCCTCGCAGGCGTCGCCGGTCGGGATCGGCTGTCGAACCCCCGGGGTTCGGCGCGCGGGAAGCAATAGAAAGGGGGTGCGCCCCTGGGGCCACCCCCTTCCGCCGCCGGGCGCGGATTCTACCGCGCCGGCATCCGGCTACCGGTCGGACGGCTTGATGATGACGAACGTGCTTTGGTCGCCGCGGCGGACCAGCAGCGCGACGTTGCGCTTCGGGTCGAGCTTCGCCACCAGGTCGTTGAACTGCTTCGCGTTCTGCACCTCGACGTTGTTGACCGCGACGATCAGGTCGCCCGCGCGCAGTCCTGCCCGCGCTGCCGGGCCGTCGACCGACTCCACCTGTACAGCGCCGCGCAGTCGCAGTTCCTTCAGCCGCTCGGCCGGCACGTCGGCGACCACCAGTCCGAGCGCGTTGGCGCTGCTGCCGCCGCGCTGCGGCGACTCCCCGCGTCGCGCGACAGGCCGGTCGGCCGGCAGCTCGCCGACGACCACGTGCAGGTCGCGCTGCGCGCCCTTGCGCCAGACGGTCATCGTGACCTTGCTGCCGGGCTTGGTGCCGCCGACGATGCGCGGCAGGTCGGTCGAACGCTCGATCGTCCTGCCGTCGAACCGCAGGATCACGTCGCCCGGTTCCACACCCGCCTTCTCGGCGGGGCTGTCGCGCTCGACCTGCGTGACGAGCGCGCCCTGCGGCTTGGGCAGACCCAAGGTCTCCGCGAGCTCCTTGGACACCGAATCGATGCCGACACCGATACGCCCGCGGATCACGCGGCCGGTCGTGCGAAGCTGTTCCTGAACGCGCATCGCCTCGTCGATCGGAATCGCGAACGAGATCCCCGCATAGGCGCCCGACGTCGTGAAGATCTGCGAGTTGATGCCGACGACCTCGCCACGCATGTTGATCAGCGGCCCGCCTGAGTTGCCGGGGTTCACCGCCGCGTCGGTCTGGATGAACGGCAGGTAGTCGCCGGTGTCGCGCCCCTTCGCGCTGACGATGCCCGCCGTGACGGTGTTGTCCAGGCCGAACGGCGAACCGATCGCGATCACCCACTCGCCGACCTTCAACTTCGCGGGATCACCGATCGGAACGGTCGGCAGTCCGGTCGCGTCGATCTTCACCAGTGCGACGTCGGTGCGGCGGTCCGATCCGATCAGCCTGGCCTTGAACTCGCGCTTGTCGGGCAGCGTGACGATGATCTCGTCGGCGCCGTCGACGACGTGATGGTTGGTCATCACGTAGCCGTCGGAGGAGATGATGAAGCCCGATCCAAGACCGCGCGGGATCTCGCGGTCGCCGCGCGGGCTGCGCGGCGGGCGCGGCTGCTCCGGGCCCGGCTGCGGGAAGAAGCGGCGGAAGAACTCGTAGAACGGGTCGCTCTCGTCGAGGTCCGGGAACTGCTGCATCGCCTGGCCGCCGATGCGCGCGATCGTGCGGATGTTGACGACCGCCGGCCCCGCGCGCTCGACCAGCGCCGTGAAGTCCGGCAACTGCACGGCAGGCACCTGCGCGCCGGCAGGAACGAAACCAAGCAGGCCCGCCAGCACAACAGCGGACATGCCACGCGTGATAAGCGAGATCATTCGCATTCTCTTTCGGGTTGGTGAGCTTGTTGCAGGATCTCAGCGTGGCGCACGGAACTCGACCGCGAGCGCCATCGCCTTGACTGTCGCCGGCGGAACCTCGCCGATGACGGTCACGTTCGCGTCCGCGACGCGACGCGAGTACGCGCTTGTCGGACCTTGGGACTGTGCGCGCTCGGCCGCCGGTTCGGTCGCTCCCGGCTCGATGAACACGGACACCGTCGCGAGACCGTCGGAGTACACCACCTGCATCGCGCTGCGGTCGGCGTTCGCGCCGCTCGCGAAGCGACGCGCCACTTCGCGCGTCTTGCGGAACCCGGCGGGCGCAACGATCGTCCAGCCGAGCTGCGCCAGGTCGACGGGGCGGTGCTCGCTGCGTTCGACGCGCCAGCCTTCTGTCGACCACGAAGGCTTGACCTGCGAGCGCTCGATGCGCTCGCCGATGCGCACGTCGACGAAAGCCATCTGCTCGAGCACCTCGTGCTGCTCGTTCAGCGTCTGCGCCTTCAGCAGCAGACCCGAAGCCGGGTCGACCCACAGCTTGTAGCCGTAACGCAACGCGTCCTTCGGCTCGACATGGATCACCTGGCACTCGACGTTCGCAACGCGCTCGGTTCCGCCCAAGCGCAGCGCGTAACGTTCCAGGATCTCGGCGGGATCGGCGTCGGTGATCGCCGGGAACGACTCGCGCCCGGGCCGGCGTTCGACGACGACGCGGCGCGCGTCCGGAAAGATGCACTGCACTTCGTCGCCGCGACGGACGAACTCGCGTGGCGCGCCATCGAGCATCTGCACCCGCTCGTGCGAAATCGCGCCGTCGAACAGATGCACGATGCGCGAAGCGCGCACTTCGGCGCCGCGCTGGTAGACGAGCGTGCCCGAGAAGTTCACCCGCTGCGCGGCCGCCTGCATCGCCCGCAGCCACTGCGCCTCGCTGCGCGGCGCCGTCGCGCGCGTTCGGTCGTTCTGCGCAAACGCTGCCCCGGCGGTCGCCGCCAGCAGCAGCGCCCACGTCGCCCGCCACAGGCGCGTCCGGGTCCCGCTCAGAATCGTCGGCTGCATCGCTTCAGCGCTGTGCCGCGGACGAGGCGCGCAGATAGGCCGCGGTGCGCGGCATCATCGAGCCGCCCGCCAGCTCGCGATGCGCGGCGAGGTACGCCTCGAGCTCGGCGAGCCGGCGGACCTCGTTGGCCGCAGCTGCAGCCGCCGGTGGCGTCACCGCCGGCGCGACCGGCGTTGCCGCAGCCGACGTGCCCGCTTTATGGTCCGCCGCGACGGCCACGGTCTGGGTCGCACCGGGCGCTGCGCCGCCGCGCAACTGCGGCACGGCGATCACCACGAGCATCGTCGCAGCCGCCACCGCCGCGGCCCCTGGCAGCACCACGCGGCGCACGAGGCGCGCCCGAGCAAGGCTTGCGCGCGGCGCCGCGATCGCCGGCTCGGCCTCGAGTGCGGCACCCATCCTTAGCAGAAATCGCTCCGATTGCAAGCAAGCCACGTCCGACGAACGCAGTGCGTCGCCGACCACGTGCAGCAGCAGCCACTCGCGACGCGCGGCCCGGTCCGTGCCGAGACGGCCGATCAGTCTGGCACATTCGGCGGCGTCGAGTTCTCCATCGACGAGGCAGGACAGCGTTTCGCGCGAAAGCGGCGCGTCGCCGGCGGCCGCAGCGGTCGGGTTCGGATCGGTCATGGCTTCACCAGCGTTTGTCTTTCGAAGTTTCGAGCAGCGGACGCAGTTCGTTGGCGATCGCCTCGCGCGCCCGGAAGATGCGGGAGCGCACGGTACCGATCGGACAGTTCATCGATTCGGCGATCTCCTCGTAGCTCAGCCCCTCGATCTCGCGCAGCACGATCGCGGTGCGCAGATCCTCGGGAAGCCGGTCGATCGCGCGGTTCACCGCTTCGCCGACCTGTTTTGAAAGCAGCATCGAATCGGGCGTGTTGACGTCGCGCAGCTGCTCGGCGTCGTCCATGCGTTCGGCGTCCTCGACCTCGGTTTCGGTGCTCGTCGGCGCGCGCCTGCCTTGAGCCACCAGGTAGTTCTTCGCCGTGTTGATCGCGATCCGGTACAGCCATGTGTAGAACGCACTGTCCCCACGAAAGTTCGGCAGCGCACGATACGCCTTGATGAACGCCTCCTGCGCCACGTCCTCGATCTCGCCGGGATCGCGGATCAGGCGCGATAGCAGACGGAAGATCTTGCGCTGGTATTTCGCCACCAGCAGCTCGAACGCCCGCTTGTCGCCGCGCTGAACGCGCTCGACCAGCTGACGATCGATCTCGCGATCGCTCATCGGCGCCCGCTCCGCGCGGGGCGCTTGCCACGTGCTGGCCATGTGACCGACAGCGCCGACTTAAGTTCGCGAACCGGCATGACTTCAGACAATTCCGTCCGGAATTCGGTCCGGTTCAGACTTTCGCCGCGTCCGCCAGCGCGCGGCTGCGGCAAGCCTGCGGTAGCCGGAGGCGTCGAGCCCGTCGCGCCAGACCGGCACGAGGCGCTGCGGCGCGGTCCGCAAGCAGATCAGCCAGGGCGAAACGAAGACCGGTTCGGCCGTCGCGGTCCCGTCGCCCTGGCGCAACGCGATCTGCCCGTCGGCTTCGATGCGCAGACCGGTTCGCTGCCGCGCCGAACGACGCCAGCCCGCAAAGGCGGCCAGCGCGGCAGCGGCCGCGAGCGCGCCCGCAGCGACGCGTGTGGCCGTCGGCGCCTGCAGCGCAGCGTGGATCAGCGACACGAAGGTCATCGTCGAAGCCACGAGGGCCAGCGCCACTAGGCGTCGCTGCAGCCGCGAAGGCTGCAGCACGACCCAGGGCAGCCACGGCTCAGACACGCCGGAAGACGAGCGTGCCGTTGGTCCCGCCGAAGCCGAAGGAGTTCTTGAGTGCGACGTCGATCTTCATGTTGCGCGCTTCGTTGGCGCAGTAGTCCAGATCGCACTCCGGATCCCGGTTGAAGAGATTGATCGTCGGCGGCGAGACCTGGTGAAACACGGCGAGCGCCGTGAAAACCGACTCGACGCCGCCCGCACCGCCCAGCAGATGCCCCGTCATCGACTTGGTCGAATTGACGACGATGCGGCGCGCCGCGTCGCCCAGCGCCAGCTTGATCGCATTGGTTTCGTTCACGTCACCCAGCGGCGTGGACGTTCCGTGCGCGTTCAGGTAGTCGACCTGGTCCGCGTTGACCCCGGCGTTGCGCATCGCGTTGAGCATCGATCGGCGTGGGCCGTCGACGTCCGGTGCGGTCATGTGGTACGCGTCCGCGCTCATGCCGTAGCCGGCCAGCTCGCAGTAGATGCGCGCGCCGCGCCGGCGCGCGTGTTCGTAGTCCTCGAGCACCATCACGCCGGCGCCCTCGCCGAGCACGAAACCGTCGCGGTCCCTGTCGAACGGCCGGCTCGCCGTGGCCGGATCGTCGTTGCGCACCGACAGCGCCTGCATCGACGCGAAACCGCCGATGCCGAGCGGGCAGACCGTCGCTTCAGCGCCGCCCGCCACCATGACGTCGGCGTCGCCGTACTCGATCAGCCTTCCCGCCTCGCCGATCGAGTGCAGCCCGGTCGTGCATGCCGTGACGATCGCCAGGTTCGGTCCCTTCAGACCGTACATGATCGAGAGGTTGCCCGAGATCATGTTGATGATCGAACCTGGGATCAGGAAAGGCGAGATCCGGCGCGCGCCGCGGTTGATCAGCTCAGTGTGGTTTTCCTCGATCATCGGCAGCCCGCCGATGCCCGAGCCGACCACGCAGCCGATTCGCTCGCGATTGGCGTCCGTGATCTCGATGCCGCTGTCCTTGATCGCCTGCACCGAGGCGGCGATGCCGTAATGGATGAAGACATCCATCCGGCGCGCTTCCTTCGGCGGCAGGTACGCGGCGACGTCGAAGTCCTTGACCTCGCCGGCAATCTGCGTGCGAAAGCTCGACGCGTCGAAGCGCGTGATTCGGCCGACGCCCGACTTGCCCGCGGTGAGGTTGCTCCACGCGGTGGCGACGTCGTTGCCGACCGGGCTGACGATTCCCAGCCCGGTGACGACGACTCGACGACGTCCGCTCATCGACATCCGCCGCGACTGTCTAGGACTTCTTCAGGTGCGCGTTGATGTAGTCGATCGCCTGCTGAACCGTGCGGATCTTCTCGGCCTCTTCGTCCGGAATCTCGCACTCGAACTCGTCTTCCAGCGCCATCACGAGCTCGACGGTGTCCAGCGAGTCGGCGCCGAGGTCCTCGACGAACGCGGACTCGTTCTTGATGTCCGCTTCATTGACACCCAACTGCTCGGCGACGATCTTCTTGACTCGCTGCTCGATGTTATCCATGCACTCCTCCTGCGGGAAATACTTCTTCGTCTGGGTCGAGCCCGGAAAAACGCGGGCGCGATTCTATCAGAGCGACCTTGTGATTCCGGCGCGCCGCCGCCCGGTTCACGCCATATACATGCCACCGTTGGCGTGCAGCGTCGCGCCGGTGATGTAGGCGGCAGCCGACGACGCGAGAAAGACGACGCACGCGCCGATGTCGTCCGGACTGCCGAGCCGGCCGAGCGGAATCTGCGCGAGCAACGCCTGCGTCTGCTGCTCGTTCAGCGCGCGTGTCATGTCGGTGTCGATGAACCCCGGCGCCACACAGTTGACCGTGATGCCGCGGCTGCCCACTTCGCGCGCGAGCGCGCGTGTCATGCCTTCGACACCGGCCTTTGCCGCCGCATAGTTGGCCTGCCCCGGATTGCCCGACGAAGCGACGACCGACGTGACGTTGACGATGCGGCCGTGCTTGGCCTTCATCATCCCGCGCAGCACCGCGCGCGACAGACGGAACACCGCCGACAGGTTCGTATCGATGACCGCGCCCCAGTCATCGTCCTTCATGCGCAACGCGAGCGTATCGCGCGTGATGCCGGCGTTGTTGACCAGCACGGACAGCTTGCCGAATTCCTTCGCGATCTCGTCGACCAGCGCGTCGCCGCGCGCGGCATCGGTCACGTCGAGCACCGCACCCTTGCCGCGCGCGCCGAGTTCGGCGAGCCGTCGCGCGATGCCTGCGGCGCCCGCTTCGCTGGTCGCGGTACCGACGACGGTGGCGCCGGCACGCGCGCAGGCATCCAGGATGGCGGCGCCGATGCCGCGCGACGCACCCGTGACGAGGACCACCTCGCCGGCCAGCGCGGTTGCAGAAAACACGGAGTTCGAGTGCATGTCCTCAGGCCTTCAGTCTGGCGAGTGCATCCTGCAGCGACGCGGGATCGGCAATCGCGAGGCTTTCGACCTCCGGCGCGATGCGCCTGGTCAGCCCGGACAGCACTTTGCCGGGGCCGACCTCGACGACGTGCGTGACGCCGTCGGCGGCCATCTTCGCGATCGTGTCCACCCAGCGGACCGGCCCTGCGGCCTGCCGCGCGAGCGCATCGCGGATCCGCGCCGGATCGGTTTCGGCCGACACATCGATGTTGTTGATTACCGGCACCTGCGGCGTGCGCAGTTCGATGCCGGCCAGCCGCTCGCGCAGCCGCGCGCTCGCGGGCTGCAACAGCGACGAGTGAAACGGCGCCGACACCGCCAGCGGCAGCGCGCGCTTGGCGCCGAGCCGCTTCGCCGCCTCGCACGCCCGCTCGACCGCGGCCTTGTGACCGGCGATGACGACCTGCGACGGCGCGTTGAAATTGACCGCTTCGACGACTTCCGTGCCTGCCGCCTCGGCGCACGCCTGTCGAACCTGCTCGTCGGTCAAACCGAGAATCGCAGCCATGCCGCCGGTGCCGACCGGCACCGCGTCCTGCATCGCCTGCGCGCGAAAGCGCACGAGCACGACGGCATCCTCGAGCCGCAGCGCGCCGGCCGCCGTCAGCGCGGTGTATTCGCCGAGGCTGTGCCCCGCCATCACGTCGGGCATGCTGCCGCCGGCGGCGCGCCACGCGGCGAACACCGCATAGCCTGCAGTCAACATGCACGGCTGCGTGTTGACGGTCAGATTCAGTTCTTCGGCCGGACCTTCGGCCATCAACTTGCCGAGGTCCTGGCCGAGCGCGGCCGACGCGCGGCGCACGACATCGTCGACCGCCGCGTTGCCCGCAAACGGCGCCAGCATACCGACCGACTGCGAACCCTGGCCGGGAAAGACGAAAGCGATTTTCATCGATCGATCAGTAACGAACGAGGACCGAGCCCCAGGTAAAGCCGCCGCCGACGCCCTGCAGCAGCAGATGCTGGCCGCGGCGGATGCGTCCGGCGCGCACGGCGTCGTCGAGCGCAAGCGGCACCGAAGCGGCCGACGTGTTGCCGTGGCGGTCGACGGTGACGATGAGTTTTTCTTCCGGCAGTCCGAGCCTTTTTGCCGTGGCCGTGAGGATGCGCACGTTGGCCTGGTGCGGAATCAGCCAGTCGATCTGCGACGCTTCCATGCCTGCGTCGGCGAGCACCTCGCGCGCCGAGCTGTCGAGCACGCCGACCGCGAGCTTGAAAACCGCCTGACCGTCCATGCGCAGGAAAGGATCGCCTTGCACGCCGCCCTGCGCGATCCGCCCCGCGGTGCACAGGATCTGCGCCTGCGAACCGTCGGCGTGCAGGCGGCTGGCGAGCACGCCGGGCGCGTCGGCCGCCTCCAGCACGACCGCGCCGGCACCGTCGCCGAACAACACGCAGGTCGTACGATCGTTCCAGTCCAGGATGCGCGAAAACAGTTCCGCACCGATCACGAGGGCGCGCCGGTAGCCGCCGGTACGGATCAGCGCGTCGGCCACGGTCATCCCGTAGACGAAACCGCTGCACACCGCCTGTACGTCGAAGGCCGCGCCGCCGGCGGTGCCGAGCCGCGCCTGGATCAGGCACGCCGTGCTGGGAAAGATGTGGTCGGGTGTGGAGGTCGCGACGATGATCAGATCGACCGACGCGGCGGGGGCGCCGGCCGCCGCAAGCGCCGCTTCCGCGGCGCGTGCGCCGAGTTCGGTCGTCGTCAGCCCGTCTTCGGCGAGATAGCGCTGGCGGATGCCCGTGCGCGCAACGATCCATTCGTCGGAGGTCTCGACGCCGCGCCTGGCCAGGTCGCGCGCCAGTTCCTGGTTGCTGACCGCGCGCGCGGGCAACGCCGCGCCCGTTCCGGTGATTCGCGAATAGATGCGCGCCATCTCGCGAGTTCAGAGTTCGGCGGGCGTGGGCTCGGGGCTGAGCCCGGCCCGGTTCATCTGCTCCACATACGGTTGCATCGCCGCGGTCGTGCGCTCGAGCAGTCGGTGGCGCACCGCCTCGAAGGCCCTGCGGATCGCGCACTCGAACGCGTAGACGTCGGCCGAGCCATGACTCTTGATCACGACCCCGCGCAGGCCGAGCAGGCTCGCACCGTTGTAGCGCCGGTGATCGACACGCCGCTTGAAGCGCTTCAAGACCGGCAGCGCCACCAGCGCCGCGAACCTGGAAAACGCGTTGCGCGTAAATTCTTCCTTGACGAATCCGCCCAGCATCTGCGCCAGCCCTTCCGAGGCCTTCAGCGCGACGTTGCCGACGAACCCGTCGCACACGACCACGTCGGTCGTGCCCTTGAAGATGTCGTTGCCTTCGACGTTGCCGTAGAAGTTCAGCGGGCTCGCGCGGAGCAATTCGGCCGCCTGCTTGACGGCGTCGTTGCCCTTGATCACTTCCTCGCCGATGTTCAGCAGCCCGACGGTCGGCCGTTCCTTCTCCTCGACGGCGGATACCAGCGCCGCGCCAAGCAGCGCGAACTGGAACAAATGCTGCGCCGTGCAATCGACGTTCGCGCCGAGGTCGAGCATCGTCGTCACGCCGCCGGTCTGGTTCGGGATCACGGTGGCGATCGCCGGCCGGTCGATGCCCTCCAGCGTCTTCAGCACGAAACGCGAGATCGCCATCAGCGCGCCCGTGTTGCCGGCGCTGACGCAGGCGTCCGCCCGCCCCTCTTTGACGAGATTGACCGCCACGCGCATCGATGAATTTCGCTTGGCGCGCAGCGCCTGCGCCGGCGGCTCGTCCATCGCCACCACCTCTTCGGCGTGCACGACCTCGATTCGCGTACTTGGCGAGCCCGCTGCGCCCAGCCGAGGCTCGATCTCCGCGCTGCGGCCCACCAGCAGCAGCGCCGCGTCGGGCTCGCTGCGCAAAAATTGCAGCGCCGCCGGTACGGTGACGTCCAGCCCGTGGTCGCCGCCCATGCAGTCGATGGCGATACGCGCCGTCATCGGATGCGCGCCGCCGTACGGATCAGGCTACTCGCCCCGGTGCCCGAACGGGAACGGGCGGATACCGAGGCAGTCACGGTGGCGCCGGGCCAATGAATTACTCGTCGTTCTTGGTCTGGACGACCTTCTTGCCGCGATAGAAGCCGTTGGGGCTGACGTGATGCCGCCGGTGCACCTCGCCGGTGGTCGGCTCGATCGCGATCGGCGGGTTGGTCAGGAAATCGTGCGCGCGATGCATGCCGCGCTTGGACGCCGATTTCTTGTTCTGCTGGACTGCCATGGCACTCCCCGGAGAAATTCGAGCCGCGGATTCTACCCCAGCGCATCGCAGCGATCCGCAATTTCTCAACGCTTTCGTGGCTTTAGCCGCGCCAGCGCGGCGAACGGGCGGACGCGGCCCGAAGCCTCGGCCGCGCCGTCGGGTGCCGCCGCGTCGTCGGGGCAGCGCGCGTGACGCGGGGCGAGCGGCAGGGCGAGGATCGCCTCGTCTTCGACGAGCGCATCGAGGTCGAAGCTGCGGCTGCCGAGCAGCGGTTCGTCGACTTCTTCGGGCTCGATCGGCAGCGCATTCAGTTCTTCCTCGGTTCGCACGAAGTAGAAGCGCGCATCGGCCCCGACGTCGACTTCCACCGGCGCTGCGCAGCGGTGGCAGCGCGCGGCCAGCCTGGCGGACCAAATGAACCGCAGCGCCGGGCGCCCGCGCTCGTCGAGCGCGAACTCGGCGCGGTAGTGCAACACCCCTTCGGTGCCGGCCAGCATCGGCGCGAGCCGCTCGGCCGCGCTTATCGGCAGTTCGCCGGCCACCTCGCCTCGCATCCGGGACAGCTCGAAGACGTCGACCGTTTGTCGTGGCATCGGATCGTTCGGCATAACCCTGAAAACCCAACACGGAGGGACACAGGCACGTGGAAAGTCCATGGGTCGATGTCCTGCGGTCCCGGGGGCCGATGTGACTCGCCCCGCGATCCGGCGTCACAGTGCGGCGCCCTGGTGCTCCTCCGTGTTCTCCAATTCGCCTGCGGTTCGGTTCAACATGAACGGAAACGCCCGGCCGCGGGGCTAAACTCGCGCGCCGGATCGCGCTTGGCGCGCAACAGCCATGGGCATGGAGCGGATCGTACTCGCATCGACGTCGCCGTATCGGCGTGCGCTGCTGCAGCGGCTGCGGCTGCCGTTCGAAGTCGTTGCGCCGCGCGTCGACGAGGCGACGCTGCCCGGCGAAGCGCCGCTCGCCACAGCACTGCGGCTGGCGCGCGCGAAGGCCGAAGACGTCGCCGCACGTGCGGGCGATGCGCTGGTGATCGGCTCCGATCAGGTCGCCGACGTCGCCGGTGTCGCGTTGAGCAAGCCGGGAACGCACGACGCAGCGCTCGATCAGCTCGAGCGCATGCAGGGGCGTACGATCGTCTTTCACACCGCGCTCGCGCTGGTCGACGCCGCGCGCGGCGCGACACAGGTCGACAGCGTTCCGACCGCGGTGCGCTTCCGCCGCCTGCCGCGCGCCGAGCTCGATGCCTACCTGCGCGCCGAGACACCGTACGACTGTGCCGGCGCAGCGAAGATCGAGGGGCTGGGCATCGCGCTCGTCGAGGCCGTCGAGTCCGATGATCCAACCGCACTGATCGGGCTGCCCCTGATCCGTCTGGTCGCGATGCTCGAACGATTCGGCGTGCGGGTGCTGGCCCGATGAGCGGACGCGGCACGCTCTATCTGCTGCCCACACCGATCGCCCCGGTGCCAGCGGAGGACGTGCTTCCGGCGGGCACGCTCGCGGTCGCGCGCCGCCTCGGCTGCTTTCTCGCCGAAAGCGCGAAGAGCGCGCGCGCCTTCCTCAAAGCGATCGCGCATCCGCGACCGATCGCGCAATTGCGGATCGTCGAAATCGGCCACGCCCCGGACCCGGCGCGCTGCGACGAATGGCTGCGACCGGTGATCGACGGCACCGATGCCGCGATCGTGTCCGAGGCGGGCTGCCCGGGCGTGGCCGATCCGGGCGCGCAGCTCGTCGCCCGCGCGCATGCACTGCAGTTGCCGGTGGTACCGCTGGTCGGTCCCTCCGCGCCCCTGCTCGCGCTGATGGCGAGCGGCCTGAACGGCCAGTCGTTCCGTTTCGTCGGTTACCTTCCGCAGGATGCGCTGCAGCTCGCCGCGCGGCTGCGCGAGCTGGAAAACGCATCGCGTGCCGGCGAGACGCAGCTGTTCATCGAGACGCCGTACCGCAACGAGCGCCTGTTCGCCGCCGCCCTGGCGGCATGCGCACCCTCGACGCACCTGACACTGGCCGTTGACCTGACCGCGCCCGCGGCGCGCATCGCCACGCGCACGATCGCGCAGTGGCGCGCGCTGCCCGCGGCGCAGCGGCCGGCGCTCGATCGTCATCCGACCGTGTTCGCGCTGCTTGCCGAGCCGCGCTCAGCGCCACGCCGGCGCGTCCGTTAGGCTCGCTCGCAGCGCGGCGCCGAATTCCGCGCCGACGCGCCGCGCGACGCGATCGAGGATGTTCTCGCGCCGCGTGTAGTCGATCAGCTCGGGGGCCTTGATCACGTCGCGCGCGACCGACCGCACCGACCCGAAGTCGTCGGCCAGGCCCAGCTTGATGCTCTGCGCGCCGGTCCAGATCAAGCCGGAAAACAGTTCGTTCGAATTCTTCAGGCTTTCGCCGCGCCCGCCACGCACCGCGGCGATGAACTGCTGGTGGATGTCATCGAGCAGCGCCTGCGCGTGCGCCCGCTGCGCGTCGCTCATCGGCGAAAACGGATCGAGCAGCCCCTTGTTTGCGCCGGCGGTCAGCAGCCGGCGCTCGATGCCGAGCTTTTCCATCGCACCGGTAAAGCCGAAGCTGTCGATCAGCACGCCGATCGACCCGACCAGCGAGGCGCGATTGACGTAGACCTTGTCGGCGGCTGCGGCGACGTAGTACGCGGCCGATGCGCCCAGTTCCTCGATCACCGCGTAGACCGCGACATCCTTGCGCTCGGCACGCAGCCGCCGGATCTCGTCGTAGATCAGTCCCGCCTGGACCGGGCTGCCCCCGGGGCTGTTGATCCGCAGGACGATGCCGCGCGTGCCCTTGTCCTTGAAAGCCGCCCGCAACGCCTCGATCGTGTTGTCGGCGTTCGCGCGGGTGCTCGGGCCGATTGCGCCCTCGATCGCGATGACGGCGGTGTGCGGTCCGCGCGCCTTCGGTTCGCCCACGCCGCCGATGTCGAAGATCCACCACAGGATCGCCGCAACGTAAGCGAACCCGAGCAGCTTGAAAAAGATCCCCCAGCGGCGGCGCGCCCGCTGCTCGCGCAGCGCGTCGGTGAGCAGCTTCTGCAGCATCTCGCGCTCCCAGCCGACGGGGCCCGCCGTGATGGCGCGGGCGCCGTCGTCGTGCGCGCCGGCCGCCTGTTCCGAATCGTTCATCGTCAATCTCCGTTGCTGATGTCGCCGGCCGTCACGCCGGCATCCGGTATCCAGTAGACGCGGCCGTCCCTTTCCGCCACCTGCAACGCGCGCAGCGCCCCACGGCCGCCGCACGGTCCGCCGACGCAGCGGCCGCTTTCGGCGTCGTACAGCGCACCGTGGGTGGCGCAGACGAGCAGCTCTCCGTCCGAATCGAAGAAGCGGCCCGGCAGCCAGTCGAGTTCAGTCGCCACGTGCGCGCATCGGTTCAGGTACGCGAACACGCGTCCCCGATAGCGTACGACGAAGCCGGTCGCTTCGATGCCCGCGACGCGCACGGCAAAGCGCACGCCGTCGCCGCCGTCGGCGAGCGCGTCCGAGCCGCAGATGTCGATCATGCGGGGATCAGCCATCGATGCAGCTCCTCGACCGAATTGAGCAGCGCAAGCGGCTCGCAAGCCGCCAACTGCTCCCGCGGATGCGCGCCGTAGGTGACGCCGGCCGCGTACGTGCGTGCGGCGCGCGCCATCTGCAGGTCGTGCGTCGTGTCGCCGATCATCAGCGTGCGACCGACATCGACCGCCAGTTCTTCTGCCAGCTCGAGCAGCATCGCCGGATGCGGCTTCGGATGCGTCTGGTCGGCGCAGCGCGTCGCGTCGAACGCGCCATCGAGCCCCGCCGCTTTCAGCGCGCGCGCGAGCCCCGCACGGCTCTTGCCGGTCGCGATGGCAAGCCGCAGATCGAACGCGCGAAGCGCCTCGATCAGTTCGTTCACGCCGGCGAACACTTCGACCTCGTTCTCGCGAGCGAGGTAGTGCACGCGATAGCGCGCCGAGAATTCGAGCATGCGTTCCGGCGGCAGATCCGGCACCGCTTGCGCCAGCGCGTCGTGCAAGCCGAGCCCGATCACGTGACTCGCCCGTTCGAAGTCCGGAACGCGCAGCCCGAGGTCTGCCGCCGCGTACTGGATCGAGCGCGCGATCGTCGCCGTCGAGTCGACCAGCGTTCCGTCCCAGTCGAAGACGATCAAATCAAACCGTTGCAGCACCTTGCAGGCTCCGCAGGAACGCCCGGCACTCGCGCGGCAACGGGGCCTCGAGGTCGAGCACTGCGCCCGTCACCGGGTGGCGCAGTCGCATCGAGACCGCGTGCAGGAACATGCGATCCAGCCGCGCGCCGAACTCGCCGCGCGCCACCCGCCTGTTCAGCTCGAAGTCGCCGTACTTGTCGTCGCCGACGATCGGAAAGCCAAGATGCGCCAGATGCACGCGGATCTGATGCGTGCGGCCGGTCCGCAGTTCGGCTTCAAGCAGGGAAAAGCCGGCATGACGCGCCCGCAGGTTGAAGATCGTGTGCGACGGTTGGCCGTGCTCGTCGACCGCGACGCGGCGCTCACCGGCGCGGGTCACGAACTTCGCCAGCGCGAGCTTCACGTGCTGGCGGTCGTTGACCCAATCGCCTCGCACCAGCGCCAGATAGCGCTTGTCGACCTCACCGTCGCGCAGCTGCCGGTGCAGGCCGAGCAGCGCCTTGCGCGACTTGGCGAGCAGCAGGATGCCCGAAGTTTCCCGATCGAGCCGATGCGCCAGTTCCAGAAACGGCTGGTGCGGCCGCGCGGCGCGCACGCGCTCGATCAGCCCGTGCGCAACCCCGCTTCCGCCGTGCGCCGCGAGGCCGGCGGGCTTGTCGACGGCGATCAGGTGCTCGTCCTCGTACAGCACCGGCGGCATTTCCGCGGGCGGCGGCACGGTCCGGATCGGCGTGCCAAGCCGCATCGGCGGGATGCGCAGTTCGTCCCCGACCGCCAAGCGCTGATCGACCGCGGCGCGTGCCCGGTTGACGCGAACCTCACCGCTGCGCACGACGCGATAGACATGGCTTTTGGGGACGCCCTTGGCCAGCCGCAGCAGGAAATTGTCGAGCCGCTGGCCGGCGGCATCGTCGCCGACGGTCAGATACGTCACGCGGTCACGCGCGATTGCCCCGACTGCCGGGTCGCCGCCTGACACTTCCGCCGTTTGCGGCCGGGTACGCCTTTTGCTGCCGGGTTCCATCTTGCCTATACTTGCGCGCGTTGGAGTTGGGCAGCGCAGTTAAAGTGACTGCTCAGGTTCGAGGAAGCGCGGAACGAATCCGTCCCGCGACGACCGCCCGAACGAGCTCCAGCGGGGCAGCGATTGTAGCGAGGCGTGCCGCGCGAGCGGCCCGGCGTGATCGCGGCCAAGGGAGCGGGACCGGTCCGGCTGAAGGCGGGCGGTCGCGCGATGAACAGGAGCGGCGCCTGGCTTGGCGAGATGTCGGCGGCGCCGTTCGGCAACGAAGGGTGGCCGCGCGCTGCGGCCGCCCGGCTGAATCGAATCGAGCAGCGCCGCCGTCGCGCAGACGGCGGCGCCGAACGAAAAGAACGAGATCTTTCGTGTCCACTGGCGCTGCCCGTTCCGACGAGTCGCCCGATCCCCTGGGGGAACGAGGCGTGTCCGTCGGCATGTTCCCGCCGCGGCTTGGTCCGTGGCGCCGTGCGCACCCGGACGTACACGGCTGATCGGCGCTGATCCGCCGCGCCGCGGTTCTTTCCCGCGCCCGATCCGATTCGGCACACGCCCGCACCGCGAGGTGCGGAAGGAGTGCTGATGAAACGCATGCTTTTCAACGCCACGCATGCCGAGGAGCTGCGCGTGGCCATCGTCGACGGGCAAAAGCTCATCGACCTCGACATCGAGACGGCCGGGCGCGAGCAGCGCAAGTCGAACATCTACAAAGGGGTCGTCACCCGCGTCGAACCGAGCCTCGAGGCCTGCTTCGTCGACTATGGCGAGGAACGACACGGATTCCTGCCCTTCAAGGAGATTTCGCGCAGCTACTTCAAGCCCGGCGTGGATGTCGGCCGGGCCAAGATCAACGAGGCGATCGCCGAGGGACAGGAGCTGATCGTCCAGGTCGAGAAGGAGGAGCGCGGCAACAAGGGCGCGGCGCTGACGACCTTCATCTCGCTGGCCGGCCGCTATCTGGTCCTGATGCCGAACAACCCGCGCGGCGGGGGCGTCTCGCGCCGCGTCGAGGGCGAGGACCGGCAGGAACTGCGCGAGGCGATCGACCAGCTGCAACTTCCGGCGGGCATGAGCGTGATCGCACGGACAGCCGGCATCGGCCGCTCGGTCGAGGAACTGCAGTGGGACCTGAACTATCTGCTGCAGCTCTGGCGCGCCATCGAGGAGGCGGCCACGCCGCAGTACCGCGATGCCGCCGGCAACCTGACGTCGTCGCCGACCACCGACGGGCAGAAGAACAAGCGGCTGAACCCGGCACCGTTCCTCATTTTCGAGGAATCGAGCCTGGTGATCCGCGCGATCCGCGACTACTTTCATCCGCAGATCGGCGAGATCCTGATCGACACCGACGAGGTCTACGAGCAGGCGCGCCAGTTCATGGCGCACGTGATGCCGGACATGGTCAACCGCGTAAAGCGGTACAAGGACGACGTCCCGCTGTTCTCGCGCTTCCAGATCGAGCACCAGATCGAGACTGCGCACTCGCGTACGGTGCCTCTGCCATCGGGCGGCGCGATCGTCATCGACCACACCGAAGCGCTGGTATCGATCGACGTCAACTCGGCGCGCGCGACCAAAGGCTCGGACATCGAGGAAACGGCGCTGAAGACCAACCTCGAGGCGGCCGACGAAGTCGCGCGCCAGCTGCGGCTGCGCGACCTGGGCGGGCTGATCGTGATCGACTTCATCGACATGGAGGACCCGAAGAACCAGCGCGCCGTGGAGCAGCGACTCAAGGACGCCCTGTACTTCGACCGCGCCCGCGTGCAGATGGGCAAGATCTCGCGCTTCGGGCTGATGGAGCTGTCGCGGCAGCGACTGCGTCCGGCGCTGTCGGAGGGCAGCCACATCACCTGTCCGCGCTGCAACGGCGTCGGCGTGATCCGGGACACCGAAAGCTCCGCGCTGCACATCCTGCGCATCCTGCAGGAAGAGGCGATGAAGGAGAACACCGCGGCGATCCACGCGCAGGTGCCGGTCGACGTTGCCACCTATCTGCTGAACGAAAAGCGCACCGACATCGCCAAGCTCGAGGCTCGCCTGAGGGTCTCGATCGTGCTGATCCCGAACAAGTATCTCGAGACGCCGCACTACAGCATCGAGCGGCTGCGCCACGACGACGAGCGGCTCGACCAGGCCAAGGCCAGCTACGAACGCGCGATCTCTCCGCCGACGGATACGCCGTACGGACGCGGCAAGGCCGAGGAGGAGCGCGCCAAGCCGAAGCAGGAGGCGGTCGTGCGCGGCATCGTTCCGGAGACCCCCGCGCCGGTGGTCGCTCCGCCGGCGCCGGCGCCGGTGGTGCCGGCCGTTGCACCGTCAGCGCCGTCGCTCTGGAGCCGCATCAAGCGCTTCTTTGCCGGCGAACCGGCCGCGCCGGCTGCACCGGCTGCTGCGATGGCGCAGCCGGCGGCGCGCGAAGCGCGCGAAGGTCGCGGCCGCGGCGAGCGCCATCGCGACCGCCGCGGGCGCGAAGAACGGCGAGAAGGTCGTCAAGGCGAGCGGGCGCGCGACGAGCGCCGCGAAGGTCGCCCTGAACAGCAGGGCCGCAAGAGCGAACGCCCCGATCGCGGCGAGAAACCGCGCGAACATGGCGGGGAAGCCGAGCGCCCAGTACCCGCAACTTCGGCAAAGCAGGCGGGCGGCGAGGCGCGCGGGGAACGCCGAGACGACAAGCGACGCGAACGCGGGCCGCGGCCATCGCAGCCCGTGCCTGCCGACGCGCAGGCCATCGAAGTACCGCCAATCGCGGCGGCAGCCTCGGCGGCGCCTAGTGCCGCCCCAGCTTCGGCCACCCTGGCCGACGCGCAGCGCGACGGCACAGCCAGCGTCCAGACCGGTGCAGAGGAGCGGCGCGGCCGACGCCGGCGCCGCCGCCGCGGCCGCGGCGGCGAGCGCGAAGCGGCGTCGGCAGGCGCCGAGGCCGCAACGGCATCCGAAGCCGCGAGCGCAGCCGAAGCGATGGCATCCGAGGGGGCGCCGGAAGTCGCTGACGAGGCACCTGCCCCGGTCGCCATGCCGGAACCGGCGCCGGTCGTACCGCCTCGGCCTGCCGCGGCACCGGCGCCTGCGGCTGCCCCTCCCCCTGAGTCTGTTGCGGCTGACGCACCCCCACCCGCGGCCGCGTCCACGCGGATGCTGCCCAAGGCCACGCCAGCACCGCTACCGATCGACGAGCTGCTGCCCGTGCTCGACCGCGCGGGATTGATCCTCGTGCAGACCGAGCCGCTGAAGCTCGCCGAAACGCAGGCGCGGCTGGCGGCGGAGCCGCGGCCCGTGCGCGTTCCGCGCGAACGCCCGGTCCTGCCGCCGCTCGATGTCGGACCGCTGATCCAGGTCGAAACGCGCCGCAACCACGCATCGCATGCCTCGCCCCCGGCGGCGCCGGGGGCGAGGTAACCGCATCGCGGACGCGGGCGTACTGCATCCGGCCTTGCCGGCGGCGACCGACTCGGTAACATGCGGCCGAGGTTGCGTGATGACCGACAGAATCATTCCCCTGCTCGACGAGCGCGTCGCTTCGATCCGGCCGCCGCTGCCCGACGCGACCGCGGCCGCGACCGGTCGCCTCGCCGACCGGCTCGATCGACGGCTGCACGATCTGCGCATTTCGGTCACCGACCGGTGCAACTTCCGTTGCACCTACTGCATGCCGAAGGAAGTGTTCGACAAGAACTACCGCTTCCTTCCGCACGCCGAGCTGCTGACTTTCGAAGAGATCACGCGGCTGGCGCGGTTGTTCGTCGAGCACGGGGTCGAGAAGATCCGGCTGACCGGCGGCGAGCCGCTGCTGCGCAAGGACCTCGAAAAGCTGATCGAGATGCTGGCGGCCCTGACGACGCGGGCGGGCAAGCCGCTCGACCTGACGCTGACGACCAACGGCTCGATCCTCGCACGCAAGGCGCGATCGCTCGCGGCGGCAGGTCTGAAGCGGATCACCGTATCGCTCGACGCGCTCGACGACGCGACGTTCCGCCGGATGAACGACGTCGATTTCCCGGTGCGGGATGTGCTCGCAGGCATCGACGCCGCACACGCCGCGGGGCTCGAGCCGGTGAAGATCAACATGGTGGTCAAGCGGGGCGTCAACGACGACGAGATCCTGCCGATGGCGCGCCACTTCAGGGGCAGCGGCCATATCCTGCGTTTCATCGAGTTCATGGATGTCGGTTCGTCCAACGGCTGGCGCATGGACGACGTCGTACCCTCGGCAGAGGTCATCCGGCGCATCGACGCCGAATTTCCGGTCGAGCCGGTCGATCCGAACTACCCGGGTGAAGTCGCCGAGCGGTGGCGCTATCGCGACGGCCAGGGCGAAATCGGCGTCATATCGAGCGTCACGCAGGCGTTCTGTCGCGACTGCACGCGCGCGCGGCTGTCGACCGAGGGGCGGCTGTATCTGTGCCTGTTTGCGCAGCGCGGCTACGACCTGCGGTCGCTCGTGCGCGGCGGCGCGAGCGACGCGCAGATCTCGACCGCGATCGGGCAGATCTGGTCGCAGCGCGCCGACCGCTACTCGGAAATCCGCAGCGAGGCGACGGTCGCGCTGCCCAAGATCGAGATGTCGTACATCGGCGGCTGAGGATTTGGCGACTCCCGCGCGCACACAGATCACCGGCCTCGTGCTCGCCGGCGGGCGCGGCGTGCGCATGGGCGGCGTGGACAAGGGGCTCGTCGAAGTGGACGGGACACCGCTCGCGGCGCGCGTGCTCGCGCGCCTGGCACCGCAGGTCGGCGCGCTGCTGATCAGCGCCAATCGCAACCTCGAGCGCTACGCGGCGTTCGGCGTCCCGGTGGTCACCGATTCTCCAAAACACGGCCCGTATGCGGGGCCGTTGGCCGGCATCCTGGCCGCGCTCGTCGCGGTGCGCACCCCTTGGCTCGCGGTCGTTCCTTGCGATACGCCGAACATCCCGCTCGTGCTCGTCGAGCGTCTGGCCGCGGGGCTCGATGACGCGCGCGCAAGTGTGGCGGTCGCGGGCGGCCGAACCCACGCGCTGTGCTGCCTGCTCGATTCGAGCTTGCGCGCATCGCTGGACGAGGCGCTCGCTCGCGGCGAGCGGCGCGTCGCGGCCTGGCTCGACAGCGTCGGCGCGCGGCCGGTCGCGTTCGACGATGCAGCCGCCTTCGCCAACATCAACGAAACGGTCGACCTGCTTGCGGCCGGACCGCCGACGACGCCATGACGACACCCGAACGTTCGGTCGACGAAGCCATCGCGGAACTGATCGCGACGTTGCCGCCGGTCGAAGACATCGAGCGTGTGCCGACGCGCTCCGCCCTGGGGCGCATCCTCGCCGAGGACATCGCGGCACCGCTGGATCTGCCCGCATTCGACAACGCCGCGATGGACGGTTACGCGCTGCGCGCTGCCGATCTGACGTTGCCCGCGCTGCGCGAGATCGGACGCGCTCTGGCCGGCCACGCGTACGCAGGCCGCGTCGCGCCCGGCACGTGCGTGCGCATCATGACCGGCGCGCCGCTGCCTGCAGGTGCAGACACCGTCGTGATGGAAGAGGACACGGTGCGCGACAACGGCCAAGTGCGAATCGTTCGTGCACCCCCGCCCGGCGCCAATGTGCGCCGGCGCGGCGAACACATCGCGCGCGGCGACATCGTGCTGGCGTCGCAGCGGCACCTGCGCGCTGCGGATCTGGGGCTCGCCGCCGCGATCGGGCGCACCGAATTGCCGGTCATGCGCAGGCTGCGGGTAGGACTTCTATCGACCGGCGACGAACTCGCCGATCCGCCTGCCCCGCTGTCGGCTGGGTCGTCGTACGACGCAAACCGCCCCTTTCTGTGCGCGAGCGTGGAGCGGACGGGTTTCGAAGCGATCGACCTGGGCATCTGCGCGGACCGCAGTGCCGACCTCGAACGCGTGCTCGAGCGCGCACTCGCGCAGCGGCTCGATGTGGTCCTGGTCAGCGGCGGTGCAGCGCAGGGCGACGCCGATATCGTGCGCCGCGCCGGCGGAGTTCGCTTCATTGCGTTGAACATCCGCCCAGGCCGCGGCATCGCGGTGGCCAATCTGGCGCAAGCCGATCACGTGCTGACCCTGCTCGGCCTTCCAGGCAATGCCGTCGCCGCGTTCGTGATGTTCCATCTCGTCGCGCGACCGGTGCTGCTGCACCTGGCCGGCGGCGTGGCCGCAGCGCCGCCTTCGCTACCGGTGCCGCTCGCCAGCGCCGTGCACGTTCGAGGCGGGCGGATCGACTATCGCCGCGCGTGCTTCGTGCGCGATGCCGGCAACACGCTCGCCGTGGCGCCACTGAAGGATCAGGGCTCGGCGATGCTGCGGACGGTGGTCGAAGCCGACGCGCTGATCGCCGTCGGGCCGCGCGCCGAGTACGCAGCCGGCGAACCGGTCGAGACGATCCCGCTGGCCACCCTGGACTGAAGTTCAAAACCGCTTCATCAGCCGCAGCAGCGTCTCGACGTGCCGGCCGTACGGCGGCATGAAAAGCCCCATGCCGTTGAGCCGAGACTGGCGGAAGATCGGTTTGAGCTTGCTGAAGGTTTCGAAGCCCCAGCGGCCGTGATAGTGGCCCATGCCGGACGGACCGATACCGCCGAACGGCAACTCTTCCTGCGCGACGTGCACCAGCGTTTCGTTGACGCACACACCGCCCGCGTGCGTGCGGCGCAGCGCGCGCTCGGTGCGCGCGCGGTCCGAGTCGAACCAGTACAGCGCAAGCGGGCGCGGCTGCGCGTTGATGAAGTCGATCGCCTCCTCCACGCGATCGTATGCGAGCAGCGGCAGCAGCGGCCCGAAGATCTCCTCGCGCATCACGGCGAGCGCCGACGGCGGTTCGAGCAGCAGCGCGGGTGCCAGCCGGTGGGCGGCGTCGTCGCGCTGCGCGCCTTCGAACAACGGCTCGATGCGTACACCGTGCGCGGCCGCTTCGTCCAGATAACCGAGGAGCCGGCCGTATTGCTGCGGGTTGATGATGCTCGTGTAATCCGTGCTCGCCAGACCCTGCGGGAACATGCAGCGCACCTGCGCGCGCGCCGCCGCCACGAAGCTGTCCAGCCGTTCGCGTGGCAGCAGCACGTAGTCGGGCGCGATGCAGGTCTGCCCGGCGTTGAGCAGTTTCCCCGCGAGGATGCGGGCGGCAGCGCGTTCGACCGGATACCCGGGCGCGACGACCGTCGGTGACTTGCCGCCGAGTTCGAGCGTGACCGGCGTCAGATTCCGCGCAGCAGCCGCCATCACCTTGCGCCCGATCGCCGTCGATCCGGTGAACAGCAGGTGATCGAACGGCAAGGCGCTGAAGGCGGCGGCCACGTCGGGGCCGCCGAGCACGACGCTCACTTCGTCCGGACGGAAACTCTGCGCGACGAGGCGTTGGAAAAGTTCGCCGAACGCCGGCGTGTGTTCGGACAACTTGACCATCACCCGATTGCCGGCGACCAGCGCACCGACCATCGGACCCACGGAGAGGTACACCGGGTAGTTCCACGGCACGATGATCCCGACAACGCCGACCGGACGCGGCAGGATTTCGGCGCGCGCCGGCAGAAACCACTTGGATACCCAGACGCGCCGCGGCTTCATCCACTGCTTGCCGTGCCGCAGCGCGCCCTTGATTTCCGCCAGCGCCGGGAAGAACTCGGCGATCTGCGTCTCGAGCCGGGGGCGGCGGCCGAAGTCGCTGGCAATCGCCATTTCGAAGGCGGGCTCGTTGTCCTCGAGCAGCCGGCGCAGCCGACGCAACCGATCGCGGCGCACTTCCCAGGAAGGGAAGTCGTCGCGGTCGTACGCCTCTCGCTGCGCCTCGAATGCGGCCTGCAGTTGCGCTGGCACATCGGTCGGATTCATTGCAACTCCCTGCGCTGGCGGCGCGGTCGACCCACCGGCAGCCATCCTAGCGCGCGATCGGCCGCGCGCCGTCGAGCGATCGCTCGATTCGCGCGTCCGGCCCCGCGCGTGCTGGCCGTCCGCGCCGGCGCGTGGTTCAATCGGCCGCGGCCCGTTCCGAATTGGAGTTCTCATGCAGACGCTGCACTGCCTGCTCGGGTTGGGTGCGCTGCTGTCGATCGCGTGGCTGGCTTCGGAAAACCGGCGCCGCGTTCCATGGCGCGTGGTGCTGACCGGTCTTGCGCTTGCTTTCGTCTTCGCCGCACTGCTGCTCAAAGTGCCCCCAGTGGCCAATGCCTTCGCGCGGCTCAACGGCCTCGTCGAGCTGCTCGATCGGTCGACCGAAGCCGGCACCCGGTTCGTCTTCGGCTACCTCGGCGGCGGCGCGCTGCCTTTCGCGGAGACGAAGCCGGGAGCGAGTTTCGTGCTGGCTTTTCGTGCGCTGCCGATCGTGCTGCTGGTCGCCGCGCTTTCGGCGCTGCTGTTTCACTGGCGCATCCTGCCGGTCGTCGTGCGCGGCATCGCGTGGATCCTGCGCCGAAGCATGGGACTCGGCGGTGCCGTCGGACTGTCGGCGGCGGCGAACGTTTTCGTCGGCATGGTCGAGGCGCCGCTGGTCGTCAAGCCGTATCTGGCGCGACTTTCGCGCGGCGAACTGTTCATCGTGATGAACTGCGGCATGGCGACGATCGCCGGCACGGTGCTCGTGCTCTACGCGACGGTGCTGGCGCCGATTGTGCCCAATGCCCTGACGCATCTGCTGGTCGCGTCGGTCGTTGCCACGCCGCTCGCGATCGTCGTCGCGGCGTTGATGGTGCCGCCCGATCGCACGGACGACGCGCACTTGACGATTGGGCGGCAGGATGCCAATGCGATGGCAGCGCTGACCCGCGGCACGTTCGAGGGCTTGCAGCTGCTGCTGAACATCGTCGCGATGTTGATCGTGTTCGTCGCGCTGGTCGCGCTCGTCGACATCCTGCTCGGCGCGCTGCCGCAGGTGCGGGGCGCGCCGCTGACGCTCGCGCGCATCTTCGGGTGGTTGTTCGCCCCGCTCGCGTGGGCGAGCGGCATCCCGTGGGCCGAAGCGCACGTCGCAGGCCATCTGCTCGGCACGAAGACGGTGCTCAACGAGATGGTCGCCTACTTCGACTTCGCCGCGCTACCGCCGTCGGCGCTGTCCGAGCGCAGCCGGCTGCTGATGACCTATGCGCTGTGCGGCTTCGCCAATTTCGGCAGCCTTGGCATCATGCTCGGCGGCATGGCGGCGATGCTGCCAGAGTCGCGCCGGCCAGAACTCGCGCAGTTGGGCTTGAAGTCGGTCGCGGGCGGGCTGCTGGCCAGCTGCGCGACGGCGGCGCTGGTCGGCGCGGTGATCTAGCCGCTACTTCTTGCGGCCGCCCTTGCCAGGCGGCTTCGCGGCGGGCGCTTCGGGTTTGGCGTCGGGCGCAGCCTTCTGATCGCCGATGACGGTCTTCAGGGGGCATATGGAAAACGCCGGGCACTTTGGGCAACCGGCGACGATGGCAATCGGGCAGAGCGTCACGGCATGTCTCCTTAAAAGTAGTCGGGGCCGGCCGCGCGACCCGCGGTGCGGGCCGCCGGCCTATTCGATCTCCTCGTACAGCGGCAGCGTCAGGAATTCGGCAAAGGTTTCCTGCGTGCTCATCTGTTCGAAGATCCGCGCGGCGCGATCGTACGTCGAGGTGTCGCCGCCGACGACGGACTTGACTTTCGCAAGCTCCTCCGGAATCAAGGCCTTGACCAGCTCGACGGTGATCTTGCGGCCGTCGTCGAGCACGCCTTTCGGCGAACGGATCCACTGCCAGACCTGCGAGCGACTGATCTCGGCGGTGGCCGCGTCTTCCATCAGATTGTGGATCGGCACGCAGCCGTTGCCCGCCAGCCACGAACCGAGGTAGTGGATACCGACGTTGATGTTCATGCGCAGTCCGGCCTCGGTGATCGGCTTCTCGGGCTGGAAATTCAGCAGATCGACCGCGGTCACCTTGACGTCATCGCGCTTCTTGTCGATCTGGTTCGGTTTGTCGCCGAGCACCTTGACGAATTCCTCCATCGCGATCGGCACGAGCCCCGGGTGCGCCACCCAGCCGCCGTCGTAGCCGTCGTTCGCATCCCGCGCCTTGTCGGCGCGCACGCCGGCCAGCGCGCGCTCGTTGGCGACCGGATCGTTCTTGATCGGAATCAGCGCGCTCATTCCGCCAATGGCGGGCGCTTCGCGGCGGTGGCACGTGGCAAGCAGCAGCAGCGCGTAGGCGCGCATGAAGGGCGCGGTCATCGTCACACGAGCCCGATCGGCGAGGCAGAAGTTGCGATCGTTCTTGAACTTCTTGATGCAGGAGAAGATGTAATCCCAGCGCCCCGCGTTCAACCCCGCGCTGTGTTCGCGCAGCTCGTACAGGATCTCGTCCATCTCGAAGGCCGCGAGAATGGTCTCGATCAGCACCGTCGCCTTGATCGTGCCCCGGGCGATGCCAAGCTCGTTCTGCGTGGCGACGAAGATGTCGTTCCACAGCCGCGCCTCCAGGTGCGACTCCATCTTCGGCAGATAGAAGTACGGTCCCGAACCGCGCGCGATCAGTTCCTTGGCGTTGTGAAACATGAACAACGCGAAGTCGAAAATTCCGCCCGACACACGCTCGCCGTCGACGAGCACGTGCTTTTCGTCCAGGTGCCAGCCGCGCGGCCGAACCACGAGTGTGGCGATCCTGTCGTTGAGCTTGTAAAGCTTTCCGCCCTGCTCGAACGTGATGCGCCTGCGCACGGCGTCGATCAAATTGAGCTGGCCGGTGATTTGGTTGTCCCAATTCGGCGTGTTGCTGTCCTCGAAATCGGTCATGTACGCATCGGCGCCGGAATTCAGCGCATTGATGATCATCTTGCGCTCGACCGGCCCCGTGATCTCGACGCGCCGGCACTGCAGATCCTTGGGCAGCGGCGCGATCTTCCAGTCGCCCGTGCGAACGTGTTTCGTCTCGGGAAGGAAGTCCGGCTTCTCTCCGGCGTCCAGCCGCTTTGCGCGTTCGGCCCGCCTGGCAAGCAGTTCGAGTCGGCGTGCGTTGAACGATCGATGCAGCTTCGCGACGAGCGCCAGCGCGTCGTGCGTGAGGACGTCTTCGAAGCCGGGCTTGAGCGGCGCCTTGATCGTGACGCCTTGAGGCAGGTTCATCGCTTGCTCCTTCGAATCAGCGAGGTCGGGAATTCAGGCCGTTGACCGCACGGGTCGGGAGCGGCCGGACGCAGGCGGGTCGCCGCGGGCTGCTTCGGCGGCGCGCCGCCGCGATCGGCAGGCATCGATGTGCCGTCGAACGGCATCGGCCGGTCGCGCAACGCCTGCGCAAGTCGCACCCCGTGTGCGTCTTGCGGGCACTCGCCCTGCACCGAACACACGTCAAGCAGCGATCCGAAGGCGTCGAACAGCGCGGCGCGCATGCGCAGACCAAAGCCAAAAGGTAGTGCAAGTATATTTGCCCGCGAGTTGCCGATTGGGCGCTGGCCGGCATAGGTTCTTTGACTCACGCTCAACAATGGATCACTTCAAGCAGATCGCCACCTTCGTCAGCGTTGCGCAGCGCGGAAGCCTGTCGGCAGCGGCGAGGCACGAGGGGATCGCGCCGGCGATGGTGAGCCGTCGACTCGATGCGCTGGAGGCGCGACTCGGAGTCAAGTTACTGCAGCGGACCACGCGTCGCCTATCGCTGACGCCGGAAGGCGCGGCATTCGTCGAGGACTGCCAGCGTATCCTGAGCGAACTCGAGGCCGCGGAGACCGCGGTGTCCGCGCGCGGCCTGGAGGCGACGGGTCACCTTCGCGTCACGGCACCGGCCGGGTTCGGGCGCAAGTACGTCGCGCCGCTGGTCGCCGACTTCGCGCGCGAGCATCGTCGACTCAACGTCTCGCTCGACCTGTCGGACCGAGTCGTCGATCTGCTTGCAGAAGGGTTCGATTGCGCGATCCGCTTCGGCGAACAGGCGGACAGTTCGCTCGTTCGGATCAAGCTCGCCGAAAGTCTGCGTGTGGTCGTCGCCGCGCCCGCTTACGTGCGCCGGCATGGTCGGCCGGAGCACCCGTCCGACTTGACGCAGCACGTTTGCCTGACGCTGGGCGACGGTGCCGGCAGCCCACCGCAGCGCGGGTGGACCTTCACGATCGACGGCGCGCCAAGCACGATTCGCGTCGCAGGCGCGCTCGCGTGCAACGACGGCGCCGTCCTGCACGACTGGGCGTTGGCCGGGCTCGGCCTGGCGTGGCGCTCGCTGTGGGAGGTCGGCGACGACATGCTGGCAGGGCGGCTGGTCAGCGTGCTCGACCGTTACGCCGCCGCGCCGACCCCTGTTTACTGTGTCTTTCCGGCGCGCAAACACCTTCCGCTGCGCGTGCGACTGTTCGTCGACAGCCTGAAGGCCGCGTTTGCCGACGATGCGCTTCGGCTCGCGCTTGGCGGCACCCCGGACGCACGTCGAACGCGGACCTGATGCCGAGCGGAAAAAAAAGAGGCCGCTCGCGCGGCCTCAGTGATCCATCGATCTTGTTCGAACTTGTTTACGGCGTCTCCTTCGACCTCGCCCTTGTCTTCCTCCGGCGCTAGCGCGCTGTGGCAATCGCGGCGCAGTCTAGAGGCCGCCCCACGGCTGCTCAAGTTGCGCCGCAACGAAGGCGTTGTCAGCAGGACACGTATTCGGTCGATTCAGGCGGCCTTCTTTTCTGCCTTCTTGTCGAAGAACTGTTCGTCCTCGGTGGACCCCTTCAAGGCCGCAGTCGATGCGTCGCTCTCGATCGTCGTCGTCACCGCGTCGAAGAAGCCCGTGCCGACCTCGCGCTGGTGCTTGACCGCCGTAAACCCCTTCTCCGCAGCGGCGAACTCGGCCTCCTGCAGCTCGACGAACGCGCTCATGTGATTGCGCGCATAGCCGTAAGCGAGGTTGAACATCGAGTAGTTCAGCGAGTGGAAGCCCGCCAGCGTGATGAACTGGAACTTGTAGCCCATCGCGCCGAGTTCTTTCTGGAACTTCGCGATCGTCGCGTCGTCGAGGTTCTTCTTCCAGTTGAAGCTCGGCGAGCAGTTGTAGGCGAGCATCTTGCCCGGGAACTGCTTGTGGATCGCCTCGGCGAACGCCTTCGCGTAGGCGAGGTCCGGCTTGCCGGTTTCGCACCAGACAAGATCGGCGTAGGGCGCGTAGGCCAATCCGCGGGACACCGCCTGGTGCAGCCCCGGCTTCGTTCGAAAGAAGCCTTCGACGGTGCGTTCTCCGGTCAGGAAGGGCTTATCGTTTTCGTCGACGTCCGAGGTCACAAGATCGGCGGCTTCGGCGTCGGTCCGTGCCACCAGGATGGTCGGAACCCCCATCACGTCGGCGGCAAGCCTCGCGGCGACGAGCTTCGCGACGGCTTCGCGCGTCGGGACGAGCACTTTGCCGCCCATATGCCCGCACTTCTTCACCGAAGCGAGTTGGTCCTCGAAGTGCACGCCGGCAGCACCGGCCTCGATCATCGACTTCATCAGTTCGAAAGCGTTCAGCACACCGCCGAAGCCTGCCTCTGCGTCCGCGACGATCGGCGCGAAGTAGTCGATGTAGCCGGGATCGCCCGGGTTTTTCCCCTCCATCCACTGGATCTGATCGCAGCGCATGAAGGTGTTGTTGATCCGGCGGACGACGGCAGGCACCGAATTCGCCGGATAAAGCGACTGGTCCGGATACATTTCACCCGCCAGATTGGCGTCGGCCGCGACCTGCCAGCCGGACAGATAGATCGCTTTCAAGCCGGCCTTGACCTGCTGCATCGCCTGATTGCCCGTCAGCGCACCGAGCGCGTTGACGAAGGGCTCCTCGTTGATCAACTTCCAGAGCCGCTCCGCGCCGCGCTTCGCCAACGTGTGTTCGACTTGGAGGGACCCACGCAGACGGACAACGTCGTCGGCGGTGTAACCGCGCCTGATCCCCTTCCAGCGCGGATTCTCGTTCCAGTCTTTCTGCAGGCGCTGCGCCTCGAACTTGCGTGCCGTCATGCTCTCTCCCAACGAAAAAATCTGCTCATCGATCTGCCGATGCACGGACCCGTTTCTCGGAAGCATCGGCAGGCAACGCCATCCTAGGGCGGGTCAAGCGACGCAGCAACACAAATATCTTATAGAAGACATGCTAGTTTCATTCGTAGAATTAAAGACATACATCGTTGATTCCGCCATACGGCATGGGATTGAGCCCTGTGCAACTCGACCTTGTGCTTTGCACAAGCCCGCTTTTCTCGATATGAAACGCGCTTCGAGCCGTGAAATTCGGCGCTATGGGTGCAGCGGAGAACGGCTGACGAGCGTTCCATCGCGATCCCCGTACAGCCAATCTCCGGGACGTATCGTCACACCGAGAAAACTGACCGCGACATCGCGTTCACCGACGCCGCGCTTGGCCGACCGGCGCGGCGAAAGCGCCAGCGCAAGCACCGCGATCGCGCACGCGTCGATTTCATCGGCATCGCGCACGGCGCCGTTGACGATGACCGCGGCCCACCCGGACCTCGCGGCGGACCTGGCGAGATTTCCTCCCAGCACCGCGCACCGCGTACTGCCGCCGGCGTCGACCACGAGCACGCGCCCGGCCCCCGGCGACCGGACCGCCTCGGCGAGCAGCGAGTTGTCCTCGAAGAGCTTCAGCGTCACGGCCTGGCCATGAAAGGCACCGCGCGCGCCGAATCGCAGCAACCCGGGCTGGATCACGAGCACTTCGCCGCTGGCCAGTTGCGCTTCGTGCGCGTCGCACAGGTCGGTCGTCGCAAAGTCGCCGCCCGCCATCTCACTTCTCCTTTGCCGCCTGCACGGTGCGCGCACCACGCCCAACCCGAAGCGCACTTGCCAGCGCCGCGACCTGCAGTGCCGCGACCCCGACCAGCGCCGCCGAGAACCGGCCCGCGTCGAGCACCGGTCCGAAAACGACGGGTGTTGCCGCCAAGCCGATATCCAACCCCGAATACACGAAGCCGTAGACGCGCCCGTACGAGGCCTTGCCGAACTGGGCCGTCGCGGCTTTGCGCACGAGCAGATCGCGGTTCGGCCCGGCAACACCCACGCCGAACCCCATCACCGCCATCAAAGCGATCACGCTCCAGGAAGGAACCACGGCGCTCGCCAGCAGCAGCGCGACGAAGGCCGCGAGCCCGAGCGCGAACGCGATCACGACATCGCTGTTGTCGTGGCGCGCGGCGGCGAAGCCGCCGACCACCATGCCCGCCGCACTGCCGAGCAGGTACGCAGTCAGGCCCGCGGTGGCCAAAGCCAGCGGCAGCCGATATACGTGGCCGAGAATGGCGGGCGCGTAGTTCTGCAGAATGCCGAACGCGCCCGTCGCGAGGAAGAAAAACGCGAAGCACATCCAGACAGCGCCCGAACGCAAGAAACCCAGCTGCTCCGGCCTCGTGCCGGCGCCGGTCCTCGTCGGCACCGCGACGATGCGTTCCGCACCTTGGTCGCCGAGCGCCGGGGCTCTGGCAATCAGCGCGAACAGAACGGCAAGTCCGAAAGCGGATGCCGCGAAGGCCGCGGCATGCCAGTCGCTTGCGCTCGCGATACCTGCCATGAACACCGGCGCCGCCGCCCAGCCGAGATTGCCGGAGAGCCCATGCACTGAAAACGCATGCCCGAGCCGCTCCGGCGAAACCCGCCGGTTCAACAGCGTGAAGTCGGCCGGATGAAAGATCGAGTTGCCGGTGCCGGCGACCGCGGCCGCGACGACGAGCGCCGGATACCCGTTCGCGAACCCGAGCACGAGACCCGACGCCGCGAGCGTGCCTACGCCGAAATACAGCACGGGGCGCGCGCCCACCCGATCGACGACGAAGCCCGCCAGCGCCTGACCGATCCCGCTGATCACGAAAAACACCGTCATCAGGAAGCCGACCTGGGTGAACGACAGCGAGAACTCCTTCATCAACCACGGGAACAGCGGCGGCAGCATCAGATGAAAGAAATGCGACGTGCCATGCGCGAGACCGACCAGGCCGATAACCTCGGCATCGCTACGGATGTCGCCTCGAATCGCGGTGCTGCTCATGCGGCGAAGATAGCAGAGCACCCCGCTGGCGTCCGCGCATCGATAATCGCCCCGGAGGGTTCTTCCATGCGATTCGTCCTTGCCGGCTGCAGGCTGCTCGCCATATTCGCGCTCGCGTTCTCTGCGGCGTGGGCGCAGCCGCCGGAGCCCGCGCGCGTGCGGCTCATCGCGTTCAACGATTTCCACGGCCATCTGCTGCCCGGCGACCTGACCATCGCCGTTCCGCATCCGGCCGACGCGGGCCGTACCCTCGCCGTACGCAGCGGCGGCGCCGCGTTCCTGGCCGCGCGCATCGACGAGCTGCGGCGCGAACAGCCGGCCAGCGTGGTGCTGTCGGCGGGCGACTTGATCGGCGCCTCGCCGCTCGTCTCGGCACTGTTCCGCGACGAACCGACGATCGAAGCGATGAACGCGATCGGCGTGGACGCAAACGGCGTCGGCAATCACGAATTCGACCAGGGCGTGACCGAACTGCGGCGGCTCGTCGAGGGCGGCTGCGCGACGACGTCGCGCGGCGAGTTCGCCACCTGCGCGCACCCGTCCGGTCATTACGAAGGCGCGCGTTTCCCGTTTCTGGCGGCGAACGTCGTCGACCGCACGGGCAATCCGCTGTTCGCGCCGTACCTCGTCCGCACCGTCGGCGGCGTTCGCATCGGCTTCATCGGTGTGGTCACGCGGACCACGCCGGGCATTGTGGCGCCGCACGGAATCGCCGGCTGGCGTTTCCTCGCCGAGGCACCGACGCTGAACCGCTACGCCGCCGAGCTGCGCGAACAGGGCGTGCGGACGATCGTCGCGCTGGTCCACGAAGGCGGCGAAAGCGACGGCGGCATCGACGAATGCGTCAACCCGCGCGGCCCGATCTTCGACATCGCCGCGCGGCTCGACAGGGCGATCGGCGTCGTGCTCAGCGCCCACACGCACCGCGCTTACCGCTGCGTCGTCGACGGCCGCATCGTGATCCAGGGCGCGTCCTTCGGGCGTCTCGTCTCGGTCGTCGATCTGGAGATCGACCGCGCCAGCGGTGAAATCGTCGCTTCGCACGCGCGCAATGTGCCGGTGCCGAACGACCGTAACACCGACCCCGACGTCCTCGCGGCCTTTCCGCCGTTGCGGCCGGCGCCGCACGTCGCGGCACTGCTGGCGCACTACGCGGAACGCGCCGCGCCACTTGCCGAGCGGCCGGTCGGCCGAATCGCCGGCGCCTTCGACCGGCGCGCCAGCGATGGCGGAGACCATGCCGCCGGCCGCCTGATCGCCGACGCGCATCTCGCCGCGACGCGCACCAACGGCGCGCAGATCGCCTTTACCAATCCCGGCGGCGTGCGCACGGATCTCGCCGCGCGTAATCCCGACGGCACCGTCACCTACGGTGATCTGTTCGCGATGCAGCCCTTCGGCAACACGCTCGTCACGATGACGCTCACGGGCGCGCAGCTCGAACGCATCCTCGAAGCGCAGTGGCGCCGCGACGCAGATCGGGTGCTGTTCCTGCAGCCGTCGGCCGGATTCACGTACGCGTGGAGCGCGCGCGGCAAGCGCGGCGCCCGCATCGTGCGCGGATCGATGCAGCTCGACGGCCGGCCGATCCGCGCGGAGGATCGATACCGGGTCACCGTCAACAGTTTCCTGGCGGCGGGCGGAGACGGTTTTCGCGTTTTCCGCGAAGGGCGCGAACGCGTCGGCGGCCCGCTCGACATCGATGCACTGGTGGAATTCATCCGCGCTCGGAGCGCAGACGCGCCGCTGGCACCCGACCCGCAGCCCCGCATCCACCGGCAGCCGTAACGCCGCGCACCACGGCGGTGGGATAATTCCGTACTTCAATTCGCAGGAACGACCATGCGCCGCAACCGCTACATCTCCCGCGCGCGCCACTCTGCCGACGCTGAGACGCTCGCCAAGCTCGCGCGTCGGCTGTCCGAGTCCGGAACCCGAATCGAGGACCGGCTGTGGGAGCGCCGGCTCGTCGAACTGATCAATGATCGACTCGTGCGTGGCTTCGACGACGCGATCGAGGCCGCGCTCGACGAACTCTCGCGCACCAGCGCAACGGCATACGACGATCTGGCCGATCTGGCGGAATCGTGCGCCGAGAGCGCGACGATCGACATCGACGGCAAACCGCATGATGCGCTGCTGATCGCGGTTCCGCTGCTCGCGTGGTCGCGTTACAAGCTGCCGACGGCGACGCTTCCCGCGCAGCTCGCCGACAGCATCGCCGCTCAGATTTCCGGCCATCTGGCCGCACGCGGCACGCGCATCGCCGTCGCCGACTATCTGTTCTCGATCGACCAGCTCCCCGAGTCTTTCGGCGAGGTGCGCGACTTCGCCGACAGGCTGTTCGCCGCAGCCGTGCACGGCACACGCGTGAAGATCGACCCGAAGGCGTTGCGCGAACCCGTCGCGATGCTCGCCGACACCCGCTACCTGCTCGCCGCCATCGTCGCACCGCAGGGCGCGGCCTTGTACCACTGGCAGGAGACGGGCGTCGATCCCGACGCCAAACTCGCTGCGATCGCGGCGTTCCGCGAACAAGCCGGAAACGCAATGCAGCCGATGCTGACGGGCTGCCGTTACCGCCTGCTTGCGCCGAACGCGTTTCACGCCGCACTGCGCCAAGCCGACCGCGATCTGCGCGAGTTTTCCCTCGAAGCGGCCGTGTCGTATCTGAAGCTCGCGTACGAGCTGGCGCCCTCGGCGCTGCAGGCGACGATTGCCGCGTTCGAGGACAAACGTGTCGAAGAGATCCGCGTCGGGATCTCGACCGCGAGCGACGAAGACGCGGTGATCGAGGGTGTGGTCTGGCCGCTGCTCGGCGACGACGAAGAAAAGGCGCAGGAGGAGATCGAGGCCGCGCTGCGCGCGCTCGGCGTGACGCGGATCACGACGCACGCGCACCGCTTCCCGCTGGAGTACTGCGACGACTGCGGCGCGCCGATGTTTCCGAACCCGGCGGGCCACGCCGTTCACGCCGAGCCGCCCGAAGACAGCCAGGAGCAGCCGGCGCGGCCGCTGCACTAGCCGGCCGTTCTCCGCGGGCCGCGACCCGGGAACGGGAAGGCGCGGACCGCGGAGCGTGGTTGCGGGCAGCGGGTCAGTGCACGGTGCGCTCGAACGTGAAGCGGCCGTCGCGGAAGTCGACGGGGATCACGTCTTTCGGCCCGACGCGGCCCTCGAGCACCAGCTTGGCGATCGGGTTTTCGATCTGCTGCTGGATCGCGCGCTTCAGCGGCCGTGCGCCGTAGACCGGGTCGAAACCGACCTTCGCGATTTCCGCCAGCGCCGCATCGCTGATCTCGAGCCTGATGTCCTGCGCGGCGAGCCGCTGCTCGAGACGTTTGAGCTGGATCCGCGCGATCGACTGGATGTGCTTCGCGTCGAGGGCGTGGAATACGACGATCTCGTCGATGCGGTTGATGAACTCCGGCCGGAAGTGCCGCCGCACTTCGGCCAGCACCGCCTCCTTGATGATCGCGTAGTCCTGTCCGGCGAGGCGCTGGATCTCGTGCGAGCCGAGGTTCGAGGTCATCACGATGACCGTGTTCTTGAAGTCCACGGTGCGCCCCTGGCCGTCGGTCATGCGGCCGTCGTCGAGCACCTGCAGCAGCACGTTGAACACGTCCGGGTGCGCCTTCTCGATCTCGTCGAGCAGGATCACGCTGTACGGTTTGCGGCGCACCTGTTCGGTGAGCTGGCCGCCTTCTTCGTAACCGACATAGCCCGGCGGCGCGCCGATCAGACGCGCGACCGAATGCTTCTCCATGTACTCGCTCATGTCGATTCGGATCAGGTGCTCCTCGCTGTCGAACAGGAACTCCGCGAGCGCCTTGCATAGCTCGGTCTTGCCCACGCCGGTGGGACCGAGGAACAGGAACGAGCCGTACGGACGGTTCGGGTCGGCCAGCCCCGCGCGCGAGCGCCGGATCGCCTCCGACACCAGGCGCACCGCCTCGTCCTGACCGACGACACGCTGATGCAACCGCTCTTCCATCTTCAGCAGCTTTTCGCGCTCGCCCTGCATCAGCTTCGACACCGGGATGCCGGTGGCGCGCGCGACGACCTCGGCGATTTCTTCCGCGCCGACCTTCGTGCGCAGCAGCTTGAATTCCTGCTTCTTGCCGCCGCCCGCCTCCGCGGCCTTCAGTTGCGCCTCCAGTTGCGGCAGTTTGCCGTACTGGATCTCGGCCACCTTGTCGAACTGCCCTTTGCGCTGCAGCTCGCTCATCTGCGCACGCAGTCTGTCGATCTCGGCCTTGATGTGCGCCGCCCCCTGCACGGCGGCTTTTTCCGCGCGCAGGATTTCCTCGAGGTCAGCGTATTCCTTTTCGAGCTTGCGGATCTCCGCCTCGATCAGCTCGAGCCGCTTGCGCGAGGCTTCGTCGGTTTCCTTCTTCACCGCCTCGCGCTCGATCTTGAGCTGGATGATGCGCCGCTCCAGTTTGTCCATCGCCTCCGGTTTGGAGTCGATTTCCATTTTGATGCGCGCCGCTGCCTCGTCGATCAGGTCGATCGCCTTGTCGGGCAGGAAGCGGTCGGTGATGTAGCGATGCGACAGCTCGGCGGCGGCGACGATGGCCGGGTCGGTGATCTCGACGCCATGGTGCAGCTCGTACTTCTCCTGCAGGCCGCGCAAGATCGCGATCGTCGACTCGACACTCGGCTCTTCGACCATCACCTTTTGGAAGCGACGCTCGAGCGCCGCATCCTTCTCGATGTACTTGCGGTATTCGTCGAGCGTGGTGGCGCCGATGCAGTGCAGCTCGCCGCGCGCCAGCGCCGGCTTCAGCATGTTGCCGGCGTCGATCGCGCCCTCGGCCTTGCCTGCGCCGACCAGCGTGTGGATCTCGTCGATGAAGACAATGATGCGACCCTCTTCGGCAGCGATCTCCTTCAGCACCGCCTTCAGGCGCTCCTCGAACTCGCCGCGGTATTTCGCGCCGGCGAGCATCGCGGCCAGATCGAGCGTCAACACGCGCTTGTTCTTCAGCGTCTCAGGCACCTCGCCGTTGACGATCCGCTGTGCCAGACCCTCGACGATCGCGGTCTTGCCCACCCCGGGCTCGCCGATCAGCACGGGATTGTTCTTCGTGCGCCGTTGCAGGATCTGGATGACGCGGCGGATCTCGTCGTCGCGGCCGATCACCGGATCAAGCTTGCCCTGCCGCGCGCGGTCGGTCAGATCGATGGTGTATTTCTTCAGCGCCTCGCGCTGGCCTTCGGCTTCCGGGCTCTCGACGCTCTGCCCGCCGCGTACGGCTTCGACCGCGGCTTCCAGCGCGCGGCGCGTCAACCCGTGCTCGCGCGCGAGGCGACCGGCCTCGCTCTTGTCGTCGGCCAGCGCCAGCAGGAACAGTTCGCTCGCGACGTAAGCATCGCCGCGTTTGCTCGCTTCCTTGTCGGCCTGGTTCAGCAGCGCCATCAGGTCGCGGCCGATCTGGACCTGGCCATCGCCGCCCTGCACCTGCGGCAGCCGCTTGACGGCCGCCTCGAGCGCGGAGGTCAGCGGCGCGACGTTGACACCCGCGCGCGCGAGCAGCGACCGCGCCGAGCCGTCGGGCTGGCGCAGCATCGCGAGCAGCACATGGACCGGCTCGATGTAGGGGTTGTCGTTGGCGTTGGCGATGCTCTGGGCGTCAGCCAGCGCTTCCTGGAATTTCGTGGTCAGCTTGTCGAGGCGCATGATGTTCGCGTTCCGTGGTTGGATACCATTGCACTCAGTGGATCGATGGGCTGCCGGCTTGGCGCTCGGGCTGCCACCGGATTCGTCTCGCCCGGATCTTGGGGTCCGCCCGCGTCATTTCAACCCGTTGGCAGCGCAGCGCGCTGCTTAGAATCAAACCTCGACGAGTTCGACTCCCTGCCGTTGCGTGCCGCGCTTGCCACTGTTTTCATGATCGTTGCGGCGACGGCTGCCGCACAGGAGCGCCTGCTCGCGCGTTTCGAAGCCCCGGGCGCACCGGCCGAAGTCGCCGTCGCGCTCGCCAAGGTGCTCGAAGCGCGCCAGCGAATCTTCGCGATCGACGCCGATCTGGATGCGGCCGACGAGGAGCGCCTTCTGCGCCGCCTGCGCGAGGACGCGCTCGCCGCGATCGCCACCGAAGGCTACTTCACGCCGGACATCCGGATCGAGCCCGACCTCGTCGACAGCGCCCGTTACGTGCTGCGGATCGATTTGGGCCCGCGTGCGCGCGTCGGCAAGGTCGATCTCATCCTGCGCGGCCCGATCGAAGCACAGCCGCAGCGCATCGCCGAGTTGCGCGCCGCATGGGAACTGCCGGTCGGTGCGCCTTTTCGCGACAGTGTCTGGTCGACCGCGAAATCGCGCCTGCTGGCGCGGGTGCAGGAAAAGGACTACGCGGCGGCCCGACTCGTCGATTCGGCCGCCGAGGTCGATGCGGACACGCACAGCGTTTCGCTGCGTATCGAGATCGCGAGCGGTCCGCCGTTCACGGTCGGCGAGCTGCAGATCGAAGGGCTGAAGCGCTACGACCGCGAGCTGATCGAACGATTCAACCCCACCCGGCCCGGGGACCGCTACGACTTGCTGCAGCTGCTCGAATTCCAGCGCCGCATGCAGCGTTCGCCGTACTTCTCGTCGGTCGGCGTCGTCGTCGAACCCGACCCGCAGCGCGCCGATCGGGCGCCGATCCTGGTCAAGGTCACGGAGGCGCAGACCAAGCGCGTGAGCTTCGGGCTCGGCTATTCGACCAACACGGGGCCGCGCGCCGAGGCGCTGTATCGGCAGGCGCTGATCTTCGGGTATCCGTACACCTTGCAAACCGGTGTGGGCGTCGATCGCACGCGCGCGATCGTCTACAGCGATCTTCTGCTGCCGCCGAAACCGAACGGCGCACTCGATTCGCTCGGGGTGCTGTTCGAGCGCTCCGACATCGAGGACGTCATCACGCACCGCTGGGGCGCGGGTGCGGCTCGCACCCACCTGCGCGAGGCGGAGGACGCGGCGATCGAAACGCGGCTGGCGCTGAACCTGCAACGCGAACTGCGGCGCAACGCATCGACGCCCGACGTGCCGGGCGTCACCAGCGACACGGTCTTCGGCACCTACACGTGGACGCGGCGCGCGGTCGACGAGGTCACGGACCCGCGACGCGGTTACATCCTGTCCGGCACGGCCGGCGCAGGCATCAACCGCGACATCCTGCGCAGCGTGGTCAACAACATCTTCACGTACACGCATGCGCGCTTCGTGCGCTATCAGCCTCTGCCGGTTGTCGATCCGAAACGCAGCGTGCTGATTGCGCGCGTCGAGTTGGGTCGCACGTTCGCCGACAACCCCGACATCGTTCCCAAGGATCTGCTGTTCACCGCCGGAGGCGTCGGTAGCGTTCGCGGCTACGCGTATCAGGCGCTTGGCCCGCGCGCAGGAACGGCGCGGCCGGGCGGAACGATGCTCGCGGTCGGATCGGTCGAAGCGGTTCACTGGTTCAGCAGCGAATGGGGCGGCGCGATCTTCGTGGATGTAGGCGACGCCGCCGACACGTTGCACGACCTGTCCTTCGGCCGCGGCGCGGGATTCGGCGCGCGGTGGAAGACGCTCGCGGGGCCGTTGGCGCTCGACGTCGCCTACGGCGAGCGCCGACCGGATGGCAGCGGCGGGCGCTGGCGCCTGCATTTCGCGGTCGCCATCGCGTTCTGAGGCGGGCCCGATGGACTCGCCGCAGCCTTGCCCCGTGCGCCGCCGATGGCCCTGGGCCGCCGTCGGGCTCCTCGTGCTGGTCGCGGCGCTGCTCACTGCCGGCGCCGCCTGGTTCGTCCGCAGCGCGGGCGGGGTGGCGCTCGCCGTGCGCGTCGTCGACGCGCTGCTTGCCGAGCGGATCACCGCAACCGGAATTCGCGGGGCGTTCGCCACAACCTTCGAGATCGACGAGCTGCGCATCGAAAGCGACGGCACCGTCGTCGTCGCGACAGGCCTGCGCGGATCGATCGCCGCCTTCGCGCCGCTGGCGCGACAGCTTGCGTTCGCCGAACTGTCCGCAACGCGGGTCGCCGTGCGCCTGCCGCTGTCGCCGAGCGCGACGCCTGCATCGGTTCCGGCGCGCATCGCAGCGCCGTTGACCTTCGATGCACACGCGCTGCACATCGGCGAATTCGCGATCGAACGCGAACGGCCGATGTTCAGGATGCATTCGATCGATGCGGCGCTCGCCTTCGGCCCGCGCGGCACGCAGGTCCGACGCTTCGCCGCCGAGATCGCGGGCAACCGGCTCACCGTCGTCGGCACGCTCGGTCCGATTCGGCCTTTTCCGATCGATGCTGGCGGTACGCTGGTCTCGCGACTGGTCGTCGGCGGCGGCGGCACGGAGCCGGCCGCGCTCGACGCGCCCGTACAGGCGACCTGGCGCGCAATGGACTCGCTCGAGCAACTCGAACTGCACGCAGGCGTCAGCGGCGGCCCCCGTTACACCGCACGCGGCGCGCTGCACGCGCGGATCGCCCCGTTCGCTGCCAGCGCGTTGCAGTCGGTCGATGTGGACGTCGCGGGCATCAACCCCGCAGCGTGGCTCGCGGGCGCGCCGCAGGCCGAACTCGAGCTGCGCGCGCAGCTTCGGCCGGTCGCGGCGGATACCTTCACGCTGACGGGCCCGGTGCATCTGTCCAACCGCCGCCCCGGCGCAGTGGACGCCGGCCGCATCCCGGTGCTCGAGCTGCGCGGCCGGCTGACCGCCCACGCCGCAGCGCTCGCGCTCGACGACGCGCGCGCCGCGTTCGCGCGCGGCGCGGCGGCGGGGCGCTTCGCCCTCGACTGGCAACAGCGCACGACACCGCGCTGGGACGTCGATGCGCGCTTCGACGGCGTGGATCCCGCAACGATCCACACGCGGGCGCAACCGATGCGCATCGACGGCCACCTGGCGGCGCAGGCCGCCGCCGATGGCACGCGCGTACAGGCGCAACTGCGTGCGCGCGCGGCACCCGGCCGCCCGCCTTTCAGCCTCGACGCGGACTTGCGGATCGACGCCGACCGCATCGCTTTGCAGCAGGGACGACTGCGGGTCGACGGCGGGTACGCGCAGCTCACGGGCGAGCTGTCGCAACGCGACGCGCGCGCCTTTTCCGTGAGCGGCACGCTGCACGAGCTCGATCCGGGTCTGATCGTCAAGGGCGCCGACGCGCGCTTAAACGGCGAAGTGCGCGCCGAAGGCGTGCTGCGGCCGGCGCCGCGCGCCACGCTGCGCGCCTCGCTCGCCGACAGCACCGTGCGCGGCTGGCCGCTGCGCGGGCACGTCGACGCCCGCTGGCTCGGCGAAGACGAGGTGCAGATCGACGCCGATCTCGCCGTGCGCTCGGCTGCACTCACCGTGCACGGCGGGCTCGGCCCGGCCGCCGGCGGCAACGCGCGCAACCTCGAGATCACGCTGAACGCGCCGGCGATCGAAGACCTTGGGCTGCCGCTGCGCGGCGCGATCGGCGCGCGCGCCGTTGTCTCGGGGACCTTGAGCGCACCGGCAATCGACGCCAGCGCCGAAGCGAGCGGCATCGTCTACGACGGACAGCGCATCGGCCGGCTGGATGCGCAGCTTCGCTATGGTGGCGGCGCCGACGGCGCGCTGCAGGCCACGGTCGCGCTGCGCGACCATCGGCATCCGCGCGGCACGCGGCTGTCTCTGTCGGAGGCCGAGCTGCAGGCCGCCGGCACGCTGCGCGACCATCGGGTCACGTTCGCCGCGCGCACCGCCGACGGCGATCCGCTCGCCGCCGTGCTCGTCGGTGGCTGGCAGGCCGACAAGGCGGATCCGGGCGGCGGCGCATGGCGCGGCCGGGTCGAAACCGCCAGCGCCGGCGGCGCCTTCGACGCTGCGCTCGTGGCGCCGGCGGAACTGGCTGCCGGCGCCGAGGCAGGACACTTTGGGCCGGCGCAGCTTCGCGTCCACGGCGCGCGCGTGATCGACGCGCGGTTGCAGTGGCGCAACCGCGCCGAGGCGACGGCGCTCGAGTCCAGCGGCGCGTTCGAGGACCTCGTGCTGGCCGCGACCGCGGGCGCGGGCGAGGCGCCGCTCGCACTGCGCGGCGAGTGGAGCCTGCGCTCGGCGCAGACGCTGGACGGACGCGTGCTGATCGAGCGCACCGGCGGCGACGTGTACACGGGCTCGGTCACGCGCCGGGTGAAAATGGGACTGACCGAATTGCGCGCCGAGGCCGTTGTGAGCGCCAATCGCATGCAGGCGCGGGCGATCGCCCGCGGCTCCGAGGTCGGTGCGGTCACCGCCGTGCTGCGCGCCGACCTCGATGGCGACGCCGGGGGATGGCGGCTGGCGCCCCAGCGGCCATGGAGCGGCGCGTTGGAGGCGAGCGTCCCTTCGGTGGCGTGGATCAATCCGTTTCTGTCGGTGAATCTGCGCGAGAGCATCCGCGTCGGTGGCTCGCTGCAGGCGAACCTTCAGCTCGCCGGAACGCCCGCGGCGCCGCGCGCCAGCGGCTTCGTCAATGCCGACGGGCTGCGCATCGCGTGGATCGAACAGGGTGTGCGGCTCGACAACGGCACAGTCCGAGCGCGCGTAGTCGCAGACGAGCGCGGTGCCACCGAGATCGTCTTGGACTCGGTCAGCTTCAGCGGCCCGCCTCGCTTCGTGCCCGACGACCGGCGCGTCAGGCAGGCGCTCGGTGCGCAGGCGAGCGGTCGGCTCGACGCCAGTGGTCGCGTGAAGCTGCCGGAGCTCGAAGGCGTGGTCCAGGTGCAGTTCGTGCGCTTTCCGCTGCTGCAGCAGCGCGACCGGTGGGCCGTGGGCACCGGCGGCGCGAACATGGTGTTCTCGCCCAAGCGCGTGCGGCTCGACGGTGCGCTCGTCGCCGACGCCGGCTACATCGACATCGCGCGCCCGACGGTGCCCACGCTTTCGGACGACGTGATCGTCGTGCGCGCCGCGGACGCGCCGCGCCGTGCGGCCGAACCGCGCGTCGCGTTCGACTTCGACTTCGGCATCGATCTCGGTCCGGCGTTCGTTCTGGTCGGCAGCGGCGTCGACACGCGCCTCGAGGGGGCGCTGCGCGTGCGGCACGAAGGCCGCGGCGTGATCCGCGCCACCGGCACGGTCGAGGCGCGCGACGGCACCTACGAAGGTTACGGTCAGAAGCTCACCATCGAACGCGGCCGGATCAACTTCCAGGGACCGATCGACAACCCGGGGCTCGACATCCTGGCGCTGCGCAAGGGGCTGCCGATCGAAGTCGGCGTCACGATCACGCGCACCGCGGCGAATCCGCTGGTTCGGTTGTATTCCGATCCGCCGCAGCCCGACTTCGAGACGTTGTCCTGGCTGGTGCTCGGACGTCCTGCCGAAGCGACGCGCGGCGACAACGTCGCGCTCGCGCGCGCCGCGATCGGACTGCTGGGCGGCGGCGGAGAAGGTGTGCCGACCCAGCTCGCTCGCCGGCTCGGCATCGACGAGTTCAGCATCCGCACCGCCGACGTCGGCGGAAGCGGATCGTTGCTGCCGCGCCAGTCGGTCGCCGGGCGCGTGCGCAGCGACGCCACCACGCTCGGCGGCGAGATCGTCACGATCGGCAAGCGCCTGTCGGACGCGCTGACGTTGAGCTACGAACAAGCGACGACCGGGACCACCAACGTCGTGCAATTGAGCTACCGGCTGACGCAGCGCCTTTCGGTGATCGCGCGCGCCGGCACCGAAAACGCGATCGATCTCGTCTACAGTTTCGCGTTCGATTGAAGCGCGCGCGGCGCGGTTCAGGCGGTGCAGCGCCGAGCCGCGATCCGCAGCGGCGTCTGCGGATCGCGCGTTCGCACGCAGTTGCGTCCGGCGGCTTTCGCCGCGTAAAGCGCCTCGTCGGCACGCTTCAGGGCAGCGCTGACCGTGTCCACGCCCGGCTGCGCGACGGTCACGCCGACGCTGATGGTCAGCGTCCGATCCTTGAACCAGCGGCGCGCGTCGATCGCCGCGACCGCCTCGCGGACGCGCTCTGCCGCGAGGCGTCCGGCTTCCAGATCGTTTCCGGGCAGCACGACCAGAAACTCCTCTCCGCCGAGGCGCCCCAGGAACGCGGGCTCGCGCACGACGTCTTTCAGCGCGGCCGCGACCGCTTTCAGCACCTCGTCGCCGATCAGGTGGCCGCACGCGTCGTTGATCGGCTTGAAGTGGTCCAGATCCGCGATCAGCAGCGCGCAGGACGGGGCATCCTGCGTGTCCAGTATGTGCGCCAGTTGCTGCAGCAGAAGTCGCCGGTTGGACAATCCGGTCAGCTCGTCGGTCATCGCCAGCGCCCTCATCTGCCGGCTCGCCCGGCGCTGGCGCAGCGCGAGAACCGCGAGCAGGCTCGCGAGCAGCGCGGCGAGCGCGATGACGAGGCCCTGCAGCCGTCCGGCACGTCGCTGTTCGGCGAGCGCGGTTTCGCTCGCCGCCTTTTCGCGCAGCAGCAGCGCGTTCTCCTTGTCCTTCGCGGCCATGTCGAACTCGACTTTCAGCCAGGCGACGCGCTGGTCGAGCTGGCGCGCGTGCAGGCGGTCGGCGCTGTCCTTGAGCCTGCGCAGCTGGTCGTATGCGGCGCGCCAGTCGCCCATGTCGGCGTACGTGTCGGCGAGCGCTGCGTGCGTGGCAGCCACTTCGGCGAGTGAATCGGCGCCGCTGAACACTGTAAGCGCATCGTTCAGCGCGGCCGCACTTGCGCCGTAGCGCTTGAGCAGCCGCAATGCGATTCCGCGCTGCAGGTCGATTTGCGCGCGCAGCCGCGCGTCCGGCAGGCGTGCACTCAGTCGCTGCGCCTGCTCGAGGTGCTGCAACGCACGCTGTGCATCGCCCTGTGCGTTGTCCACGCTCGCCAGGCCGCGCAATGCGTACGCCTGGCCGCGCACTTAGCCGAGCTTGCGGCTCATTTCCAGCGCATTTGCGAAGTCGGCGCGCGCGCCGTCCCACTGCTGCAGGTTTTCGCGCGTGCGACCGATGTTGTAGAGCGTGACGATCGCCTCGCGCTGCGTACCGGAGGCAAGCTGCGCCTTGAGTGTCTGCTCGTAGTAGTGCTGCGCCTGCGCGTAGTCGCCCATCCGGTTGTAGATGGTGGCGATGCCGTTGACGGCAGTGCGCGCGTGCTCGGACAGATCGAGTTTTTCGTACAGCGCCAGCGCCCGCCGCAGGTCGAACAGCCCCAGCGCATAGTCGCCGAGGACGCCGCGCAGCCAGCCGCGCAGATACACGGCGTTGGCGAGCATCTCGTCGTCGCTTTCCGCCTCGGCGACGGATACCGCACGCTCGTAGGCCGCGAGCGCCTTGGCGTTGTCGCCGGCTGCCTCGTTGATTTCGCCTTCGCAGGAAAGCATGCCGGCGCGCAACCCACCGCGCCTGGCGCGCGGCAGCAACATGCCCGCTCGCGCCAGCAGCGCCTGCGCGGTGGAATGCTCCCGCTCGGCGTAGTGCTCGCACAGCACCAGCAGCGCGCGCAGCTCCAGATCGACATCCCGCTCGGCGCGGGCCCGCTCGGCCGCCTGCTCGGCAAGGCGGCGGCCGTCCTCCGGATTGACGCGGCTGGCCGCGATCGCCTGCGTGATCAGCGACTGCACTGTCGGCGGCGTCTGCGCGCCGGCGCCCGCGGCCAGCAGCAGGCAACAGGCGGCGGCGTAGCGCAACGGGCGCAGGGGCGAGGTCATGACGCGCCGATTCTGGCCGAACGGCGCGGCACCGGTCTTCAAAAGAAGCGGCTCGCGCAGGCGCTGCTGTCCCGATCAAAGGAGGATCGCCAGGCCCCGTTCACCCGCGGTCGCCGACGATGTAGTGCTCGAGCTGTTCGATGATGAACTGCTGCTCGGAGATGATGTCCTTGACGAGGTCGCCGATCGAGACCAGCCCGATCA
>Ga0272446_1000551_pt1 | contig 58295 bp, 44 predicted proteins | sample YNPCB0061_FD_194587 | JGI IMG/M metagenome (GOLD analysis project Ga0272446, IMG submission 194587) | Hot spring microbial mat communities from Yellowstone National Park, WY, United States - YNP-CB-006-1 | ecosystem: Environmental > Aquatic > Thermal springs > Hot (42-90C) > Sediment | place... | reverse complement strand
CCCCCTATGAGAGGTATTGTATGAGGGCGGGATTAGCCGATCGCGGATGTAACACCCCCTATGAGAGGTATTGTATGGCGGCGGGATTAGGTGATCGCAAGTCGATGTAACACCCCCTATGAGAGGCTTGTGGATACTAGGTTTGGGAGAAATTTCGTTATTTGCGGCAGAATTTGCGTCGGTTTTTCAAAAAAATTTTTTTTCAAAAAAAATAAAAAAAATAAATAAATAAAAAAAAAAAAAAAAAAAAAAAAATAAATAAATAATAATAAATATATCTATGAAATAGAGAATCTTATGATCTTAAATACTCTCTATGTAGCAAATTTTAGACAACTTCCTAAGTCCAAATCTACATAGCAAATTTTAGACAACTTCCTAAGTCCAAATCTACATAGCAGATTTTAGACAACTTCCTAAGTCCAAAACCTACTAAACGATTAAGACCATCTCTTCCGTGCTAACACCTACTACCAAATTTACATCCTCCCACCGCATATATTACATTTTCCGCTAGGAAAATGTATCCCTCATTCAAGTAGAAAGCACGCATTGTAAAAAAACTTAAATATTCCGCCCGCCGCCGTTTGCAAAGAGTTCCCTCTCGCAAACCTAATTGCGTCTTACAGGTCTTTCACCTGTCCACCTAAGTCAGTATTTCAACCTCTTGCGCATGGCGGAAAGACATAGCTGGTCTTTCGAGGTGGCAATAATCTAGGGGGCGACCGCTGTTCGGGGATACGATTGCTAGTTTCGGTATGTGAATGTTGTCCGCTTTTTAGGCTCTGAACAACCAAGCATACCCATCGCCGCCTTTTTGAGCTAAGACTGTCTATGCCATTGAGAGCTTTTCTAGGCTCTACCGACAGACTTATCTTAGGGTACAATCGGGTAAAAATTGCATCCCTAAGCAGGCTACAGCCGCACACTTACCTGCTCATTCAACTCAGCTCCTACTTCTAGGTCTGCGGGTTTTCACTGAGTAGCAAAATTATATCTCATCCCCGCAACTTGGGAAGTCTTTGCCCAAACTTTTTTCTGCATTTTAGCGATCGCCAAAAATCGCCAAAAAAACAGACAAAAAAATCCACAAAAAGTGCCAAATCGGGTTTCCTGTTGTATAATTGAAGCACACAACTTGGAAGAGGGCTAAGGCAATGGCAGGAGGTATTGCATACAAGGTACAGCTTAACGACTGTGTACCTATAGCATGGTTCAAGCGGATAACATTTGCCAGCGGGAAGCCTCACCTCAACGCCTGTTTAATCCTTACCGAAATTATCAATCAATATCAGGCGAAGTTTGGTGGCATCAACGGCAAAGTTGTCCCAATGCGCAACGAATTTATGCTCCACACCTCATACCAAACGCTTGGAGGTCGTTTTTCGTTGTCTAAAAGACAAACTGCACTTGCGATTAAAGCACTTGCAGAGCATGGTATGATTTTCAAAGAAGTGCGGAATATAAACATAGACGGTGTAATTTTTGCGAATGCGTTGCTTGTCAGACCAAATTATGAAGCGATCGCTGAGATTGATCCTAGTAGCGATCATGTTTGTACAGTAGTAAAGCCTATAGAGCAGAGATGTGAGAGCAATATGGAAGAGAGCAATAGCAATATTGAGGTGAACGATTCAGTTGGTGCGACGGCTACTGACGATGCTGTTATTGATGTGCCGTACGAAGAAGTGCCGCAATGTCCAGAGAGCGAAGGGCAGTTAGAGATGTTTAGCCTAACGGAATATACTGAAACGGCAGAAGGGTCGTCCAATCAAAAAAAAGGCAGAGGAAAAGCCAAATCCAGCGTTTCCGACGAAGTGCATGAAGTGCATTATGTAGCCGAAAAGCCAATTCCCAACAAGATGGCTGAAGAACTGATGCTAGATGATGCTGACCTTGACACTTTAGAAAGTTTCAAGATATTTCTTGACCTATACAACGAAATGTCGCCTAGATGCTGGACAAAGCATAAGGTAATCCCGCCCCGCGCCCTGTCATTTCTGCGTAAATGGTGTAAAAAGTATGGCAGAGAAAAGGCGATCAAGCGATGGAAGGGCGCATTAACACGCGTGTCGGCTAACCAGTTTTACAAGAAAACGTCGTTCAACATCGCTTCCTTTTGCTCAAACGGAAAGCCAGATGAGATGTATCAAGAGTATGTAATGTATGGCGATAAAGACCCAAGAGCAAGGCGTATTGATGACGATACGCCAAACTTTGAAGGCTATACTGATCCTAATGTGATTAGCCAACTGTTGAAAGAACGATTTATGGAACATAAAGAAAGAGAGGAGCGACTTGCTAAACTAAGAAACTACCTCGCTGAATTTAATACTGAAGATTTCCCCGCTGGTATCCCTTACCTCGCTTTCTTGAGGGCAACAAACGAAAATTGGATTAGAAACGAACAAGAATTTATTGAACAATGTCTAATCGTCCGCCCAGATGCACCGCCGCCAATTCAAGCAGCTTGATTCCCCCGTTAGCCTCTAATGTGTGTTAGAATGATCTTGATGTCAAAAGGAGGCATGTCATGTTTTCACAGCGGAGCTTAACTGAAACTCTTAACATCATTTCAGACTGTTTTAATATTAGTTTTTCTGATGCTACCTTCAAGCTCTGGCAGAAAATCCTTGAGCCTTATTTTGATGAACAACAACTTGCTAGATTACCGAAGTTGATGGCGATCGCTGCGCCAAAGAGTAATATGATTACGCCACGACTTGCTATTGAATTGTTGCATGGCGCACCAGAGTATCATGCTGAGATTGAATGGAGGAATGATGATTATTCTGCTATTGGTCGCATTGCGATCGAGATGATTGGCGGTACTTTTATTAAAAATAATTCTAATCATCAGGAGCAGTTGTATCAGCGTTTTCTAAAAAGTTATATTAGACTTTGGGAGGATGCTGTAGTGCGTGGTGCTAAAATTCCTTCTAAACAACTGCATGACTCAACTGTTTACGGTGCTAACAAGTTAATCTCCGCCGCTAAAAATACTGCTGTTATTGATTTGCTAAAGCAAATGCAGGATTTTGTGAGCCGTGATACTGCTAAGCTACCGCCTAAGCTACCGCCAGAAAAGCCTACAGAAAAACCTAAAAAGTTGCTCAAAAGCGCAACTAACAAAGCGTCAGCTACGGCGATCGCTCAAACTGTCAACAAAAAGGAGGTTGTCCATGAAGATTAAAGGTTTTAAGCGTCATAAACCTAATTTCGATGAAGATAAGCCAATCACTTATCCTGCTCAGTGTATGTGCTGTTGGGATAGTGGTCTGGTAGGTATTCCACACGAACTTTATTCTTTTTTTATAGACGGAGAGCAAGAACGACCATTTGTCTGCTCACGACCTGAGTGTAAGCATGGCAGGCGTTATCATGAAGCGATCGCTGCCAATCAAGAGCAAAGGAAAGCGCTCCTTTGTACTGACAAGGACGACTATGACCTTCAGTTTGATGTGCGTTTTACGGCTGATATGTGTGAGAGCCTACACCAGTACCAGCAAGAACAATGGCGCAAGACTGTAATCAATGCTAGACTACGCCGTGAAAAGTTAAAGGAAATGGTCTCAGACCTATCCCAAAATACCGCAATCCCCTCCGCACCAAACGATGACTTTTGAGAAAGAGAAAGCTAAGTTATGAGAAGAAAAAAACTAAGATGTAAAGTAGGATTTAAGCAACAGGGAGCAGCCTGCAAGCCCGAAAAACCTAAAAATGATCAGGTATTTAGCAATATAGCAAAACTTAGCTCAGGTCTATTGATTGGTACGGCAGTTGCAGGAGCTGGACTACTTGCCCTAAATAATGCTAGGCAACAACAAGGTTCTACAATAAACCAACTTTTAACGCCACTCGCTAAAAATAGTTTTGCTACCCCACAGGATACTAACCCCAAAAGAAATAATATAGGCAAACTTGCACTACTTGGTGGCTTAAGTTTGGCTGGCGGCGTTCTAGCAAATACTGTTTATGATGTCAACAGATCATTGTCGGATATAACCGACTTTCGTTTCACCAAAGATGGCAAGCCCAATGAAGAAACACTAAAGGAATATGATACCTTCCAAGAAGGCGATCTGATTATGCAAGCCCAGACTCTCCCTATATTGGGAGGAAGAGGTTTTATACACTATGCCGTTTATACAGGCAAGAAAAATGGAAAGCACATGGCAGTCATGACTCATCATGCTGATATTGCAGCTAAATATGATCCCTTATTTGCAGGAAGACAAAATCTATCTGTTATCACAGAAGTAGATATAGGTAATTATGAGCTTTCTCCAACATCAAGTATGTATAAAAAAGTTCCAGATTCCATGATGTATCAACATTCTAAGAGTAAAAAACTGTCAAGAGAAGAAATTGTGTCGCGCGCTAAAAGTTTGGTTGGACTGGATTACAGGTATAAAGGATATTCTGCTAATTGTGAAACACTTGCTAGGGCAATAGTAGAAGATGCAGATTACAGTTTGCAAGGACAGAAAGTATCTCCTTTAACCTCTTTTATTTCAGATATAGCATTTGATCTAGTATCTAAGCGATCGCCCAACGAAATAAGCCCTGCCGATGCTATTAAGGCACTAAGGAAAAGCAAACGGTACAAATATCACGCAGATAACTACAATGAAACATTAACGCAACTGCGCAAAGATGCAATTACTACAAATAAAACTATAGCTATGCGTTCATTCCCCGAATATTACGATGATGTAATATACAAATGCAGTCAAATCAATTCTATTTTTATCCGTAAGGAAGCGATCGTGCAAGCAGTTTCAGATTATATTGAACTATTATACACTTTGAATCATTTGAATAGCTCTACTGTATAGGCGGTTGACATACTCCTTCCCTACCCAATGTGATAAACTATAGTACGGAAACTGCCTGTCAAGTTGTTCTGTATGCTGGCAAACAATGGTTTGTTTGATAAAATTCGTCATTGCAGCGATAGCGGTGAAGAATATTGGCTGGCAAGAGAGCTGATGACCGTTCTAGGATATACAAGGTGGGATCGGTTCAAGCACATTATAGAAAGAGCAAAGGTCGCTTGCGTAAACTCTGGCTCAAATGCTAGTGATCATTTTATACCTGTTAAAAAAAATAATACTGGTTCTAAAGATTATTTCCTCACCCATTATGCCTGTTACTTGGTTGCAATGAATGGTGATCCGCACAAAACGGCGATCGCTGAAGCGCAATCTTATTTTGCTGTAAGAACAAGACGCACTGAGCTGGATGAAGGTCTAACTGAAGAATCTGAAGAAATACAACAGTTGCGCCTCGCTAATGAAAATTATCGCTTGCAGATTGAACTTGCTAGGCTGGACAATGCAATGATTGCTATGCATGGCAAGGAGATTGTCCTCACCCTTCGTGGGCTTGAAGAACAATTTGTTAAGGGCGATACTATTACTATACTAGAAGTCGTTGATAGAGAAACAGAATGCACTAATGCTATCATCCCTGATGATGAACTAAAGCGTATTGTTAAGGAACGCACTGGACGAAAACTAATAAGCACTAAGTGGTTCGCAGACCGCTTGATCGCTGCTGGCAGAGATGACCTCCTCGTCTCCGTTAGAAGAACAACAACTCAACAGTATGTACCACCGCAACACCTTGACGAGGCGATCGCTATTGTGTATGGTAATTCCAGTAATTTTTTGATGGGATCATGATTGACAAAAATGCTAGATTGTTACTCCAAATTATTAACGATGCACAGCCGTCGGCTGTTAAAAAATTCCGTAACCTTGAAATACAATTTGGATCGCAGTCCTATAACATAACACCACCATCCAGAGTAAAAATATCCTCAATCTCAGTCAACTAATTTCATGATTTCAATATCTGAAATTATTAAACAAGCCAGTAAAGCTGTAATTGGTAAAACATCCGACGCAGCGATCGGGCAAAAGGTGGTTATCGGACAAGGCAAAAACGCTGTAACCGCTACTGCTATTACTCCTATAAGATTCGGCGATGCGATCGCAATGCAGGCTGTCGATGGACAGTGGTATGCGTTTCAGGCAAATGATGAAAATGTTAAACTTTCTAATATTTCGGTCAATCAGACATATCGTAAACGAAAAAAAAGTAATCCCCGTAAATATGTCTTCCTTCTAGCAGTTAATGCGCCAACTAAAGAATATTATGTTGTCTCTAATGCTGACATCACTAGAGTAGCAGGTCTGTTTGATTATGAAAATGGTAAGGGCGATGTCAAAATTAGCTTTTTTGAAGATACTAATAATTGGGTAATCTGTGGCTGGCAAAAGTATAAAGCAAACCCGTCCCACTCTATTGAAACAAAAGTGCGATTGCAGTTCGTATCTGAAGAAAATAATGAGACCGAAGATACTGCTTTTGCATCGGGTGAATTTGCTGGCGCCATCTATGATTACAATACTTTTATCGAAAATACGGACGATGGCGCATTACACCATTTTCCTCATTGCGTTGCTCATAATGGTAGATGGGCGGTTATAGAAACTGGTTATTGTGCTACACTACAATCATATACCTCACCTCCAAAAGTGATCGCTACCCGACGAAATGTAGCGATCGTTTCTTTTTATGATGGTGAGGCATTTGTTGTTGAAGCGCCATGTAATCCTGCTGGGAATCGTATTTATGCACAGGCTGTTCCATTTCGAATTAATTATCGCAGTTACTTTACTGGCACAAATCATCAAGAATTTCGTATTGATTTGCATGAATATACTCATGAGGAAACATTCTTTATTTCTAAAAATACTACCCATACTAATCGCATTGTTGTTAGAGAAGTGCTTGATGAAGGAGGTGAGTATAATCGCTTTACGAGAGGATTCTTAGCATATCGAGAAGAACATGGCGTAATTTCGTCTTTTCAAGAATATATAAAACCTTCTAAATATTTGCATGGCTTTAAGGGAACTGTAGTTGCTCCTCTTGACGTAGCGGGTCTAGCGGAGCTTAAGCTGAAGTGCGATACTACTCTACATTGTAAGTATCGGCATATTGTCTATACCCTGCATGAGCAAACTACGCTTAGAAGCCGTCCAATTGTTAATGATAACGAAGATCATGGGATTTCGTTTGTCTATACTGCTCAAGTTGATACATTTCCTTTTAATAAGATCGCTTATACCGTTTTTGCTAACTACATAGTAGATGTGCCGACATCGCCACCGGTAGCAAAAAAATATTTCTGCGAATATTGGTACTATCAAGATAAATTTATCCGCACATTGGAGGGTGCATTTACGCTTGGCGGAGTGTTCCCAGTTGGTCTTCCCGATCCTGTCTTTAGTGCGGGTAAACCAAGAGAAAATGATTATATAAATATTACTGATGACCCAGATGATTATCCAATGGGGTATTATACTCGTCTTGTTCGACCTCCATCGGCTCCTGATGCGTCACATCCTGTACCTCCTGACCAACTTGCAATAACCCTTAATTTTTCTAATTTTACATTTATTAAAAATGCTGGCTTACTAAGAAGTCGCAAAGACCGTCTCGAAGAGCAGAATACTAATTTCTTCGGATTTGTTGGTACTTTTGTTGATAGGGACGGCGCTCCTACTCTTGACCCAGATAAAAAAGATGCTTTCTGGTATCACTCAATTGGCGGTTTTTTTGCTAATCGTGAGCAACGGCAGGCGTTTAATTATCCTGTTGCGCGTTTTAAGGCGGAGGGTTATATCATCTATCAACAGGAAGAAGAGCATCTTATTGATCTCAACCTTTTATATAATGGTACTTTGGGTATTTTTGATGTTCCTGCTTATCGTACTCTTACACCAGTACCATTACCTTTCCCCAATCTAGACCTTACTCTTGAATGGGGTGTGTCGCGTAATAATGCTCTGCCGCTACTGCTTGGCTCTACTATAAATTTGGGCGATATTGCTGCTCTCCGCATTAATTTCAGTGTTGATGCGCCTATGTATCGCACTCCTTTTCCTTACGCTTTTAATTATTACACTCCTCCTTCTTCTATACCTGATTCAGGTTCGTTTACTTTCTCTAATTTTTTTGCTAGTACGCAAAATTATCATACTCCTGATGCTGTGATTGATGACCAAATACTTGTCCATGTTCAACGCAAGTTGTTTGCTACTTTTGTTCCGCCAGTTGTTGATGATTCCTTAAATATTAGAGCGATTGATATTCTGTTGTACAATATCCTTACTTTTCAGGTGCAGTCCTCAATTCCTGAACTCCCAAGTCAGGCGTTTGCTAAAGTGCCAATCCGTAATTTTGAAATGCGGATGACTAATATCTTCGTAAATCCTTCTACTGTATCTACACCTAAACCGCCTACAGCAAAGCAGATGCACCGCCCTTATGACCAGTATCCGATTGAGTTCTGGGCTGTTCTCCTTAATGTTACGCTACCAGTTGAAGGCGGTACTAAATATTTTGGCTATATATTTGAAACGCCTAATGAAATTGCTCTGCTGAGACCAAGAACTGACCTCTTCTTCGCTAATGCTAGTTTTGTTGCTGATGATGATTCCTCTATTGCGATCGCTAACTGCCCTATTGAATTGTTGCCACGCTATGTTACTTTTACTATTAATCCTACTACTCCGCCTACTGTTGTAGAGCGTATATATCCTGATAGTCAGTTTAACGATCGCCTTTCTGCTGTCTATTCTGTTTTTAATCCATACTTAAACAGTAGTTTGATGCGTATTGGGTTTGGTACTGCTTTGATATATAATTTTAATACAGTGGCACAGACTCCTCCCCTTTTTGATGCCATAATTTTGCCAGTATCACCACTTCCTTACCCTTTTGCACCAGCATTTACTTCTTTTGATATTTATGACTACATTGCTTTAACATATTATGAATCGTTGCCCTTTAGACCTTTTGTTTACATGATACAACTTCTCAATACTTCAGGAAGTGCGGTAACCTATTTTTATTTGAGTCCGGGAATACGAGCTTTCCCGCCAATTTATCATAATCATATTTTCCCGCCGACTACTCCTATTCCTGTTACAGAGGGGCAAATTGGTAAATCTTCATTTTATTTTAGTAAGCCTGTTACGCCAGATACCGATATTACTCAAATTTATCTTTTCCAAGACTTAAATGGTCAAAAGTTTCCTGTTTATTATGTTAATGTTGCTCCTGTTAATACTAATATGCCATCGTCAAATCGAGTAGTACCAAATTGGATGACCAATATTGATATTACTGAGTTAAGTCAGTTTCAGGGTGCTATCCGTCCGCAATATACTTTTCCTTCTTCGCCTCCTTATATTTATTACCTTACGCCACTTTTTATCCCCCCATATCACTTTACTACTCCAAGATTGCGTAATGATACTGCTCGTAGTGATGGCTTCCTTGCGATTACTACACGCATTGGTACTAATTTAACAAGAGATGATATTGAACTGCCGTATTTTAACAATTTGTCTCTTACACCTATCAATGAGCTTCCTAGTTCGGCTAAACTATTATGGAAAGCATTTTCTGTGAAGATAGATGCCTAAGTATCAGTATGCTTCAGCGCCAGCAGTACCGCCGCCTCCTACTGTAGCTATTATTGCTGGCACTATATCTAATCAAATGCCAAGATGGTTTTGGCTGTCTTATCGTACCCGCTCTGGCTATTCAGTCCATTCTTCTGCTGTTAGTGCGATCGCTGCAACTGGTTATCGTATTACTATTCCAGCGATTGCTCGTCCATCGCCTGTTGGCGGTGTGTATGGCGGAGACATAATGGAGTATGTAGTCCACATGAACAATACGAACGATGCGGCTACTTCAGTTATTGTTGCTACATTTCCTGAGTATGACAATCTTGGTAATCATCAGGCATTGCCAGCAATTATTAACCTTACTACAGATGAGCAGGTAGAGATTGATGCTGGATTGATTGTTAATACAACAGCCAATTTGCCTTCTGCACCAGTACATGGTATGCGCCGTACTGTTGTCTCCCCTTCTCAATTCCTAGCCTATGATGCTGTATTTTCGCCTATCGGCTGGAAGCCAGCATATCCGCCACTGCATACGATTTTCTTGTCCAGCAATGAGGTGCAGTACGGCATGAATCAAGAAATTGATGCCATTGCTGATGAACGCATTATACTTACTGTTCCCTATGCGGTTGATGGCTCAATGTCTGCTCCAATTAAAATCTGGATTACTAATTCTGAACCTACACCAGTACCGCAAGGAACACCTATCGGCTTGGCGATTGAAATTAACGGACAGGATTTTAGCGATCGCTTTATTGGTCTAATAGTCTTGAAATTTGACGGATTTGTTAATACTACTACTTGCGCCCTTGATGTAGTTTCAATGGTAACTAATGTTGAAATTCCTTATCAGGGCAATCGCACCAATTTGTTATTGCAGAAAAATTTGCCGTCTGGTAGTGCAGTACAGTTATCAGTTTTCCTTAGATTTAATCCGTTTCAGATAAATAATGCGATCGCTAATGGTACAACAATTCGCATTGCGCCGTACTTTTTTACTGATTATGCAGTGTTCACGCCGATCGCTAATATTCTTGGCAGTTTTATTGCTAATGAGTTTGATTTGCGCCGCATCGTGCCAGATGGTGCTGGCTTATTCCCGAAAGCATTAAAGGGTAGTGGTGTAATTTATGTCAATGAAGGAGTTGGCGGCTACTCATTTTTTGGGGTACCAGAATCATTGGTGGCTGGTCTGGTTGCAAATACAGCAAATCAAGAAGTGTTGATAAATACAAATGGCGAATGTTTTCGTTCCGTAATCCCTCAAGCTGGTACTGCACTTCGAGCAATTGTTGGCACTGTCAATGGTCAGGGTCGGTTGGTACGAATCGCTACTGGTGTTGCTATTTCGCCCTCTACTCAAATTAGGGTAACCATTGTTTATCCTACTGCTATTCGCGGCGATTATCCTGATGTAATTGCTAATAATGATAAAGGACGGTTAAATGCAACTGCTGTTCGCTTTAATTTGACCATTGCTTCTACTAGCACTACTATCTATACATTTGATTTCCCGATAATTCCCCTTGCTGTTTCGCAAACATTTGATCTAGGATCATTTGCTACGAATGCTACCAATAGCCCATCCACCGATCCTGCGTTTGGTCTGTATGAAGTAGAGCCTTCTAATACTACTATCACACCGCTGACGATCGCTTCAGTATTTATTAATGGAACTGTTGATATATCAGTTAGCTTTGTTTATTCCAATACGGTTACATCAATCAGCCATAGTGTGTCGGATGGCTGTATTTATGAAGCAACGGCGAGCCTTGCTACAATTTTTGAAACATTGCGCTATTTCGCCCCGCCGCTTAATGATGCAACGCAATTTCGTAATTTGCCGCTTGAGCGGATGGTGGACGGGCAGTTGCGCTGGAATCGTGGTAATAATCGCTATTATGTCTTTGTCGGAACTTCTTTACAGGCTGATGATGGAACGAACAATAGCTTATCCTATAAGCCTGCCAGCTATCCAGTCTCACAACAGGGAAGATGGCTATTTATTATGGATGCTTTTGCACCGCAGTTGCGCTTCTTTAGATCGCCGCTTCCTAATAATACCGCTTTCCAAACATTGCCAAGTGATCAGATTTTTGACGGTCAAATGCGGGTTAATCTTGCCAATGGTCGTATCTATGTCATGCGTTTCGGACATACTCCTACGGCTGGCTTTGATGAAATTCCTTCAACTATTACTGGTGCTTTTTGGGTGTGGGCTGGTGGCGGTCTTAATGAAATTGATAAGCGCCTGTCAGATTTACAACGATTTTACTATGGTGCTTTTGCTAATACTGCTCAGGTGCGATCGCTTACCAGTACGAATCAAGATGGCGCAATTTTATTTGTAAATGCTTCTGGTAAGTTATACCGCTGGAATGGTAGTTCTTCTTTGTTAGATGATGGCACTGATGACACTTCCGCAATTCAGCAAGGTTCTACATCAGGAAGGTGGCTACCTCTCGATGCCACTTCTGGTGCAGCGCAACCGCTTCCTAATGCGGCTGCTTTCCGTAACCTTAGCCTTGCTGGTGTTCCAGACGGTCAGCTTAGGGTGAATCTTGACAACGGTCGCCTTTATATTTATCTTGCAAGCTCTGTTGGTGTAGATGATAATACGCCAACAAGCCCAATTCTCACTCCTACTACTGGTATTGGACGCTGGGTGTGGGTTGGCGGCTCTGAAATTATTGACCTGCATTCTTACTTTAGAGCGCCCCTTGCTAATGCTGCTGCATTCCGCGCACTGCCATCTGCTGGTATCTCCGCTGGGCAGTTGCGTATTAACTTGGATACTGGTGCAATTTTTAGATATGTGCCAACTGCAACTGATTTTGATGATGGTACTGCTACCTCAATTGCTATAAAGCCTTCAGATATTCCAGCAACTAGCGCTGGACGCTGGCTTATTGCGATCGCTGGTGCTTCAGCCGCCTCCGCTGCGGCTGTAATTTATTTTGTCGGCAATCCTTCTACTATTACGCCAAGCGTTTCTCGTAGTATATTCTTTACTGATAATCGTCGTGGCGGCTCAATGTTTATCGCTAAACAAAGTAGCCTCGCTGGAAGTCTGTATGAATATCTGCCATTCAAGCTCCTTGATGCAATCGTCTGCGATCCTATTACTGGTGATGTTATTTATGATCCGATCGCTGAAACGATCGTCTATGATGAAAATGTGCAAATTATGGGAACTGGTAGCTTCTAATTATGCAATCACTTGAAGATTTGAACGGCAAGGTGGCGGCGGCATGGGCGATTATCAATAATGATCCGCCCTATAAAATTCCTGCTTATGCTAAAAGTATCTCTTATTCTGCTAGTAAGGTTCTCCTAGAATTTGATTGCACTAACCTGCCTGAACTTGATGCGATCGCTAGTGGTCAGCATTTTGTCTATAAGCCAGTCCATACACTGGTAGATCAGCTTACCGTTAGCCTATCGCATAAGGATAATGAATTTGCGGTAGGTACGGCTTACTGTCGTATTGATAACCGCTTTACCATCGCTAAAGAACAGCCTGATATGGTCGCCTACCTCGCTGGTGCAGGCAATAATGCGATCGTCATACATTCTCCAAAGACTCCATGCTTAAAATGGGATGACAAAAAAATTTATGCGCCACTAAAACATCTGCATAAAATGATTACACTGATACGGGTTAAGCTGGAGTACAAGGATGTGTGCCTAATAGACCCTACCCGCAAGCTCAATCCAATCACTGCTTATAGTATTGTTGTTGATAGTGGAAAGCAGTATATAGCATCCGTTACGGGCGATGTTCAGCCAAAGCATTTCGATATTAGTAGTAAAACTAGAATTTTGCATATCGTTGGACTGCATGATTTTGTTCTAAGAACAGCAAATTGAGGACTATACTCATTTTTTTGTTTTTGCTATATAATTTTGGTATTTGCGATCGCCCAACCACCAATCAATAGAGAAACACTATGTCTCAAGTAATCAATACAATCACTTACAATCGTAGTACCACAACTACTACACCAACTGCTCTTGAATTAGAGCTTACTGCGGTAGCGCAGTCTGTAACAACACCATCGCCTTCGCAAAGGGTTATTTCAGACTTGTTTCTTACCTTTAATCCTGCAAATGAGGCTAAGGTGTACACCTTTACCTTAACTGCTACATCGCCCGCTGCTAACGATTCTGTTACTGCTTCAATTACTATTGGCACTGTTACTCAGTACTACAGTGTAGTAGCGCAAACTGGTGATACTAAGCTTGACATTCAGCAACGGCTAACCAATGCCATCGATTCCGATCCTGCTGTAGTCGCAGTGCTTACGCCAGCCACCAATACTATTACTGTAACCAGTGCTATACCCGGACGGGACTTTATGCTCGCTGTAGCAACAGTTGGAACGAGCATTACCGTATCTACTCCCGTTATCGCAACACCGAATGCTGGCACAGTAAATCACGGCTTGATCGCCAAGCTGACCGCTACTCCTACTGCTGTTAATACTAACAATGGAGGAGCGATTGATATTACCGTGCTGATTGAATGGTTTGATGGAGCGCAACCTACTCCAGTAAAGGTCGGACAAAACCTTTATCAGCTTAATCGCCATCCTCGTTCAATTTCAGCCTTGCAAGCCGCTAACGGTGTGCTATAATGTGATAGTACATAATCAAAACTCCTAAATAGTGCTATGATGATCCTCAAGGATCATCTTTTTTTGAACTAATATGGCAAGCATTACACAGGCTTTCAAAAATAATTTTGTCTTTAATACCAAAGCCGCTCTGCAAGCGATCGCTAGTGCTAATTTAACCGACAAGAACATCTACTTTTACATCGAATCATCTAGTTTACAGGTAGCGCTATATGATGCCGCATCTACTACCGCATTGTCTGCGGATGTATTTAAGCCAGATGATATTACGTTGCCTGCGCCCGGTAGATTTTTTAGGCAGCCAAAGGGCTATATTGAGTCGCTATCGCAATTTAAGAATGAGATAAAGCAATTGCTTGTGTATGATACAAAAACAGCATTATTACAGACGGCAAGTAATACTTTTGTAGATGGTCAGACATACTTTTTCCTATCAAATAGCAGGGAAACGATAAACCTTGCTGTGTGGAAAGCCAGTTCTACTGCAACTGACAATGGTACCACGATTCTCCGCCCTGATGATACTCCTGCCGCCCAACCCGGACGGTTTTTTGCGGTTGAAGTGCGTGAGTCTACTTTGACCAGTACGGAATTTGTTGATCTATTCAAGACAGAATTAGTATACCCATCAAAAGCTAATCTGCTTGCACAGCCAAGCACTAGATGGATAAACAATACAGTTTATTTTTATCTGGAGTCAAATAGGATTAGGATGGCAGTCTGGAAAGCGGGAGCATCGGACGCCACAACTCCTAGAATATTAAGACCAGATGACCTATTACCAACCCAAAATGGTCGTTTTTTCGTTGAAGATTTTGAGGATAATAATACTTCTCAAGGTAGTATGTCCGTTGCGATAAGTGATTCGCTCGCAGATATTCTTGCACTACCACTAGATCGACTAATTGATGGAGCAATTTATTACTATACTACCAGTCAAGGGCAAATATCTTCTGTTATCTGGAAGTATGGACTAACCGAAAGTGTATCCGATCCTAGATATTATGAACCTGACGCACTGCCAGCAGGTCGCCACTTTAGGATTCATCCTTTCCTGCAATTTGAAGCATATTTTGTTGCTAATTATACCTTGCCCTTTATTGATGATTCTGCAAATTTAGTAGATGGCAAAAGATATTTCACCGGCGATCGCACAAACGGCATTCTATTACTGTGGGATGCAAGCTCAACTGCAACTGTAGATAATGTTAATGTGTTTGCTGCGGCGGATAATCCGACGACTGGACGATACCTCAGACAAAATCTACTGGCAAGCAATATTTATCAATCTTATGGCAGTGTGGCGGATATTCTAGCAGTGCCAAGCGCAGACCTTGTTGATGGTAGGATTTACTATACTGATGTGTCTGGCACTATTACCGTTTTGCAATGGGATGAAAATTCATCTGCTACTGCTGACAATATTACTATATTTGAGGCTGATAATTCCTCTACTGGTCGCTTTTTTAAGTTGCCAAACCCTGCTACGCCTGTAGGCACTCTTGCTTCCGTTCTGGCGATCGCTACACAAGATTTAGTAGATGGTAATTATTATTATTATCAAGAAGCGGGGATACTTTATGTTCTGCGATGGGATGCAACCTCAAATGCTAATGGCGATGGTTTTGATGTCTTAAAACCAGACGATATGTTTGATGGTAGGTTTGTAGTGAATAGACCATCGGCAGAGATTATGCAGTCAGTTGATTATCCTACAGCAGTTACAAACCTCGTTACCAATAATGGTTTTTTTGTATATCGAGCAACTGGAAATCAAGATACGCCAGACACTTTTTCGTTATGGAGTGCAAACATTGGCTATGGAGCTAACATTAGCGGATTCAGCAAAGTAAGTGGCTCTCGTTTTATAAAAAGGGTTGGATTTGATCCAAACTTTGCTTCAATTTATATGCCTTTCAATTTTCAAAATGATACGGCATTTAAGATTTTTAACCGTTATCCATATTCTCCTTTGCCCTTTTTGCAGTGCGAAATTTTTGATGATTATTCTACATATTTCAAATATCCATATCGGAAAACATTTGTAGCATCAAGCTCATCGCATTTGATGATATACGGATATAAGCATACAGATCAGTACGACATTTACAATCCTAATAATATGGTAATGGTCATAAAACCTAGCCCTGCGCCTACTAACTATATAGCTTTGTCAATCGTAAACTCAACTGCTGATTCGTATTATGTAAATACTCCTACCCAAGCTGTTGTTATAAACAATCCTTCGTTTGGTGCTGTTAAAATTACGGATGGTCAGTTAATATTTTCTGCCAGTATAGGAATTCATGCGGATCAATATATTGATTGGGCATTTGGACTGCGATCTCATTTTAACACTTCTGCTATATCAATTTCCTCTACTGCGAATATGGTTGCTTTATACAGACGCGGATCAACAAATCGTCAACGCCTATATTTACAGGTTGGAAACTTAAGTATGGACACTGGTATTGATCTTGGATATACAGATGACCTAGATGCGCCTTCACAATCGAAGCTAACTCGTACAATCCTCTTAAATTGTTTTTGTGATTGGCAGAATTCGTTAATAAAGGCTTTTGTTCATGTTGATGGACAAGAATATGAATATTCTAACCTCGCTTATCAATTCCCTGATCCTTTTGTTAGCTTTTTTATGTATGCCGAAAGTGAGCAATTTACTGACAGTAATAGTGCTACTAAATATGGTGATGGGGAAGTATGCTCTTTATACCATTATGCAGCGATCGTAGCACAAAATGTTGGTATTCCAACATACGCTTCCCTTTATGGCATTTGACCAACATCGGGCATTATATTTTTAATATCTTCTGGCAGACTACTAAAATCTATTTTTTCATTTGACAGCTTGTGCATTTGCTGTTTTTCTTTAAGCGCTTCATGTCTGCGTATTGCATTATTAAGCATTTGTGCTTCTTTCTTCTCAGTATTAGTTTTTGATAACTCGCTTGCTTGTTTCAGTACATCTAAACAGAACGATAGTGGATGGTTCAGTAATTCCATTCCTCCACCTTCAAAACTTAGCAATATTGACGCTGTAATGTCGGCTACTATGTCGCCCGTCGTATGTTTTGGCTTACTAGCATCTATTGGCGTATCATGCAATGCAATATCATGACCTAATAGCGATCGCAGACCAGAAAGACCGCCCACCATCACTCCTTCATGCTCAAATGGAGCAGTGCATACAAAAAAATAGTAAAGCGATTGTTTGGTCATCCTGCGAAATTCTATTTCTGGAACAAAGCAAGCAGAAATTTTGGGAATGAATGGTGCAATTATCCTTAAATTAGTATCGGCGATCGTCTCACCATCCACTACATGATCAGGATGCCACGCTGGTTTCCCAGACAAAAGCGATTGCATTTCCTCGTGCAATATATTGATGATATGGTAATTCCGTAAAGGTGGTTCACCAATATATGCAAAATCGCCGTCAACATATTCAACTCGTTCAAATTTTGGCATAATTGAAAAAAATGTTATTATTTGCTTAGTTTAGCAGACAAAGATTGATGCAATCTTCCAAACTATCTGGTAAATATCTACCTTCCAGTTATGTGATCGCTAGTCAAGAGACATTCAGGGCGGTGGCGCAATATGCTGATCAGTTATCAGATATAAGGAATGATAGTATTGGCAGACCATCGTGTTTGCATTGCGTTGAAAAACACATTTCTGCGGCATTAGTTGCCCTTTCAGAGGTAGAAGCTGGTTATCCAGCGCATCGGTTGTTGGTTATAGGGCATCTACACGAAGCGTCAGAGGAGGCGAGAGAGGAATATCCTGAACTAGCAGACCTGATTAGGCAAATTCGCTTGAATTATTGTGCTTCAGGTGAATTTCCTACCATTTATGAATGGTATGATTTGTTAGAACAATATGCTTTTCAAGAAAATTAGCTTAGTTTCTCAGCCTACGGATACACTGAAAGCGGCGATCGCTGCTAGTGTTAGGAGCATTTTAAGCAGTGTTGTAAAGAAAGCAATCAGTTACGGCGATCGCATTGATAGTGCTGGCAAACGATGCGGAAAAGGCTTCATATCAGTTGGCAAGCAGTGCTTAAAAAAGACCCCAGACGGCAAAATATTGTATCGAGGTAAGGAATTTGCAGGATTCAATCAGCCTACAACAAGCGATCGCAAGGGCAAGAAACGAATGGTGCTTGCAAAGAAGGGCGAAAAGGTTAAGCTATTGCACTACGGCGCAACTGGATACCGCCACAACTATTCAAATGATGCCAAAAGGAACTATTTACGGCGATCTGCTGGTATAAAAGATAAACATGGTAAGTTAACTAAGAATAATATTTTTAGTCCTAACTATTGGGCGAGGCGCGACCTATGGAATACTAGACTGCCAGCAGACGGTCGCTCTAAATATGATGTTGGAAGATAGCAATGGCGGGACGAATAGTTGTTAATAGTCAAAAGTTGCCAACCGTACCACAACTACCCGTACCAATGACCAACGGTAGCATCCAGTGGTCAGAATCTTTTGAGCAACTGCCAAGTGGCACTTTAACATATCGAGGTGTTACTGAAGCAGACTTAATTGTTTTGCAGAATGCCTATCGTAGGCTTACTCCTGTTACTCTTGGTGGTATCCCGCTAGAGGTTGATACATTTACCAGTAATCGTACTAATTATCCAATAGGCGATCGCTATGGTTATGAGGTAACAATTAATCTGCGATCAAGATGGTCGATTCCTATGCAGCGTAATATCCCAATAGCATCATTCCAACAGGCTGATGGTTATGGCAATATCTCAGATTTAGCAAGAAAAGCTGGCGTAGGTTATCGAGGCGTTAATGGTAGATTTTTAGCAACTAATGGTAGAACAATTACTTTGCAGTCCGCAATGACCGAAATTGCAAGAATTAATGGTAGTTTTGTTCGTTATAGTAACGCAGACGGTGTAGCGATCATTAATCTGGATGATACTAATTTCTATCAATTTGCTCAAAGAGAAGCGGTTGAAGATAGCCGCACTGTTGGCGAACTGCCAAGATTTTACCAAGCTGAGGTAACGGGTGAATTTGTTGAAATTGAAAGCGGCAAGCCTTATAGCCCACTAGAAAATATTGAACCATTTATCCCTAAATATGTGAGACAGCGTATAGTAGAAGAAGGAATTGATGCAGACAAGCCACCTAATGGCGCTGAAAAAATCAAAGACCTTACCCTTAATTTCGATGTCAGTGGCGAAAAAAAAATTAGAAAGAAATTGCATTATGTCGGCGATCGCTTAGTAAGGGAAGAAGAGTTTATATACGGTTATGCTTACACAGCGCTTGATATATTAAGGCAAAGAAATCCGCAAAAGTATGAAGGAAATCCAAGTGAATTGTGGAAATTAATTGAATACAGAGATACAAACTATATATTCAAAGAACAACCAATTAGTGTTCACGCTGATTTTTATGATCCAGACACTAATCAGCCGTTATTAAGAATCATACATCCAGACTATCAGTTTATTGCTTCAACATCTGGTGGCTTGTATGTCGGTAGAAATAACAAGTACCTTGTCGAAAAAAGAACTACTGGTTGGAGATTAGGGCGCTTTGCAATTGAAACACTCGGTGATGGCGGAGAATATGACCGTGCAAGCATTACACTAAGCGCTAGACCAAATGCACTATATGCAAAAGAATTGGTAACATTTATAAAAATACCATTATATGAAACGACAAAGTATAACCTGCTCGGAGAACGCACTGCATACAATCTAAATAGTGATGCCACATATAACTCTAATGCGTATGCACTGGCAACTGCGCCATTTGATGTGGAATTTGTTAATTACTATGAAACAGACCCGCGCATACGAAGTCGTTTACCAGAGAAACTAAATGAGGCTGGCATACCAATAGATTATCGTTTTGCCCTGATTACGCCAAAAATTGATTTTGTTGAACCATTTCTGGTGATGGAGCAGGAAACTATTATTAATGCTTTTGCAAAAACTCCACATCCTTACAATAATCCCAAAGTTTCACAGCCTGCCAATCGACCAATATTGCCGCCTTTGACTACTGGTGTTGAATCTTACAACGGCATACAGCGATCGCTTGTAGGACATTTCATGCCAGACTTTGGATATTATCGCTCTACTCAAGAGGTAGAGTATGATCGCTGTGGTTTTGTTAAGCCGAAAAAAGAAGAATATCGTGAAACTGTGGTGGAATTCAATTCAAGCGATCCTGAATTTCAGAATAATCGCCAGAAGCATGAGACCAGACTGGTTGAAGGGCGACCACCGCAAGCGGAAGTATGGCAACAGGAGTGGGAGCGACTTGAGAACTGTCAGCATAAGGCTATACTGCGCAGACCTAGCTTTGTTGATCAGACAAAGAAATATTATGCTACTTCAGATAATGCTGATCCTTTAGATGTAGGTTCGCAGAGCTTTTCTTATCCTCAAGCTCAAACATCAGAGCAGGCTAGAATTGCCGTACTCACAGACCTTCGTATTCAAACTTTTCAGACAATTACTAGAAACTGCCGCCTTACATGGCATTATCCTAATATTCGTGCCGGCGATCGCGTCAGGATTGGTGATGGTGAAGGTGCTGAAAGGGTGCTGTCAGTCTCATGGCAGTTAGATATTGTCGGCAACAACAACCTTGCTGGCGGTATGCCACTTGTACTATCGCAAGGCACTTCATTACAACTTGGCAGTGATATTCCGCGTACCGTCTCTCTTGACCCTATCGCTCAAAATGCAAGGCTGTCAGTAAGATATGGCATTTATATTTACCATGATAAAGGACCGATCGAGTACCGCAATAACCGTCGCAATTATTAAGCCAACGGGTAGTTCAATAGGAGATAGCGGCGATCGCTCCACTAGTTAGGATCAGCTATAATCTAAATGTAGTTTGTGGTGAAACAAAATGCGTTTGAATTTTAACGATGTGCCGAAGTATTTTACTGGCAAACCGCATCAACTAAAAGCATTTGAAGTTCTTGAGAAACTATGCCCTGACTCAGTGAGAGAGGAATTCACAAGAGTATGGCGTGGAGAACCAGAGCAATCGCCGTCTAAGATACTGGATTATGTGGCACAGCCAGATGATGCAACTTGTCAAAGTGCCTGCATTGCCAAAGCGATCGGGACAACGGATGTGATGCAGGTACGGCGGGAGCTGTTAGCGAGTTGTCGGGAGGGTGAGATAGCAGGCAGTCCTAGCGTGATGGGGCGATACCTGCGTAGTAGGGTAAAGTTCTATCAGTTTAACGCTACAGGAAGTATTAACGATATATGCGAATTTCTGCAAAAACCAGAGGGGCGCATGGTAATCACACACGGCTGGTTTACTGCCAGTGGTCATGTGATCAGTATTGTTGGGGCGGAAAAGAAAGGCTTTATTGTGGACGATCCCTATGGTGAGTTTTCTTTCTCCCTCTGGCAGTATATTAGACCTGTCGGTAATGATAGACTATATTCCTATGCTGGTATCTATGCCGCTTGCGTTGCAGGTGGAGATATAGTAGACGCAAAGATGATTTACGCCCGCGGAGAGCTAAAAATGGACTTTGGCAATGCATGGGTGCATTTCATAGAAAACTAGGACAGTCAAGCCAAGACTACAACATGATGCAAACACAAATAGAATGCCCCGCTAATCACTTTTGTCTGCCACCAATACAGCAAGACCATGCATTATATGGTGGCGTGGCGGTAGGCATAATTATCGGTCTGCTAGGGCGATCGCTATCCAAGCTATTGCGATGGAGTGTTATGAAAGTGAAACTAGTAGCACCTCAGCAGGCGAATGCAACACCAATACCAGACATTTTGCTTGCCGTTGCTGATTTTATTGCTGGCGATTTAGACCAGACTGGTAAAAATAAATTGCAAAATACCCTAAGCGACCCAAAAGCGTTGGCATACCTAATTAGCCAGCCGCCAGAAACGGTAAAAAACATCGTGGAGGCAATTGATCAGGTCGCCCATGAACCTGACAAACTGCCAGAAGCGATCACTAATCTAGCAGTAAAAGGCATAAGTGCTGACATTATTGGTCGCTTTCTAGGCTAAAGGAGTGTTAGGTTTTGCTTTGCGTCAAGGCTTGACTTAAAGCTGTTATGACCATTTGCCTTGTCAGGTTATCAGCGATCGCATCAGTTGGCAGTTCTTTATATAAATCATCAATAGCAGACAAAATTTCATCTTGCGTTAAATCTTTAGGTAGTTCTGATAATCTTTGCTTGATTTTATTGATCAACAAATTGTACGGTTTATCTAGCACCTTTTCAGATTGTTCTTGAAGGTCGTCCATATAGTCATTATCTACCTCTGAATAGAGCAAGCTATCCTTTTTTTCGGTTTGCTCACGCAATTGTTGACGGCGCAATATCTCATCCTGCAAAAGCTCTTGTTCAAATGGCTGAAGCTGAGTATTGTTTGTAAGCGACATCAGAGTCTCATCATCTATTTGTTGTAACTGTTGTTGTATTTGGGCAATCACTTCGGGAGGAGGGATAGGTTGCTCAACCTGACCACCCTGATTAGCCTGTGCATCGGCACTTAATGTTTTATCTTCCAATATCGTGCCATAGCTAAATTCAGCATTCCCAAATCGTGAAGAACGCACTTCCTGCGGTGTTATCACCTGCATTTGCATATAAGTACTATCAATAGTAGCCTGTATTTGTTTTGATGCTAGTTCTTCTTTAAGCGATGGCTTTTCAAGCGGCTTAAAAGCAATATACCAATCGTCTGGTAAATACCCTTGCGTTGGGCTATCTTTTGCGAGGAATAAAAGCGTAACCAGTTTTTCTAAAGCTGGTCTAATTACAAGTTCTTGATATTGCATAACATTCTGGTAGAAAATATGCCTTTCCGTTTCTCCAGTACCAGCCGCCGCTAATCCTTCAGCACCTTTGCCAAACAAAATGCTATAAGGAATATTGGTAGCAGCTACTAATTTATTACCATAGCGATCTAACAGATTAGCAAGCTCGGCAAATGTGCGATTAGTAAATGTAAAATTATCATTTTTATCAATTACATAGCCGCCAAGCATACCTCGTGCTTCATATATTGATTTTAGGTATTCTTTAACTTTATCTTTGCCTTTAGTAGCAATTATTTCTCTAAGTCCGTCCACCTGATGTACAAACGGATTAGGATTGCTGATAAAGTCGCTTGCTTTGCGATATATCCTTAAATAATCTAATATTTCTTCATAAACACTAATAAAAATAGAATCCCCCCAATAGTCATTCATACGCATTAAGTCGGGCGGTAGGCGTACACCGTCAAATCTAATCACCCTGTCAGCATCAATTAGCCATTCCCTGCCAATCTCTTGTTGCATTTTGCCAGTTATACGGCGGTTTACATCGGATGGAACAAGCTGATACTTTTCTGGACGATATGGGTCTGGCAAATATCCTTGAACAAATGGTCTAATCTGGTGGCGGTCTAAAACTTCCATACTTTGAATAGATTTAAGCTTTTTAGGATTTATTGGATCATAGTAAGGGGTATCGTCATCTGCCACGATAATTATTGCGCTACCACCGTACAAATTGGCAAGGCTGAGGGCTTCTTGTATTTTGCGAAGGACTTGCAAGTCCATCAGCTTTTTTTCCATAGCCCTGATTACTTCAACCTGTTTCTCTACATCTACCTTTTCTTTGTAGGATATTTTTATATCAAAAGTTTGCCTAGTCGCCTCATTAGGAAAAGCATCACAGATTTTCCTGCCCAGCCAGTTGCGGTAAATCTGCTCTAACTGTCCCTTAGTTAAATTAAAGTTGTAGGTATCACGAAATTCTGTAGGTCGTGATGCAAACTGCACCAAGTCCAACAACGAAAAATTAAAGCTGTCAATACGCTCTTCTTCCATACCTTAGTTGGCGAAATACCGCCTGATGTATGTATTATACAGAAAAACCAACCTATTGGTGCTATCCATCCCCAACCTGTAGAGGATGGAGAATTTCGCACGCTTTGTCAAAATACCTTCGGCAAATTGAACAACTCCAGCGCTTCGTTGATTACTTCTTTCTCTTCCTGATTAATAGCGATCGCCTCTGCCAATCTAGTAAGAGCTAAGCCCCATCCCCCAGACTGCACTGGATTATATTGATGGTTAAACTGGATTGAATCCATCAAATCGCTGAAGTAAGCCTGTATCCCGCGCCCCAAAGCACTATCTCCGAGGCGTTGCTCATCAAGCCTAGTGAAGATGTCTGTTAACTGCTTATCCTCTCCACTAAAGCAATAAACAATAAACTTTTCCAAATCCTGACGCTGAATTAACTTAGGTTCATTGCTCAAACTAGCTCGCAAAGCCTCAAATTCTTCTAGCTCAATCTCCGTCTGGAAATCGCCCTGCGGTACTGCTAATGCGCCCCTACTAGGATTATTGGGATCGTAAAAGATTGTCATAAATTGATGTCCTCGTAGCCGTGTACTTGCAAAACAGTTTGATATGAAGAGTTATAATAGTTTCCTGACCTACGAAAATAAAGCTGACCAGATGTGTTTGTTACAAAAGAACACTCTGTCATACTAATATAACCACTGGCTACAAAGGAAGTACCTCTAAAAGCATTAGAACCAGAATTAGCTAAAGAAGCAATAGATAGGTCGCCATCCAGTACCTTAATAGTAAGAGCATTAGAATCGCCAAAACCCGCATAAAAATTCGCAAACAACCTAACCCTAATGCCCGCAGGAACTGGCATTACAATTAACTCGCCAGAAGTGCTGACCGCATACCCATTTAGGGTAACAATATCTTCTGGAAACTGAAAGTACCGTCCAATCTGCGTATATTGCCTATTTGCACCGCTTACCCTAGTGATACTGGCTACCCTTTTCCTATAACTAAATCCAGTCGGCATTGTAGGCGCAGTCAAACTTAAACTGGCTAGAAAATCGATCGTACCGCTACTATTCCCAATCGCGTACAAGTGATACGAATTATTACCAACTGTGCCAGTATCAAGCATTCCTTGATTATGACCAACAGCAAAGGCGGTATTGAGTTTTTTGGTAATAGTACCGCTATTAGTGTATAGCCTACGATCCGACCCATTAGTAAGCCATATCCTACCCGCTAAAAAATCAATATCATTACTAGGATTTGACGCATTACTGCGGGTAAGAATGCGATCGCTCTCGTCTAAATAAGCATCAGCCAGATTAACAGAACCACCAATAAACATCAAAGCCACCCCACCCAGCTAGTTTTATCCGAACCTACCGCTAAAGTCAGCGTGGCTCTTGTGCTAGAAAATGCCCATGCTATCCCTGTAGAACAAGTGAGACCACCTGCACCAAAAATATCAGAGCCAAACACTGTTGCACCATTTGCAAATACAGGAATAGATTTAATTGGTACATCACCATTAACAGGAGCAGTCGCCTTATCATGTATCTGGAAAAATGCTAGGCTTGATGATGCGTTGAAACAAGAAATGGCATATACTGCACCCGCAGAAGTTTTTACCACAGCTTGATTATTAGTATGGTCATCAGGCGTAACCAAATAACTAGGAATAGTTCTATTCCTAATCTCTGTGAGCCTAGTAATCTGAGTATCTTGTTCTGATACAAGTGTTACCCTAGTTTTTAGATAGACATCATTGGGATCGCTAAAATCAATGCACTTTGCAAATTTATCTGGTAAACTAAACTCAGGATTAGCTATCATGGCATTTGCTTGGTAGGTAATCAGTATTGTACAACAATCTACGCCAAAAAGTATGAAACCTGCTAACACGGAAGAAAAAATTGTAGTTCACACTTCCAAGATTGAGTTGGAAGGCAGTATGAGCCTTGCGTCCAGCTATCGCTTTACTATTGCACTGCTAGGTGGTGATGTAAAGAAACGCATTGATGCTGGGGAGACTACGCTACAGGCTGAGATCGCTAAACTTGAGTCTGATCCTGACCTGATGGAAAAGTTGTCATCAGAGCTTATTAACCGCATTTTAATCAGCGATGATCCTGACTTCCGCGCTCAGATAATTGATCTGCTTGATGCAGTGTTCGGCGAAGTGCCTGAAGAACACTTTGTAGAGCTAGAAACCGATACGCCCAGAATCCGCAACCGCAAGCGTAATAACCAAATCAATACAATTGTTGCTATTTTTGAGGCAATGCGTTCTCAAAAATTTGCTGATATTGATGCCGAAGAGCAGGAAATTGAGGCGGAGATTGTAGAGGAAATATTAGATGAGGATGTTGACCAACAATTTGATGCTGACGATAAGCCTGATCAGCCAGAAACGGTGATAACTGGCATTCCCGATTCTTTGGCGAAGGCGGGTCTTGTGGATTTTGATGCTCTGCCTAGCGACCTTAAAGAACAGGTGATGAAGGCGATCATGGATGCTAAGAAGACTGCCCCTGATACGCCGAATCAGAACAAAACTGCTTCTAAAAAGAGGCGCTAAACCGAAAAAATAGGCTACATCTATGAAGCTGATTGTGCATCGCCTAAAGGATGGTCGCTACCTAGCTCATCTGCAAAATAATTACGGCTTCTTCTGGGTGCTGGATACAATTGATCCTAGTACGCTTTCTAGGAAAATAAATATCCTTCGTCAATATGCAAATCATATCGATAAAAGAACTGCATCCGCACCCAAATAATACAGCACCATATTCTGTTAAATATAAATGTAGGGTGTATCCTGAAAGGGTAGAACAATTAGCAAGGCTAATAGAATTAAATGGTTTTGATGCTAACTACCCAATCGTAGCAAGAATGATGGTAGGTTATGGCAAACCATATTATGAGGTGATTGAAGGTAATCACCGCCTTATGGCTGTTAAAGATTTGTACAAGTTGACTGGTCTCCCTAAATGGCAGTCCGTGCCAGTGGAAGTTAAAGATATGGATGATCGTGAGGTGGCGATCGCTCAGGTAACTAGACAAGGCAGACCAATTGATACTCTAATCCATGCGGTACATTTATATAACTTACTAGGAGATTTTGGTGGTGATCGCTCTGACTATTTAGCCAAAACAAGTGAATATGCTGTCCTTTGTGGGCTATCGGTACGGACGGTACGAGGATTATATCGTATTGGCGAAGTAGTTGAACATCTTAAAGTTACGATGAATCCAAAACACTTTGACTTATTAAAAGATCGTATTTCGCCTTATATTTTTGAAGAAATGGCTCAACTGCCAAAATATCAATGGTGCTGGTTTGCGCTTTATTTTCTTAGAAATAAGGTAAGTTTTGGTGATGCAAGGACAATGATATTGCGTGCAAAATTTGCAACTACTGATATTGTATATGATCCAGACCAAGAACACTATATTAATAAGATACTTACTGAAATTGCTGAATATAAGGATTCAAATCTTGAAGTGCTTAAAGCGTGGTGCGAAAGGCAGTTGTCTAATGCAAAAACAGATGATACTCTGCCTAACATTACAATATCCAATCAATCTAATACAGAAACAGGAAATGCACTTGCAGAAAATGGTAATTATGGATATTTGCCAATAGAGATTAGTATAAATAGTATTTCTGGCATAAGCCGAAAGGATGTATGTATTGTAGAAAATTGCAGTATATGGCATTTTCGGGGAGAGATATGCCCCATTATGATCATTAATCCTTTAGTAGCCGATGGCGTATATCAGTCTGTGCGATTGTATGGCGATCGCCCTGATATTGTTGTGAAGGAGTATATTATTACGGCAAAAAAAATAACAAGTCCTGCAAATGCAAAACTTGTAACTATTATTTATGATAAACCTATAAAGTTGGAACAGGTTCAACCAGTCAACCTTTCTGGCATTCAAGGCAGAGAAGTAGGCGGATTGTTGTTAGCACTAATGCGATCGCTCAACTCTGCCGCCTACTATCTGGTCAAAGATCAAGCTAAGTAGCGCTGAGTGGTTTCAAAAACCAGTTCAGTCTGCTCAATAATTTGCAAATCGCCAACAATGATCGGTCCGGTTGGATTTACTCGTCTTAAAAAGCAATTTCTATAGATCAATCCAGAATAGGCGACTGTTACGAATAATGGGGGAACATCGAAGAGTAAATTTTGTAGATTTTGTTCTACCAGATTTTGCAAGGCAAACACTTCATCGGAGTTTAACCCTTCAACCTGATATGTGAACTGATACTTAACCGCATTGTATTGGGTAATCTCCTTATTGCGGTTCAGCGAAAAAGCAACAGAATCGGCTTCTGCTCTTTGAATCTGCTGAGGACGAACTACACGATCTACTAAGTTTGGTACTTCTAAGAAGCTAATCTGGATGGACATATTTTTCTACTGTTGATGACAGTATTAGTATGTTCCAGAATATGCAGGAATGGGCTGTCAATGCAATTTTGACAACATTGGTGGTAATGCAAACATGATATATTCTCTGTAGTTGAGAGAGTATGGCAATTAGTTGAGAGAGTATGGCAATGTGGTTGACTGAGTTGAATAGAGCAATGCTAAACAAAATGGAAAAGGAAGATAATATTGAAGTCACTATCGAACATCCTCAGTATCACAAAAGGATAGAAATATACCCACATCCATATCCATCACCTGAAGCCAAGGTTGACAAGGTGCGGGATACCGTTAGTGATTGGTTATACGCAAATTCAGTATTGCTTCTAGTAGTTACTGGGACTATTACTTGGAAATCAATTATTCAGCCGTTTGTGCAATCGCTGATGTTCCGCATCAATTATTCCCGTAGTCAGGATAATTTTATTAGGGAGGCGATGGCGCGCATTCAAGCATACACTAATGCTGATAGGGTGTTGCTATGCCAATTTGTTAATCGTAGCCTTACTAATGCTGGTCAACCTGTTTATGAGATGGTAGTGTCGCATGAAGTTACTAAAATGCTAGATAGTAAGGTGATGCCGTATGGTAATTATTCAGGTTTTGGATGCGTAAATCATATAATCAAGTCTCTCAATGAACAATCTTTCCAAAAAAAAGAAATTAGTAGTATCCAAGATAGTGATTATCGCTCATACCTCGCTAATCTGAATGTTTCATTTGTAGTGTATCGGTACATTATCTCTCAAGATACACCTATAGGTTTTATCGTTTTACACTACTGCAATCCAGCTCATAAAATAGACTGGGCTGGAGTAAATGAAAATGATATTGCGCCTGAGAGCGATCGCATATTGTTTATACTAAAGCGTAGCAGTTCATTACTGAATGTCATATTGTCGCGTGTTGGTTTCCATTAGGGCAAGGAGTATATCAAGGTTCGCCCAGCCACTTTTGCCGAAGGTTTTCAAGTAACAATTGTGGTTGGGCGGTCATATTCGATAACTCCTATTACTCTATTAGCTAAGTTATCATCACGGATATAAACCAATCCGACTGACGCTCTGCGCTTTGTAAAGATAACAACGATGTCGCTGTCAGTGTCATGATAAAACTCATATTCTTGCGGATTATTACGGTCTGCTACTGGCAAATAGATTTCACCACGAAATTCTACATAGTAAATAATAGCAAAAGGCTGTATCTTGAATGCTATAAATTCACCCTGCCCTTCTGCAATTGCACTCTGCTCAATTATTGCATCAACTGGTGTGCCAAAGGTTAAGCTATTTATGCCGATTACGCCTTCCTCATTTGCACTAATACTAAATTTATTTGGTGCAAATGTAGTATCACCTGCAAATGTTATGCCACCAGCGATCGCTTCAATTGGTATGGCATCTATTGGCAGGCGATCGCTAATAGCAGTGCGGTCAAGCTGTGGATGCAGTAAAAAGCTCTTTATTGTTGCCTGCCATGAAATGGTAATGCTATTTTCTACAAATAGTATTGTGATTGTTGCTGAGTTAGTTACATAATGATAAGGAGCTGATGGCACTACTGGATTGGTAAAGCCGTCAACGAATGTTATTTGCGAGTTTGTGGAGTTTAAGCCAGTTGTAATCTTTGCCCAGTTCCCTTGACGCACTACCAAAAATAGCGGGACATTTGCTATGTCTTCTTGTCTGGCAATATCAAAATATCGTAGTATTGGATTAACAGTAAAGCTATTTAGTAGCCGACCAGCTTTTTGCCGAAATGTAGCGATCGCTTTTAGGTCATGGTGTCGTTCTGGTAATTGATTATTATTAAGCAGAAAAGACATTAGTACCTGCCAGTTGGCAATGGTTTCCTTCTTAGGATAATATCATAGGTTAGAGAATTAGATTTTGGATTTGTAAATACTCTTTCGTACTCCGCACCACCTATAACTTGATTTGTTACTGAATTATATTGTCCGTCCACAATATAAGATGTACCTGCCCCTGTCAAAATATCAAGATCATAGGCTTTAGATATTCCCCTTACCATAATGTCATCCAACTCTAGTCTAATTTTGGATTCACCCAAAACCGAAATCAAACGGGGACTAACATTCTCAATGACAGGATTTGGCTGTATGGGAATGTAACTAATTCCGCTTGCAGTCCTTTTCACTACAATTAGTGATCGCACATTAGGATTAGGCTGTGCAATACGAGCAATGCTATCCCTTAATGCGATCAATCGTGCTAATGTATTGCTTTGCATGACAAGCTATTTAGCTATCTCAAGCCATTGATCTCTCCATTGCTCTCTGTCGTATCGGCATCATCAATCCTGCTGATCCCGATGGCAACAATGGTCTTCTTGGATTCGGTGGCAACGCTCCTCCTCCTGATCCCGGCGGCAATGGTCTTCTTGGACTCGGTGGCAACATATTTCTATCTCGCCCACCCCGCAATTTTTCTTGTTCTAAAGGCAAATCTCTTGTCCCTCGTACCTGCAAATAATCTCGTTCACGCAGCGATGTGTTTGGTCTTAAAGACAACGCGCTTCCCGATCCTGACTGCGCATCATTATCTCGTGGCTTTCTAAGAGCATTGCCCGCCGCTCTAGCAAGATTTCTACCAAGCCCGTAGCCAGCGGACGCAGCAGCTCCACCAGCCAATCCAGCCGCTACACCACCAATCCCTTTATCTAGTGAGTTGCCAGTAGTGTTGCGCATTGTTTGATTATATGTCAAAGCACCAGCACCAGCACCACCAAATGTAGCTAATCTTTTAGCAATATCTGGTTGATTTCCAGTATTTTGATGTTCATCATGCAAGCCAGACCCAACACCAGCAAGTAAACCAACTCCGCCGCCAGCCAGCGCGCCTTTTCCTATACCGCCCAAAATACTAGCACCCTTATTCTGAGCAGGTGTTGGCTGTTGATTCATCATTTTTCCAGCGAGCGCACCGCCAGCGAGCGCACCGCCAGCGAGCGCACCGCCAGCGAGCGCAGCCATCCCCAATCCTCCCAGCCCTCCTTTTGCGGTTTTCATTGGTTGGCAAACTGCACCCCGTTGTACAAAACCGGGTTTACACTTGAGTTTTTTGGCAACCAGAGCGTCTGTAGTATAACGCTCTACTGCGGAATGCACTTGATTTACGGTTAGAAGGTAGATGTTGTCCATGTTGGTTACTCACTAGTTGATTTAATGATATTACACTTTCTCTCTGATTGCCATATTTCTAATTACAATCCAGAAACCCACAAAATGCTGAATGGTCTGGCAATCCGCAACCCTCCATACCGCATATTGGCAGTACGCTGGAAGCCCCATGGCTGTTCAATAAATTTCTTGAAAGCAATCTCACTCATAATCCTTGCTCTAATGCGAGAAGGATCACGGCGATAGAAGCACATACAGTCAGTTCCATCTTCACCTTTGCCATCTAGTGGAATTAAGGGCATGACATCACGAATATAGGCGCTCTTGCTTAAATAGTATTCAAGAATGCTAGTGTCATTTACGCTGTCAATCCTTGCGTAGTTAATGTAGTCAAATGCTCTCTTCGAAATTAAAAGCGTGTCGGGAACTTCTACATTCTTGGTAATCCTAACGATTAGGTTTTCCGATTCTGCTAAAACTGAAATAATCTGATTTGCAGTTGATGCCGAATTGAAGCGAAATGGTGAAGTGGACTTCAATGTGTCAGGATGCAACAAAAATCCTTTCAGTTTTGAAGAGCCGTAAAAGATTAAGTCGTCTAATTTCTGATTGCCTGTATCGACAACGGCTTGCATTTTTTCCGTATCAAGCGATCGCCCTTGCACCATAAAAGCAAGTATTTCGCGATCGCTTATAGAATAACCGCCGACATATTCTTCTACGGGCTGGCGAAATTCACGGCTCACCAAGTCAACATTTGGTACTGTGGTGGCGTAGTCTCTCCAAAGCTCCCAAGAACCAATTGCAGTTGTTTGGCGTACTGCGACTTCTTCGCTAATTTCATCGTTTAATACTTCAATCGGGATTAAAGAGCCGTTAGCCCAATAAAGTTGTTCGTATTCAACTTGCAATAGTTCATCTTCAATCCGTAAAAGTTGATCCTTAAAAAGACCAACTTGAAAACTGTCTAATTTATCTTCAGCAGGCATACTCGATTCCCATTGTTGAATAACTATAATATATGATAAAAAAAATCAAACTAGATGCGTCGTAGCATTTTTGACAACAAAAAACCCTTCTCTTGGCATAAGAAAAGGGTAGAAGGATAGGATGCTATTGATAGTATAGCTTAGAAGTTGTAGTGAACCAGTACGCAATTTTTGCCATTAACTGATTTCTCAACGCCAGACATATATTTAGCGTAGGCTGAAATGTCAATAGCTGATCCAGCGCTAGTTTTCTGTATCATACCAACTGTACTAGCCGCTACGCTGACATATACGCCATCTGTTGGATTGATTGATGTTTCCACGGTTGGCAACCATATTCCTTGTAGGTCATTGCAACGATGCAATACATTCATGGTATCTAGCGGAGCATAACCACTGCGAATGTTGCGGTTAGGATCAGCAAAAGACCCAACATCAGACTTCTGGCTGTGTTGGGTGAGTACGGTGAAACCAAATATTGTATCACCGGCTTGCGGCAGACGACCAACAGCCGCCCTGTCATTACTGTCAATCGCAGTTCTAGTAATCGCTAAACCAAAGTCGATGAATGTAGGATTAGATGCTGGAACAGTCTGCGTGGCGGTTAGCGGCGTAGTCGGATTGTTTACCGCAACAGACAAGGCTACCCCAGCCTTGCGATGAGTAAGCTGGATATTAGCACCAGAAAGAGTAATCTCTACAATGCCATTAAATACTGGTGAGCTTCGCATCGCATTACGCAAACCAGACTGAAGTTCCGCCTGCGTTGGCGTAGCATCGGTGGTATAGCTGACAGTCTGAGGATTGGAAGAATAGTAAATATCACTAATGGTAACTGTATATTCGGTATTCGCATTCGGTGTGGCTGGTATCCCGATTGTCCATACCTCTTTGACATACCCAGTCATGTTTCTGACAGGTACGATCAACCCTTGCCCAATGCCTGTAATAAGCCCCTCTAGGGCTTTGGCGTAGCGGCTGGCGTAATTGTATTGCATGAGAACCTCTCCTGTTGTTATTGATCAAATATACTCTACTACGAACGAGTAGTTACACGAAGCGGCTTCTTGTAGCTGTCTTTAATCCTCGGTTGCATCCCTACATGTGAAGCACTGTCGCTCCTTGTCTCTCTGATCCTACCCTGCAACGCTTCTGTGTACCCGCTATGCTCAGCCGCCGCTACTTGCTCACATAAAGCATCAAAACGAGCCTGAATGTATGCCGCATTGTCATACAGTGTGCAGTTGGGATTGATCGCTGAAATCACATTAACCTGCACTTGAGTAGGACTAAGCTCAGGAGAAAGGTCAACACTCGAACTGTCAACCCGATAAGCATCTAACAGAGCGATCGCCTGCTGTCTTACCTCAAGACCTTGTGCGATCGCATTGGCAATTGCATCTCGACGCATTGTATCTTGACGCATTTTCTTACCCTTGTTGCGCTTCATGGTATAGGGTTCTTCATCCTCCATATCCTCTGTGTCCTCCTCATCCTCCATATCCTCATAATCCTCGTCATCCATCTCTTCATCCGTCTCTTCCGAGTCCTCCTCTTGTATGGACTTACCATCCGTGCGGACAAAATCTCTCCGCATCGAGTCCCATTTGTAGCCCTGCTTGGCGAGGTACTTCACAGACTTTTCGCAAACCTCTTCTAGCGCATCAGCGCGCCCAGCGTTTTGTTGCTCCGATGCTTGCAATTCAGCTATTTTTTGCTGTAATTGCTCATTTTCAGTCTGAACTTCACCAAGCTGACGATAAATTTCATCCATAGCATCAAGACGCTCATGCACCCAATTACAAAAACTCTCAGGTACATCTGAAAATTCAATTGAATCTCTGCGAAAAGTTTTGTTCATTGTTGTTTTTCCGTTTTGGCTATATTGATGGCGATGGTGATCAGATTTACTGGTATTTGGGATAACGACTATCCCTCCTGTTAAGTAACTATCAAACCTGATGGTTTGAATACGATCATCGTCAATATTATAGACTGTAGCATCAAATTCGTCTAGCATCAAGCTGTCTTTCCTGATTTTTTGCAGGTGGGGGAAAATGCGTACATCACTACCAGCCCTACCAAGTTTAGTGATTGCAAGATGGTCTGGCTTTATGTTTATCTGCACTCTTTGAAAATCACCAACATAGGCGATGTCGTCTATAGGATCGTGATACACCCCGTCAGGCGTTTCTAGTATGGTAGAGGAGTAACCCAAGCTGACATCGGTGTATTCCCCTTTTAGTACTTTGTCCTTTATATTGGGGTCATCGATTTTTATATAAGTGCCAACATTGGAATTTTGAGGATCGTAGCCTACAACTTCAACAATATTTCCTACTTTTAGCGGATGCTCTGGATCGCCATTAAGCTTTACAGGAGGATGTTCAACTACTATCGGCAGGTTGTCTAACTTTTTCAGAAATTCGACTTGACGATTTGCGCTCGCTGGTCGCAACTCTTTAATCGCTTTCCCGCCTCCAGTATAGTAAGTTAAAATGCCATCACGACACACTGTTGCATAAGCAAGTGTATCGTATGATTTATCTAGCTCCTCTCTGGTAATCGGAGCAAAGTCGTATCGGTAGGAGTTATATTGGCAGGACATGGCTTCTTTTTCCTCTGACCATAATAGTTTACATGATTTAAGAGAAATTATCTGCTATCCGTTTTACGATCTATTAAAGTATCTAAACGATAGTAATATTTCTCCAAAACATGCGCAAATGGTTGGCGATCGCTTAAAATCTTTAAGAATTAGTAAAGGTATGTCTTTAGCTGATATGGCGCAATTAATTCAAGATGGTGATCCGCAATGCCACCTTGCCACTAAGTTTAGCAAGCACACCCTGCATCGTTTGGAAAATGGTCGCCGCAAACTTAGTTTGATCGAGGCGGTAGTGATTGCCAACATCCTAAAGGTATCGGTATTTGAGCTATTACCGCCAGAATTACGCTATTTAGGAAATTCAGTTGATCGGGGCGGTGTAACTGGCTGGCAGGTAAGTGATCAAGCGGACAAAGTAAGTCGGCTGGTAAATTCTGACACTGGTCAAGAAATATTTGTTTTTAATGAAACTGACAGCTCATTACCGAGATTGCTGTACATTCTGGCAGGATTAACTCCTTACCGCATCATTGACCTATCTTCTGGAGGTGGCTAAACTTAGCGCCTTGGTAAATATTTCATTTACTTGTTCGCTAACCTGTTCGGCTATATTTTGACCATTATTGCGATCACTCGCATTACCGACATTAATATTAAAGTTATTGTTTACATTAAAGGTGTTGCCAGTTTTGGTTGAACCGTCAAATGGTTGTGAGATTGGAGCATTTCTTGCGGATACACCAGTCCCTTGATTAATTTGATTGACTGGAGTGGTAGTCTCTGGATTACGGTTAATAGCGCGATTGCCAGAGATAAGCGCCTGAGCTTGAGTTAAAAAACTAATAGCGCTACTTGGAGCAAAAAATGCCAAGCCATTGCGCTGTTCATCAAAAAATGCCTTAGATTTTGCAAAAAAGTCTGGTGTAACGAGGCTGGATTGTGGTTGTGATATGCGCGTTTGCAGTTGGTCAAAAAATCCTGCACTGTTCTGGTCAGAGAGCTTGCTACTGGTTGCGTCCTGCCTTAAGTTAGTAATTTTTTCAGCGATCATGGTTAGAATGTCTTCAATGCTACCAAGCCGCTGTAACTGTTCTCGTGCTTTTTCTAGTTGCTGAGTAGCCACTTGTGTTAATTGTTCACGATTTTGTGCTTTTCTTTCAATCTCTGCCTGTTCCCTATCTCTTAAAGCACCAAGCGTTTCGTTTGGTGGATTTAACTTTGGCAGTAATGTATTTATATCAAGTTCAGGCGCATTTTCCTTAGCCTTTTTAAGTTCTTGTACCTTTGCCTTTATTTCTTCATTAATAGCATTAGGTGTGGCGATAGATATTGCTTCTCGCTCTTGAGTAAGGCGATCGCCAATAATCTTTTCGCTTTCAGTTCGTCTATCAACCTGTTTAGCTTTTGAGGTAATTGATAAAATTTTACCTTTAGCATCTTTAATAGTTTCTGTAATTGCATCAACAAGCTCAATAGTTTCCTTAATGCTACCATCAGTCAATTTTTCGATAGTAACTGTCGGCTGAGTCCCCTGATCTGTGCTAATTGGTTTGGGAGGAGAGAGGACATTTCTAAATGCAGTTGCGGCATTTCTTAGTCTTGGGTCGATCGCATCTATAGCACCAGTAAACGAAGTATTATCCAGAATACGATTTAGAGCAATTTGGGACTGATTAGCGTTCAGCAATTTACTAGCAGTTAATCCGCCCTTTACTGCAATATCGTCAAGAACCTGTTGTCTTAGCTGTCCAGCCAGCGGGTCTTTTGCGGTTTCTGCTGCTTTCACAATCTCTTGAGCTGCGGACAGTCTAGCAACTCGCTCTTGATTTGCTTGATTTTGATTTTGGATTGCAAACTGTTGTTCTAGTAAAGCCTTATCCTGATTTATAAATTCTCTTTCTTGTGATATAGCCTCTCTTTGTAGCAGTGCAGAACGCAGTGCAAGCTCTGCCTCTGCTACAGCTAACTGATATTCTACATTTTGTGGCTCTACTTGTAATTTTGCTTGAGCTAGTGTTAGCTGATTTTGTTTTGTTAAAACCTCAATTTCTGCTTTTTTCTCAGCAATTTCGTTTTCTATATCTCTCCTAGCAAGGGCGATACGCTGTTGTTCTTGTTCAATGCGTAAGGACTCTTTTTGTAGTTCAATTTCTAATAGTGCAGATTCAATTTTAATACTAGCAGTCTGCTGTGCAATTTCTTGCTTTTCAAGCTCATTTAACCCTGAGTCAGATTGTATTATTTCTAGTTCCTTATCAGTTAAACGCTGTTGCGAATCAAATACACTTTTTGCTTCCTCAAGTAGTTTTTTACGCCGCGATAGCGATTCATTTAGCTGATCAGCGATCTGTTTTTGTTCTTGAAGCAGTAAATTTTCTGCCTCTATGGTATTACTTGTTTGCTTTTCAAAGATTTTTAGCTTCGACTCTGCCTTTGCGACAAAGGCACCAAGCAACCGATCTTCTGCTGCAATCGCATCACTAACAGCTTTGATGAGGGCTATTCTAGCGTCTGCCACCTGTTGTTGTATTTTCTGCTGGTCTTCGGCAGCCAGTTCAACAGCACGGGACTGTATTTCTTGGAGTGCTTCTAACTGTTTTCTTGCAACATCCACACTATTTCTTGTCGTCTCTGCCTCAATTTCAGCTTCAGCATTAGCAAGCTCCTCAGCAGTTGCAGTACCCTGCAAAGTTTGTTGTCGTAATGCTAATAAACGCAATTCATTTCTTTCTGTTAAACTATTTCGCTCTAGCTGATTAATGCGCTTAATTTGTTCTTCAGTTTGTTGAATTTCTTTTTGAAAAATTGCAGCGCGTTCTTGTAAGCGTTTTTCTTGGATTTGCACCTCTTCTAACGAAAACGTACGAAGCAACTCAAGGCGTTTATTACTACTTGCTTGCGTTGCATCGCTTACAGCCTTATCAAATTCATCTTGCAAAGCTTTACGCTGTTTAGTTAGATCATTCCTAGATACCTGCGGCAAATCATTTCTGCTTAATTGTATATCAATTGCCGCAAGGTCTCTGTTTAATCTTTTTCTCCTGAACTCTATTTCTTTCTTGAGGGCTTCATCAAGATTTTTTAGTACATTATTTCTGCGTTTAGTAAATTCTATTAAAGGCTGATCTGCTATTTCTAGGTCTTGCTGAGTAAATTTTGGTAGGAAATCTAAGATGTTTACACGCCCTTCCGCTATAAGTTTCTCATTTTGTTGTTTGATAAACTGCAAATCTTCAGTACGCCGTTCAAGAAATCTTTTTGATAGCTGGTTAAGCGCCTCTAAACCAGCTTCAGCTTTTTGTGTTTCAATAAAGGGATTAGCGGCGATGCGTTCTAATGTACGAACCGCTTCTTCTTCAGTAAGCTGGCGCAGTTCAACCAGATTTGTGACTGATTTTGTAAAGAACTCAATTCTTTGATTAAGTTTTTCTATATTGCCGAAACCTTCTAAAAATGATGTATCAATATCTTTGATTGCCTGCTCTGCTTGTACTTTTAATTGCGTTACATCAGAACCCGCAACAACCAGTTCAATATCCGACAAGACAGCATTAGTTATTTCCTCCAGTTCTTCCTTTTTCTTTTTTGCTAATGCTTGTAAGTTAATCAATACCTCTTCTTGATCTTTATTTATGACTTTTGCAAATGCCTCTTGCAAAAGTTCATCAAACTTAAATGTATTCTGAATAGCGGATATAGTATCTTCTTCAGCTTTAATTTGCTGCTCAATTGCAGTTCTACGGGCATCATTAATAGTAGAAGACAATTCATTTCTTAACTCAGCTACTTTTTTTACTTTTTCTTGAAGTAATGCTTTTTGTTTTTCTGCTTCAAGTAAAGTCAGATTTATTCCCTCGATTAGTCTTGCTACTTCCATTTCTCGGTCAGCAACATTGGATTCAACTACCCTTCTATAGGTGTTGCCAACTTTACTAGGATCAAGGGAAGTAACTGCCATTAGCGTTTCTGGTATTGTCAGTACCGCGCCAACACCTCTTAGCCATGGCTTTTCATCTTGCGCCTCTTTAATTCGCTGTTCTCTTTCTTTATCAGATAAGCCAATTTCAGTGTTTTTTTCGGACGCCTGCAATTTCCTTATTCTCTCTCGCAGTTTATTTGCGCGTTCCGAAGTTCCTTCGCCCTTGTTTTGTAGCGCATCTAATTCAGCCTGTAGTATTAATGTGCGTTCTTTTAGGAATTCTTTTCTTAGCCTGCTATTAAGTGCTAATTGTTTTGCCTGCTCTCTAAGAGTTTCGTTAGTTTGTTCTACGCTTTTATTATATAAATCATTAGCCTTTGTAACTGCACTGTACAGTTCAGTGGCAACTGCAAATGCGGCGGTAAAGGCTAATATTGGGGCAAATGAAGCAATTAATGATTTTGCAATATCTCCGAATGTCCCCACAATACTAATCAGTGATTTCTTAACAACCACTGCAAATCCTCTTATTCCTGCGTTTGCCAGAAAAAGCGCCTGATTCAAAGTAATCATAAAAGAGCTAATAAATTTTCCAGCACCTTTGAAAGTGCCGATAAATGCTTGCCCTAACTGACCTAGACCATCTTTCAGTTTTTTCACGGGATTAGCAACAAATTCTTGAAAATTTCTGGAAATCGCATCAAGGGATTGCTTTGTAATTTGTGCCGCCGCTGTTAAGCTGTCGGTCGCTAATTCACTAGCACGAACTAAAGGGTTCACACGAATACCGCGATTGCGCCGTATTTCATTTATGCGCTTGCGTCTAGCAATATCTTTCTGCGCTTTTTCTTTTTCTTTGGGGTCTGTTATGTTGTCTAAATTTGCTTCAGCGGCTTCAATACTGGCTGCTTCTGCCGCAATGCCAGCAACTCTGCTTGCCCTAAGCTTTTGTCTAAAGCTGTCAAGCTGAGCGATGCGATCGCCGATAAATTCTCGTATGACATTGCGACCTCTTTTTGCTCTGTCTGCTAATTGCTTTTGTCTTCTTCTCTTTACCTGTTGTGCATCTGCTTCTACTTGTTGTTGCAGGTCAGCGATTGATGTAGCGGGCTGTCCTGTCATTTCTGGATTTAATCCAACCAAGCCTCTAGCCGCATCAGCAATATCTCCACCAAGAATTCTTAAGCGACCAAAAATACCCTTATTCTTATTTTTTCTTCTCCGTTTTTTCTTGCGCTTGTCTCTTTCTATATCATTAGCACTTAATAGGCTAACACTATCCAAATCTAAATTAAATGTCTGCTCTAGTGCATCCTGTTGTGCTGTAAGTGTCTCTTTTCGCCGTGCTTCAGCTTCATTAAATGCTTCTTCAACCCTTTTATTGAATGGCTTGTCAGTATCTTCCACTTGTTTTTTAAGCTCATTTTCTTGTTGCATTAGCTCTGTTATTTGCTTTTCAGTTTCAGCGATCGTTTCTGTTTTGCCTACTGAATCTGGTGTTTCTTTTAGCAAAAGTAATTGTTTTTGCAGTTCTGCTATGCGTTTTAGTAGCTCCGAACGCTTAACTTGCAAAGTGCCAATACGATTCCTTTCTGATGTTTGTTCAAGGATTGCAATTTGCTCTTCGTTTGTTTGCACTTGCTTTTTCTGCGCTTCTACCTCCTCCTCAAGTTTTGTAAGTTCTGCTTGCGCTCCTGCGTCTTTTTCTAATGATGGAGTGTTTTTAATATTGGCAATACGGTTCTGCTTGCTCCTTATTTCTTCTTTGATTAGATCATTTTCCGCTTTTAAGTTTTCAGCTTTACCTTTTTGTTCTTGTGCAAGAACAAGCTGTTCATCCAAAGTAAGCCGATTTATTTCTTTAGTTAATTTATCTAATATCTGCTGTTGGGAGGCGATCTCCTTCACAAATTGTTCTTTTTGATCATCTGTAGTGGCATTGCTTACCTGTGCTTGTAAGTCGCTTATACGCTGTTGCGCCGCATTTCGTCTTTGTTCTAGCTCAGCGATCGCTTTGGACTTAGTAACCTTCTCAATTATGCCGCCAGTAATCTCTTGCTCAGTGGCGATCGCCTCTCGTTGAGCTAATAATTCTTTATCTTGAAGGATAGAGCGTTTGCGATTTAGTTCGTTAAGAGCTATTAGGTCATCTTTAGTAGCTTGACCATTTTGTATGCGTTTATTCAAGCGTTCAATTTCAAGAGATATACTGGCTAGTTCTTCTTGGGCTAATGCAACATTAGAACGCTGAACCTCTAGCCGTTTTAGTAATAATTGTTTTTCAGCTTTTTCTATATCGTTTCTTGCTTGATCAATCCCTTTCAGTTCAAATGCCCTTTCAATTTCAGCCCGTGCTAATCCCTTGTTCGCCTGCGTTAAATTTTGTTCCGCAGATTTTACTTGTTCTGTTTGCCTTTGCTTGAAGGTTTGCTTTGCCTCCGAATCTGCTTGAACTAGCAACAGATTCCGCTTTTTCTCATCTAACTTTTCTAGTAGTTGCGGATTACTTTCTTTAGCAATTTGTGCATCTACCTCATTTATTGCATTTTGAATATCTTCAGGAGATAGGGTTATTGATGCAAGTTGTTCTTGCAATTGCTTTTTATTTTCTTCAATAATTTTTTTCTGTTTAGGCTCTTCTTTCGCCTTGCGTCTTGCCTCAACATTGCTAGTCTGCGCTGTACGCAGTGTTTTTATCTCTTGTTCAGTGCGTTCAATTTCTTGAAGTATATTATCCTTTTTGGTAGAATCACCAATTTTTATAGCATTGCTTAGTGATCCTTTTAGCTCAATAATTTTTTCTTCTCGCTCTTTAATAGCATTAAAAAGTTCTGCATCTATTATTTCTAGTTGTTTTGATAAAGACGCTTTGGTAAAACCTTTCTCTTTTTGTAGGTCTATGCCAAACTGTTGTAAAACATTTGACTGTTCATTGATATTAGCAATAATTGTTTCTGTGATATTATCAGAATCTTTTTGCAGTACCTCCAGTTTGCGATTGATTTCAGCCTTTTTGGTTTGTAACAGGTCATCAGTTGTTTCTTTAATTAATTCATCAGCCGATTTTTGTGAATCAGGCAGTCCAAGTGCTAAATCTAGTGATTGCGTGCGTTGCTCTACTATTGATCGCTGTGCAAACTGCTTATCTTCTAATGCTCGCCTTTGCGCCTGCAACTGAATAATCTGATCTTCAATGTCAAGAGCTTCTTTTTCGAGTTTTGTAGCATCAGCACTTCCCGCAGGCAGTTTACTAGATTTTCGTAGTATGCTTTCACGCTTTGCAGTTAGTTGCGCCATTTCATTATCTAGCTGTGTTACATCTGCTTGAATTTTTTTGGCGATCGCTTCACTTTCTGACTGCAAATTAATTTGTTGATTTTTAACACTTTCAAGTGTTTGTCTTGCCACTTCTACTTCTTTTTTAGACTCAGCGATCCGCTGATCAAGCTCTTGTACCCTTTGCTGTCCTGCATTAAGTTTAGCTTCCGCTTCAATTTTGTTATCCAATATATTTTGACCAGTTTTGCGGTTTAGCTGTTCATTAATTTCATTAAGGGCGCGATTCTTTTTGTCTAAAGCTTTGTTTAATTCAATACCACGCTCCCCCTCCTCTGGCGTTAGTCCAACAGTTTCAAACTTTTGAGCAAGTCCATCTAGCTCTTGTTTAATCTTTTGTCGCTCATCTTGTAACAGATTTCGTTGTTCGGTTAATTTTTGTATTTCTCGTGCCGTACCACTACTTGAAATAGTAAAAACATCCGTAATCCCTTTCTTAGCGGGAATGATTGCTTTTGCTACTCCGGTAAACGCTTCACCAATACCTGTTACAAATCCAATCAGCCTTTTGATGGCGCTAATTATTGCATTACTGCCCAGTTCACCGATTTGATTCGCTACCTCATTCGTAATCTGAAGAATGCGTGGTAATAAGCCAGTAATCTCAAGCAATAATATTAATAAAGGTATTGAAGCAGGAGTAGAAAAGAATGCCATGATCCCATTAGCAAACTCTCTAATTTTGGTAACAATAAATTCAAATATTGTTTTTAACTGTTCATTTTTTAGTATTAACTCATCAAAAAATATAACAAGAAATCCGATTGCGCCACCTGTTAATAATGTCTGTGCTACAAATTTCTGAAATGCCATGCCAGCAAGACGCAATTGATTATCAAATTGTCTAGTAACAAATTCTGCAAGATCGCCCTTTTGTGCAAAAAAGTCTAATTGATTAGCAACATCCTTGATAACTGTCCCTAGCGGACTAATTAACGGTGTAACGGATACCAGCGTCCCAAACGATCGGACAGCACCGGGTAATATTTTAAGAACATTTTGAAGAACTTGACCAAAAGCAGGGAACGATTTTGCTAGTCCAACTAAGGTAATACCTAGCGAACCAAATTGAGGCAGTATAGATGTAACTGCATTTCCGAGCAATGGAATACCGCCTAATAATTTAGTCATTGAATCAGCAACCAGTCCTTGCAGGAAAGGAACTCTTTCCAAATTTTTTGCCAATAGCAGAAAAGAAGCTCCACCCCTGCCTATAGCAGAAGAAAGGTTAAGGAACTGTGCTATTAGACCAGAAGTTCGCAGATCAACAAAGAAAAGCAGTTCACCAGTTATGGGTAGTAATTTTGCAAGTGTGTTAAATGCTTTAGAGACAATCTCAATACCACCAGTAAGAACTTTCAAAGTAACGCCAAGCTGGAACAGACCGCCTCCCACCGTATTAATAAAAGGTACAAGGGACGCAAATACACGCGACAGTGGCTCAAGTACGGTAGCAGCAACCTCCAGACCATTACTAATTGCGGATAGGATAGACTCAAAACTACTAGCCAAAAATTGGGGCAGATTACCGAAAATATTAAAAAAGGTGTCTTTAAGGCTAACTAAGCCAGTAACTAGCTTGCCTAAACCATTAAAAATAGTTTGAATTACGCTTGAAAATGTAGTTGTTAATGTTTCACGATTTTGTACAAGGTACGTATAAAAATCATTTACTTTATCAAGAATGTCATCAAAAATTGATTCACCTGCGACTCTATTTATCTCTTGGAACAATTCTGCAATATTGCTAGTAACACCAGCAAGTTCTCTTGCCGCAAGCGCATTACCTTGAGTAAAAGCTGACAAGCGTTCCTGCAATCGTTGTACAAGCGTTCCTTGCATCTTATAGCTATTGATCTGAGCATTGGTCAAATTAAGCGTTTTAGCAAGCGCAGAGTTAATAGTAATCTGCCCTTGCAGGATTGAATTAATTTCCTGCCGTGCTTGAGAGAGTGGAATACCAAGCGTTCCCAAGCTGGCAGAAAAAGCTAAAGTTAAATCTTTTGCATCTTTAAGACTAGCCCCTACTTCAACAGCATTTTGAGCAACAATTTGAAATATTGGTACAAGTTCATCACTGGTAACGCCAACCAGTTCAAGCGATCCTTTTCTTAAATCTTTAATCGCTTTACTAACTGGTTCTTGTAGCAATTTAATAGATTCTAGCGCACCTTGACTTTGCACGCCATCAATTTTTATGGATGATGTAGCCGCAAGTGATGCTCTGGTCGCCAGTATTGACTCTCTGAGTTGAGCATTCTGGTCAATCAATCCTTGAAACGGACTATTAGCAATAAAACTGCGTAAAGCATCGATACCAGCCCGCAAATAGGTAAGCTGTTGCGTTACGCTAAATATACTCTGAGCAAATTGAACAGAAGCATTACTTAAATCTTGTAGCAACTCAAGTGGTTCACCCGCACCTGTTAGGTATAATGCTGTATTAGCAATAGGATCAAGAATACCTTGAATTTCAGAAGAAAGTGCTGATATTTTGAGTGTAAATTGAGTTATAAATTCATCTACCGTATTGATGAGTCCAGAAAAACTTTCGGCAATAATATTATTTATTTCCGATAAAACACCACCAATTGCTTCATCCCGTAATTCATCTAAGAAATTAGTAAGAAGACCCCTAGTTGATGAATCTAATTCAGAAACAGTATCAATAAATCCATCGACAAATCTACTAATAATTCTATTTGCCTCTAAAAAGCCATCATCATTTATAAATTGGTCTGGACTTAATGTTTCTGAAAGACTAATACCAGCATCAACTACTTGCTGTAAAGTATTATCTATAAACTTATTAATCCGACGACCACTAACATCTAAAAATGCAGATATTTGATCATCAGACACCGAGTCGAGAAACTCAATAATGCCACCAAAATTATTAATAATACCAGCACGAAGATCACCGACTAGATTGTTAATAAATTTATTTATCTCTTTATTAGCAATAAATTCTAACGAATTGAGAATTATATTTTGTACGGGTTTTTGCAGTGATGATGCAATACTAGAATTAAGATCAGCAAAGATGTTATCAATAAAATCAATTTTAATGCCTGCACTATTTTTCTGTAATTCCTTTAATGCTGGCTCTAATAAACCAGCACCCAAATTAGCTAATACGCTTTGTCCAATACTGTCTCCTATTGATGATACAATAGTGCCTGTTATTGATGATATAACTGTTGATATGACTGATTTACTAGCACCTTCTAATGATGTTTGTAGTACATTATAAATGGCACTACCTTCCGTTGATAGTATCTTACTTAATGCTATTTTAGTTTTTGTTAATTTAATGTCATCTCCTAATAAAAGTCGCACAAAATTAGGAGTTTCATCATTATTTTCAGTTATACTAGCAAACGATTTTCTTGTAATTATTTTTGATACTTCAGCAACTTTGAGTCGAACATTATCCAAAAAATCAGCTATAGCATCAACTTTTGTGTTACCAAAACTTTGCAAAGATTTAGCAGCAATATTATTAAATGCATTATTAATTCCAAATTCAACCAAAAAATTTGTAGTGTCAGCCAATATCGGTTTTATTTGGTCTTTGACAGATACTAATGCTCCCTTAACTGAATTTAGCAAGGTTTTCTTTGTTAAGTTTTGCTGTGAAGCTGCGGCATCATCTAGATCACTAACCTTTTGGGTAAGTTTTGATGTCGCCCTGCCCGTAATTTTTCTTTTAATTACTTCAGCGCCAGATTGTAAATTCGGCAATATATTTTTTTCGGTTGCTTCATTTATTTTTTTTAGGTTAGATTCAATGATTGGCAGTGATTTTTTAAGTCCTGTTTCTATACCAAATGTCAAGCCATCAACAATTTTGCCGCCAATATTTGCCTTGGCTATGCGTCCGCTAATAAGACCTATAGTTTCTCTAACTAACTGCTCGCTGTTTTTGCGGAATATACTGGCAGATTGAGGTCGGATGCCATTTGCAAAACCGTCAAAAAAAACGGCTGAATTTTTTGATAAATCCGAAAAAAGTTTGGTTAAAGGTTGTATCTCAGTTAATGCCTTTTTCGCAGATATGGTCAGAAATTCAATACCTGCTTCACCGAGAGGAGATTCCGCCGCTTCTTGAAGCTTAGTGAATGCTTCCGCAAGTATTGTAATTCCACCAACCAGCGCCGTAGTCCCAGCAAGTGCTTTGCTGAACTCAAGCACTTCTCCAGTAGTCCTCCTGATCTGATCTGAAGTGGCAATAAAGCGACTTTTTATCGCTTCAATATTCTCAGTAAGATTATCCTCAAGGTCTAAAGTTAGCTTTATCTGTGGTTCAGCCATCCTTTTCCATCCTTCTGCCTCTGCTAAAACGCAAAAAGTCGATCAACCGATCCATTGCGCGTGGCGATCGCAGGTAACTGGACTGTGTGCCACCATTAGTTTGAGCATAAACAGTTTGAGAGCCGCCCTTTTGGAATGGCAGATTAAACCAGCCATCACCAGTACCAATAATATTAAATTCTCGTTGTTTTCTGTCCGACAACCCAAAATAAGGAGTTCCCAGCGTAGCGTGATTTATCCTTTGCGCTATCTTTTCGCCAGTCCGCTTATTGTTTTCTGTTATTCTGGATAGAATTTCTAAAGCCTCTCTAGTAACAATACCGCCATCCTGAACTCCGACTAGGTTCATCTCTTTTTCGGGGAATCGCTTGCCGTACTCATATAGTTTTGCCGCAAGCTCCGTCGCCTCTCGATCCTTACCAGATTCAATAAGCCCTCCGAGTGTGCGTTTATAGCCTTCAAATGTATAATCGCTCAGTGCTTCTAATAGATTGCCTGATACAGGTACACTTTCTTTGCGCCGCGCAACTGGTCTTAGACTGGTACTATTCATCAGCCATTGACGGTCATCCTTAGCGATCACCGCTCTACCACTATCAATATTTTTTGCTAGCTTGTTTGATCCTTCAGCATAAGAGCCTACAAGAAAAGTAAAGCCCATTTTGTTTGTATCTTTTACATTTATGCCACCTCTTTGAGCGATAGCAAGAGCATCTGCACTTGCTGCAGTTAAATTTTTTTCACGATTGCGTTTTGCTACATCAATAGCCGATATGGTTGTACCCGCTATAGAGGCGGCGGCGATCATTCCAGCTTCTATTGGTCTCTCATTATATGCTCTTGCTACTCTACTTAAAACATTCCACTGTCTTCCGATAGCAGGACTAAATACGGATGACAGCAGTTTACCTACAGCAGTAGAACCAGCCCTGCGCCCTTCTTCAGTCGCCTTTTGCCTTTTTAATGAGATGATCAGCCGTTCTCTTTGTTCAGGGTCTTCGTCATAAAGGCGATTAGCATTTATTAACTGTTGACGCGTCATATAGCTATAACGATTTATATCTCGTTGTGCTGCTAGTTTTTTCAGTTCCCTAATACTAAGATCAGTATACTTTTGACCTTTTTTGCGCTCAATACTTTCTTCTAATTCTTTAGTAGAAAGCTCTACCGTCATATTATTCAAATCTTGTTGCTCCTCTTTGCTTATGATACTGCTAAGATTTGAAGAACAGGTAAAACCCTTTTTTATACAGCGTCCTTTGCAGGGAATGCCTTTTTTGCACCGAAATTGAGCGCTGTCATCCCTAATATCTTCACCATACAACTCAACTTGTTCTTTAAGGTGTGGCAAGATATTTAGCTTATCCTCAAACACCAATGTAATACTGTCTTCTTTATCAGAATCATGGATTGCTTTTCCTAGTTCTGCAATAGTTACTTTGTCTCCTATATTAAACTCTACCAACTTGTCTCCATCCTTAAATGTACCAATAATGGTTTGATCATTATTGATTGCGAATGAAACAAATTCGGTAATATTACCTTGATACGCTCTTTGTAGAATACGGCGTACCATTGTAGCAAGTCTGTTTAGTAAAAATGGCGGTGCTAGTTTAGTCATGGTAAGATATTAGCAAAAAATTGGGTCTAAAGTCCTGCTGTTTACCGAAAAAACGCCGTAAAACTCTGCCCTTATGGATCACATTGAGAAAATTGTTGGTAGTGAGCTATATCATTATGCGCATCCCAACTATATAGTTGGCATGGCAGAGGTAATGATGCGTTACGATAATGCTAATCAAGTGTGCAAAGTAGGCAAGCCGTGTGTTTCTGAATCTGGTCAAGTAGTATGTATTCCTAAGCGGCACAAGTGCAGTACAAGCGATGAAAAAAGGGAACGCAATACCATCCAAGCACAAGACCTAAAAGAAATACTAAAAACAGCGGCATTAGCAGGAGCGGCTGGCGTTGGGTTATCAGCGTTAATTGGCGCAAGAAATGCAAGGGTAAGCGATTTAGAAATGCCCTATGAAGATCGAGAGCGCACAGGTTACAAGAATGAGCAAGATGATACAACATTTAATAATATTATTAAGAAACCTGCTACCGCTCTAGGAACGGCGATCGGTGCTGGCGTTTTAGCAGGGACATCAGCAGTTACCAGCTCATTGCTTCAAAAAATTCAAAGAGATGTGATGGCTAACACTGCCAGTACTATTGAAAATGTATATACTTCAGTTGAGGATCGCACTTATCAGACTGCAAAATCCCAGCCTACAGGTAGTGCTATCGGTCAGCAAAAGCAAGTGGTTTCTACGCCGCAAAGTACCACTGAAACAAAACCTAAGCCTACAGGTGGGACTAGCGATCGGCAAGAGCAAGCAGTTCCTACGGCGCAAAGTACCACTGAAGCAAAACCTAAGCCTACAGGTGGGACTAGCGATCAGCAAAAACAGGAAAGCGTGAAAGCGCCAAGCGTAGAAAATGAAGTAGAAAATGAAACTGCTTCGCAGGGTTACAATCCGCAACAAAAGGTAGAAGAAAATAATCCTGATATACCAAGCGGCGATCGCTCAAACAAAAGTATAAAAGATGCAGAAGCACAAGATAAAGAATCAGGGCAAAAACTGCCAGAAACAGAACAGAGCAAAGAATCTGAGGAAAAACCGCCACAAACAGCAGGGGATACTGAAAGGGCGAATGTAGAATCACCAGCGGGCGAAATTAGAGAGAGCAGGAGGCGGCGCAAGCCTAGACCAAGATCAAGGTCATCGCAAAATCGCAAAAAGTCCAGAACGCAACAAACACGGAGGCAGGATAGTATTGCATCAAAAAATCTTAAAGGAGTATTGTTTGCGTGATACAGCTATTACTGTATGAATTTGACGGATATGTACTACGCCCAAACGATATAAGTTTAGGTGAAGCGGAGCAGAAGGAATTTTTACAGGCTGACGGTACAAAATTCCGTAGATTACGCACATTCCGCAGAGAATTAGTATTAAAAATAGTTGGCATAACGGAAGCTGATGCACAGCCATATATTGCCGCTGCCAGTAATCCATTACAGCCTAGCAGAACCATAAATATTGGTGGTCAGATAATCTCAAACGCTATTTTAGTAAATGCGACAATAACAGCACCCGTTATTATTCAAGCTACAGACTTATCGTTTAATGTATCATTAGTTGATCTTACCCTTACATACGAATCTCAGGATTGGTTTCAAGATTACAATTATCTCTTATTTGATGGCTATCCAGTTGATCCTGAAGATGTACAATTTTCTACAGAGAGCAGAACAGTAATCGTTAATGATGGCGGCGATGCCATTGAAGTACAGCAACAAAGATTTAGTATAACAATCATTTTGCGTGGTACGCCGCCTCATGTCGCACACGATTATCTTTCCGTGTTGCGCCTGAGTGCAAATACTCTAAATCCACCATTGCGTACTATAGATATAGGCGGCATTGTGATAGAGGATGCGCTTTTAATTGCTGTAGAGCCGTCCAGCCTAATTGAGATTGCTGGTACTCATATCCGTCCTTCTTTGCAATTAACTTATCGTTCAAAGCGGTGGACGAATGATCGCGATGTAGTATTTAAGGGATTTGCGGTACAAGAGGTGCAGCTTGGTGAAGCGCAATCGATTAATGTAGAGTACAACCACAATGGAGTACTAAGTTCTGTGCCAGTGATCCGTAGGCAAATAACCTTTGTGATACTTGGTATGCCTATTGATAGTTTTCGTAATTTTGAAAATATTGCACGCGCGAACCGCTTAAACTTAATCAATGGTAATATTGATACTGAGGATATTACGGTTTATGGTATTACATTTTTGAATTGCTTTCTTTTATCTGTTCAGCCAAGCGGTAAGATTACCTTTATGGACGATGAAAGGATTCAAGCAGTAATTGAAAGCATTACCCTTATTTACGAAAGCAGGGAATGGGTTTAGTCAAGACAAGCGTTTCATGATGATTTTGCCGTACCATGCTTCAGCAAGTGCGGCAATATGTGATGCGCGGTCTGTTCCGTTGATTACGCGTCTTGCGTTGATATAGTCTGTCAGCGATCTATGGATATATTGCTCAATGCCAACACCAGTGAAAATACCATGCTTAGAGCCATGAACCAGTATAAAAAGTGCAATATCAGGGCGCATTACTAAGTCTGGTTGTTCTACTAATGGCAAGCCTAGTATCTTTTCGTATTTTGCATAGTTTTCTTTGTGGGTTATTTGGACATAACCTCTACCGTAATATGGATAGTACCATAGGTTGCGACTACGCCATTCTTCATTTTCCCAGAACGCTTCTTTTACTGGTTGCCATGTGTCTGCGGTTTCATGCTGTACCGTTGCCAAAATGTAGGCGTGTTGTGTAGGTAGAACTAATCCTTGACGCTCACATTCTTTGATGATCGCTTGTCTTGTTGCGATCGCATTGCCTCCATTAAATGCTGGCAATGTTATTCTAGCCTGTTTCTGCTGTGCTTGCGGCTTGGTAGTAAGTGTTGTATCAATACTAACAGGCGGTAGCTTAGCGAATAGCGATTCCATGCCTTCATAGGGTTCACTATCTGGAGGTATTGAATCTAGCTTCTCAAAGTTGCGTATAAAACTATCTGTCTGATGGTCGCTTTCAGTATAATTGGCTGGATTGGTCATCTGCAAACTAATAAGGTAGGTTTTTATCGCTTCTGCTACTGCTTTTGCCTGCTGTCGTAAATCTACCGCTGTTCCCTTGTCAAACAATCCTTCATACGGCTTTCGTAATCGTGGTCGTTTCGGTAGCCGCCGCCATTCCCGAATGTACGCATCCCATGCCTTATCTTGATCATCATACTCATCTGTACTGCGCTCTAAGGCTGGTATTGCTACCAAGCTAAGATATGCGATCGCTCCTTTACGCTTTTCTGATGCTGACATTTTTTTTGTTGATAGCAGTACAAAAATATGTTAGCAAAAATTGCTATATTCTGCTACTCAAACATATTCAACTGTTCGAATTTTTTTTTGTTCATTTTAGAGACGGAAGACGAAAATTCACATCGCTTTTCGGCAATTTTAGCAAAATGCGGATCAATTTCAATGCCAATAAATCTAAATCCTTCTAGTATTGCCGCCTTGCCCGTGCTACCGCTACCACAAAAAGGATCAAGGATAATACCATGACGCGGTGTGATTAGGCGGCATAAGTAGCGCATCAGTTTCGTTGGTTTAACGGTTGGATGATTATTTCTAGCAATGCTCTTATTGCGCTGATAAGGATTTTCTATTTCCGTTTCCCGTCCATCATGGCTATATTGCAATGGTTCGAGGTCTTCCAGCCCTTCATCCCGATCTTCTTTTGATGCTTTGGCAGAATAGAAAAATCGTGCCGCCGATCCGCCGTCATCATTGTAGCTATTGAAAGGATCACGCCTCCCTGCTACACCTTCTCTTATTAGCCCTCCACACCGATAAAAGTTAGTTGAACGATTATCGCTTTGCTTATTAGCCCTACTAGGCTTGGTTGTAGGAAATGCTTGAATTACCTCATCACTGCCATCATGCAGAATGTTTGCGGGATAGCGACCATAATGCGTATTGCCTTGATAATCTAGCTTATCTTTATGCAATCGATTAAATAAAGAATTATCATTATTTGCGCAAGCATAGCCAAGCGTCCTAATCTCCTCATCTCCTACTCGACAGCCATCTATGTTAAGCGCACCTACACCATGTTTTATTATATTTTCAGCGATCGTGCCGTCTAGTGGTTTACGGGCTACGATGATTGGTTCGTATGCTGGTTTAAGACAAGACTTCCAGCCGTTCCAGTGATCTTGTTTTTCTCCAGTCATGCGTTCAACAGCCTTTCCAGCATCAAGTGATTTTGGAAAACCCGAGGCATAAAGCCACATTATACAATCTCTTATTTCAAAACCAGCGAATCGCAGGCTCATGGTCATCCAATCTTGAGTTCGTGTACCAGCGAAGCAGAGTACATGACCACCATGCTTCAATACGCGGATTATCTCTTCCCATACAATAGGCGAAGGTACAAAGTTATCCCATTCACAATTAAGAAAACCCTTCCCGCTTGCATGATATGCTTTTTGTTCTATCCACATTTTCATTACTTCAGCAGGATTTGGCTGTCTGCCTAGACCATAGGGAGGGTCGGTAACAACTGCATCTACACTACAGTCTGGCAGTTCTTTGAGCAATGTTAAGCAATTGCCGTTTAATATGGTATATGGTTTTCTTGCATCGCATTGTCCGTTTTCAGTTATGGAGCATTGCTCTGTATCACTGCAAAAGCTACTACATTGTTCAGAAAATATAGTCATACGCCATCAAAATCTGCATCTTTTTAGGATAGGTTGCAATTCTTTAGGCAGTTCCTCTAGGACATCACCATGCTTAGTGGTGAATTTCAACTTTACACCTTGCCATTGGACATTAGAGCCTGCCTGCTTAAAAAAGAATGGCACTCCAGCATCAATACATTGCATGGCAAGCTCAACAGCCCATTCTAAATTACAGATTCGAGCATTTGCACCCGACTCTCCGCCAGCAATTACTAGCTTAATGCAGTGAAATTCTGGATATTGAGCGAGGTGTAGCGTTTCCAATAATGGTTCGCATGACAAGAATTTATTTGGGCAATTGGTCTTCATCAACCCACTCAAGCGCTTTGACACTCGATTATTTTCAATACTCACGCCCAACCAAAGGTTAGGAATGGGAAATTTAGGATTGGATGGCAAGCCTAATCGCTGGCGTATTTGTTGACAGTAATCCGCCATGCGCTCAGGACGCTTTGTTAGAACCATATATCGATGTTTGTAGGTAGCAAGCATAGTTTCCATAACTTGATCTATCCAATCGTAGGGGATGTTTTCATGAAATAAATCGCCCATGCTATTGACAAACCATGTAGTGGGTTTTTTCACCTCAAAGGGTATTTCCAAAGCCTCTGGCAGTAATACCAAATCGCCCGTCCAGTTGATCCCGTGATCTTCTTTTTTTACGGCATCGACATATCCCCGCAGTCGCCCTCTTGCTTCAGGTGGTCTATTTAGAGCAATTGCGCGGTTGCGCCACGCCTGATCAATTGCATAGCAATTACTGCAACCTTCAGAAATTTTGGAACAGCCAATAATTGGATTCCATGTTTTATCGCACCATTGAATTTTTGTCATATTTGCTACATTTGGGTTACAAAATTAATTTCCAAGCCGAGTTCTAAGAGATTGCCACCCTCTTAAGTTAGCAGTTTCACCCTCATGACATGGTGTAGCGATATGTTCAAAAGGCGACCAATGACCACTTTTTATCAATCGCTGTCCTAGTGCAAGGTCAGCATCTGGATTAGTTGAACCATCAAAGAGGGTATAACTAATTCTGGCGCAGCGCGCGGCGCAAATTAAAAGTTGCTCCTCAAGAGGATACTCTTCAATTTCATGCGTTCTAAACACCCAATGCCAGTCATTATCTTGCACCATCATAGGCTTATTAAGTTCATACTGCTGTAGCATACTAAGCGCAACTACTCTGAAATCAGGAGCGGTATCTTCACTGGTTCTTAATAGAAAGAAATTGTCCCATTCTGTGCCAGATATAAGAACAGGTATTCTAGCAAAAGGTTCTAGCAAGCGATTTGCCATCTCTTTATGAATGCCACAACCAGACAGCCATCTTGCATTTGCGATCATCTGATCCCTTGCGTGTAGCCACATATCAATGGCAAATCTAGCATTTTCTTCTTCAATGTCAGAGCCGACCATTCCTTTTTGATTTTTAGTAAATAGCGGAATATAGGTATCTTCAAGAATATTAGATATTCTACGCTCTACTGGTATTGCCCTTGAGCTTTGTGCATTGCGTGAAAGCATCCGATGGGTATTTAACTCTGCAAGCAGGCAACGCGGAAAGCGGGGTAGTAGAAAGGTGGTCATACGCTTCCCTAGTGTGCTGATGCTGTCAGCAATGATCACGCTATCAGGCTGTTTTTGATTATTTTTCGCCGTAGTATAAGTTACTTGTCTCTCCATCGCCGCTTCTAATCATGTTCCAATCTAGCTTAGCACAATCTTGTGCTTCCCCGTACTGCTTTAAGTATTTAGGTATAACATCTAGCCAGCGTGTCCTGTACAGCCATATTAGACCAGAATACAAATACAGCTCTGGTTCGGCTACTATTCTAAAACCTTGAGGTGATAGATTCAATTTGCTACAGCCAAAAAATGCACCAAATTCTATAAAGAACACCAAAGCGTAGCCTCCCGACTTGGTTAAAAGAAATTCTAAAATCTCTGATGCAATTTTATGGTGCAGTTCTAGATCATGCCTCTGAAGGTAGTCCATCCACATATTGCTGAATTTAGCAATGTTATGCGGCTGTAAATCGTTATTAAAATAATTTTCTATCTTTCCAAGCAGTTCACCATGTTGGCTTTCTGGACAGGTTGTATAGTCAAGCAATAATTCCTTGTAAAGTAGATGTTCTTTTACTTTTGGGTTGGTTTGTATGATATGCCTGATTTTCTGTACTATTCTCTCTAAGCAGGTCTTGGTAAACACGCTCCGCCATCCCTTTTGCTTAAAAAGAGATTGGCTAACATCATGATCATCTCTGAACATGGAAATTAAATGCTTGTTGTATAGCTTGAGCCGTTGATTGTGCGCCTCTATCTCTGCTAATCGCATTACCTCTTCAGAAAAGTAATGCGGCGATCTTAGTTCGCAGTCGACATCTTCAATGCCAGTATGATAGTGAACAAAGCAAGGATTTACATACTGCCAACGCTTTACACCATTCCTGAGTGTGTTCAGTCGTTTTGCACTTGCTCTAAAGAAAACGGCGCTATGACACGCAGGGCATACTAGCCCGTACACCCTGCAAGTATCATAACTGCTCTGTTCAGCGGTAATATATGAACCGCCCAAATACATGGATTTAGCGCATTTCATATCTTACCTCTTGGCAAATAACTTAATGTTTGATACGCACCGACCTTTTAGCAGGCTGTACGGGCGCTGCTGCAGATGCGTTCACCGCTACTTGTTTTGCCCATTGCCGCATTGCTTCTATCTGCTCTGGTGATCGCTTGGTAACAGGAATGATACTATTGACCACCGCAGGATAATCTATGGGCTTTTTCTGGATGTGCAGTAGCGCAATCCGATCAATAATCGCCGCTAGTTCACTGCCAACATAGCCTTCAGTTAGCTGAGCAAGCAGATTAAGATCAAGGTTTGGAATGTCGAAGTTGTATCGTTTTTTGTGAATTTGCAGAATTTCAAGCCGCTCACTGATGTTTGGCACATCGCAAAAGAAAATCTCATCAAATCGTCCTCTTCTCGTAAATTCTACTGGTAGTGCTTGTATATTATTTGCAGTTGCGGCGATGAAAATAGGTTGCTTGTGGTCATTCATCCATGTCAGCAATTTCTGAAATAGCCGTTTTGTTACGCCATCGTTGTCGTTCCCTAATCCTGCTAAACCCTTCTCTATCTCATCAATCCATAGAATACAAGGTGCAACTGCTTCTGCGGCTGATAATAACTGACGCAGATTGCTCTCAGATTGCCCTACAATGCCACCATAAATTGCGCCTAAGTCCACTGCAAGAATTGGCATATTGAAAATTTTGCCCATTGTCTTGACAATAAGCGACTTGCCAACGCCTGTTACCCCTGTGATCAAAACTCCTTTAGGATAAGGAAAACCCATGCTATGCAGTTCAGGATTAAACAAATGCGATCGCTCTGCCAGCCATTCTTTTAATACTGTCATGCCACCAACTTCAATTGTTGGTGTATCGGCAAACTGTAGATTGATCTGCTTCAGCGTGTTGATTTTTGTGTTGAGGATGACATTCCCTAGTCGCTCATCAATGCGACGATACAGAACTACTGCTTGACCGCAACATTGCTCAATCTCAGTATGTGTTAAGCCTTGAGCAAGTCGTGTCAGTCCTTCCCAATTCTGTATTTTGACAGTAAGATTTTTTCCTTGCTCCTCAAATATTTTTACAAAGTTTGTAACGACCTCATGCAATGTCTTTTGAGTATCAGCAGGATTTTGAGGCTCTTGCTCAATTACTGATACAATTCCTCTAAAATCCTGATAGCATCCAGAAAATGCAATGCCTCTGATGATTACGCGAGTAAAGCTCACCCGCAACTGCCAAAACAAGTTTTTAATCCACCTGATGATTAGTGGATCGTACCGATGATTGTTAGGATCAACAAATGGTGCAATGTCATCTAATACAAAAATCCATTCAGCATTAGATTTGGCAACCTCTGCAATGTGCTGAAGTATTGATATTGGATCATGGTTTACTGCTGGCAAACTGCGATCGCTTGTAAGGACAACGCCATCAGCGATCTCGTAATGCGTCAAGATGCCAGTTAATGACCAGCGAGCAATATTATAGCCAAGTGGATGAAAATAGGTCGTCAGTTCGTTCATTATTCGCTCTTCGTCAGATGGTAAAACCTCCATTGCTACGATTGGCATAGCACCACGAAAAGCCGCATCAAGTTGTTGTATTTGAGTAATCATCTTCTTGTCCAATAATTAAATCTGTAGTTTGCTGATCACGCTGGTCTGTTACACTCCATGCCATGAAAAGCATAGAGCGCAACAGACACAAAACGGACTAAAGGGAGGCGATCGCTCTAATCTGCAAGCGTCCTTCCTTGCTAGTCTCACGGCTATAGCGCAAATTCGGCTGTTTTGCTAATATGCGCTCAGTAGTGATAACGCCAATGCGTTCTAGCACTTTACTGCGATCGGTCTGCCACCATGACTTGTTCTCATCAGTAATGACTAGGTTGTACTCTCCTGCATCATTCCTTAAAAAACCAATGTCATTTTTAGACCATGAAGTGTTGATGCCAGTGTTTTTGTATTTGGAATGGCGCAAAACAAGATGCGCTTTGAACTTCCTGTTCCCCCAACCTGACAGCGTTTGAGGTGTATCATGCACCTCCCAAGCATTTGCATCAATGCCGTACAACTCACTAAAGGCAAGTATAATTGCCTCTGCATCCTTGATTTTCAGACTGATCTGTGTGAAATGGCTCATCTTTGTACCTCCCTCTTGAAAATACGCTCAACCTGACGATATTCGGGTTTTAGTACGCGATCGCCTACAACACCAAGCGCATCTTCAATTGGCTTAGTAAGCGTAGTGCATTCGCCACCCGTTGCCCCAGAGACATCAATACTAGGGTTTCCGTCATCGTCAAAAGTAATAATCAGTTCAATTCGCTTCATATACACCTCCTATAACTTGATTGCATGGGCAATTGAATTAGAAACCTTGCCGCTGACATATTTTTGCAGTTTAAGGCGCAATTCATTTACCTTACTAGCAGCGGTTTCACCGTTATTACTGCATACCTCAGAAATGAGTTTTGCCATGTCGTTGTCTGCAAAATTCACTAGAAGCGATAGTTTTTCCAGACGGCTGTTAATCCTTTGTCGATTCTGGGATGTCATGTTGCAGTCCAAGCCAGCCTCCATTAGGTCTAGGCACTCAGTA
>Ga0272446_1000550_pt1 | contig 58361 bp, 68 predicted proteins | sample YNPCB0061_FD_194587 | JGI IMG/M metagenome (GOLD analysis project Ga0272446, IMG submission 194587) | Hot spring microbial mat communities from Yellowstone National Park, WY, United States - YNP-CB-006-1 | ecosystem: Environmental > Aquatic > Thermal springs > Hot (42-90C) > Sediment | place... | reverse complement strand
CTACCAGGTGCTGCAACCCCGCCCTGCCGCAGCGGCCCCCAGCGAGCCCACACCATGACGCGTCCACAAGGCTTCACGCTCATCGAACTCGCCATCGTGCTGGTCATCGTCACCATCCTGATCGGCGGTCTGGCAGTGCCGCTGAGCGCGCAGATCCAGGCGCGGCGGATTGCAGAGACGAACAAGACGCTGGAGGAGGCGCGGGAGGCGATCATCGGCTATGCCATGACCCACAACACAGGTGGAGCCACGCCGCGCCCTTACCTGCCCTGCCCCGACACCGACGGCGACGGCCGGGAAAACCGTACTGGCGGTACCTGCGATCATTCGACGGGCCTGTTTCCTTGGGTCGATCTAGGTGTGGCATCCCAGGACGCGTGGGGTAATCACCTGCTTTATGCGGTAACGCCAATATTCGCCAACTCCGCAACGGGTTTTTCCAGCACCGATACCGGAATTCTCGAAGTTTGCAGCGCTGCTGGCTGCCCAACCGGTATCGACGTGGCGGACAAAGTTCCCGCTCTCGTTCTTTCTTATGGCCCGAATGGTTGGGGCGCGCGCAACATAAGCGGCAGCCCGCTGCATGATCCCATCAGCAACAACGAACTGGAAAACACCAACGCAGACGAAAAATTCGTCAGCCGACCGCCCTATAAACCTGCTGATGGTTCTGCTGCCGAGCAGGCCAAAGAATTCGACGATCTGGTGGTGTGGATTCCGGATGGTGTGCTCAAGAGCCGTGTGTGCCCGTCTGGCGGCTGCCCGTAGCCGCCAGACAAAACCTCACGCGCCCCGGCCGGTTTTCGGCCAGCCGCAAATCGAATCCCAGCCGCGCGGCCTGCCGCGCCGCCTGGTACAGCCCCACGCCCAGCCCGAAATCCGACGCCACCGGGCTCTGGAAAAGGTTGCGCGCGACGTGTTCCGGTGCCGCCTCGCCGCTGTCGCTGACGCAAAAGACCACGGCGGGCGCGGTTTCCAGATGGGCCTCGACGCGCACGCCGGGTTGCCGCTGGCGTTTGCGCAGCGCGTTGGTCAGCAGGTTGTCGGCGACGCTGTCGAAGAGGTCTTGCGGCACGCTGATACCCTCGCCGATCGCGGGCGGATCGAAGATCACCTCGTCGTGGGCATAGCGGGTCTTGAGCATCTCCCACCAGCGTGCCGCGTCGATCGGGTCGACGACCGCCTCGGCCGGCTGCTTGAGCCGGTCGACGGTATGGGACAGGCGGGTGACGAGCTGCGGGATCTGCCGCTTCATCAGTGCCAGCAGCCGCTCACTGTCCTCGGGCGTCGATGTCTCGGCGGCGGCGAGCAGCGTCTTCAGCGACTGCAGGATGTTCTTCACGTCGTGGGTCAGCCGCGCGCCGGTGTCGTGGATCGCCTGGCTGTAGGCATGCTCGCGCAGCGTCTGCTCGCGCACCTTGGCCGCGTAGAAGTAACCGAGCAGTTGCGAGAGCAGCCGCACGTGCAGGGCGAGCGCCGGCGTCAACGGGCGCGGCGAATGCCAGCCGAGCGACAGGCCATGAAAATCGAAGCGCAAGGGCTCACCCGAGGTTTTTCCGAAGTGCCCCGCGCCGCGCGGGGTTTTCCAGGCAACGCCGCTGATCCAGGTCAGCTCCTGGAGATGCGCCAGCGCGTCGCGCACGAAGGATTCCGGATCGCGTTCGCGCTCGGCGAGCGTCGCCAGCCGCCGGGCCCAGGTCTCGAAGGGCAGGCCGACCGAAAGGAGGTAGCGCGACGTGATCTGGCCCAGCCCGGAAAAACCCGCGCGCGGATTCCACAGCCACGCCAGCACCAGCAACAGCACCCCCATGGCCACGAGCGTCTGCACCAGCGCCCAGGCGTAGCCGCTCTTGCCGATTGCCATCGCCGCAAACGCGCCCAGGGCGACGATGATGACCAACAGCGACAGCATCAGGCCATAGACGAAATCCAGTGCCGATGCCTCGGCGCGCTGTCCGCTCGCGGGCAGGAACAGGATGGTGAGCGGCAGCACCGGCAGGCCAAAGCGCACCGCGAGCCGCAGGCTGTCGGGGACCTCGACGACGGCGAGGCTGGCGGGCAGCACCCAGGCGAGCAGCAGCGTCAGCAAATAGATGAGCGCCAGAAGATACGCCAGGCGCGCGCCCCTGCCGGACGGCTGCGCCGCGGCCGCGCCCACCAGCCCGGCGAGCATCGCGATCCACAGACCGAGCACCCAGGGGCTGTCGACCAGCACCAGCAGCGCGGCCATGGCGAACACCGGGACCGCGAGCCGCGGCTCGACGCGCGCCTCGCTGTGCATGAGCGGCTGCCAAAGCAGGAAAAGGCCGTAGTGCGCGAGCAAGGCGGCGCGTGCAAAGGCGGGATCGCCGCCGAACGCCACCGCGCCATGCAGCGCGAGGAGCATCAGCGCCAGCCAGCGTGCCGGCGCAACGTCCGCGAGCACGCTGCGCAGGCGCCCGACCGCGGCCAGCCGCGACGCCCCTGCCCCCGGCCCGGCCACGGTCATGGACGCCTCACCGCCCGCCGCCCGGGTGTCGCACGTCCGGCGTCACCCGGCACACGCCAGGGCCGGCAGCTTTTTGGCAGAGGCGTTCGTTTTTCATCACTTTCGGGCTCAACGCACGGCGCCGGACGCCAGCTATTCCGATTTTCGAACAGGGACTTGTCAGCCAATTTTCGTGCGTCACGCGAAGGGCACGGAACTTGCAATCGTTGCCGAATACAACAAGTCCAAGCGGAGCAAAACATGCGTCGTCACCAATCCGGCTTCACCCTGATCGAAATCGCCATTGTACTGGTCATCATCGGCCTGTTGCTCGGCGGCATCCTCAAGGGCCAGGAACTCATCACCCAGGGACGGGTGCGCAACGTCGCCAACGATTTCCAGTCGGTGACGGCGGCGATCAACCTCTACCAGGACCGCTACCGGGCACTTCCCGGCGACGATGCCGGCGCGGCCGGGCGCTGGACGGCGACCGACCCCGGGAATGGCAACGGCGTGATCGACGGCGCGTATAACGCAACGTGCGACGCCAACTCGACGACGGAGAGTTGTCTTTTCTGGCAGCACCTCAGGCTCGCCGGACTGGTCGGCGGCGCCGCCACCGACCGCACCCAGGCCGTCAATGCGACCCAGGGACGTACCGGGGTGCAGAACAACGGCCTGGGACTGGTCGGGCCGATCATTTGCAGCAACAACCTGCCGGCCAAGATCGCGCAGGCCATCGATGCGCAGTTCGACGACGGCGACGCAAGGACCGGTTCGGTCCGCGGCGAGATCGTCACGTCGCTCACCCAGGCGCTGGGGGCCGCCGCACCCGCTGCCAACTACGTGGACAACGGCACGAACATCTACGTGGTGTGCAAGGCGCCCTGATGCGCATCACCCCTGCAGCAGGCGAATTTCCGCCGCCGCCAGCGCGTCGGCGGTGCCCCTGAGCACCAGCACGTCGCCGGCCGCGATGCGTGCCGCCGCGTCCGGCTCCACGCCCTGGATGCCGTGGCGGCGGATGGCCATGACTTCGACCATGAGGTCGGCCAGGCCCAGTTCGCCGAGCGCCTTGCCGACCGCGAACGCCCTTTCCGGGACGAGCAGGGTGAAAAGACGCGGCTGGAGGGCGCGGTCGAGCGCTTCGTCGGCATCGGTCGCGCCGCGGAAGAACCCGCGCATCAACGCATAACGGCTTTCGCGCACCTCGCGGATACGCCGCAACACCTGGGCGAGCGGCACGCCGACCAGCATCATGGCGTGGGACGCCAGCATCAGCGACCCTTCCATCACCTCGGAAACGACTTCGGTCGCGCCCGCCTGCTTGAGCTGGTCGATGTTGGCGTCGTCGATGGTGCGAACGACGACCGGCAATTCGGGATGCAGCTCGCGCACGTGGCGCAGGACGGCCATGCTCGAATGCACGTCCGAGTAGGTGACGACGACCGCCTGCGCGCGCGACAAGCCCGCGGCGACCAGAACTTCGCGGCGGCTGGCATCGCCATACACCACCGTCATGCCCGCCGCGGCGACCGCATGGACCCGCTCCGGGTCCTTGTCGAGCGCGACATAGCTGATGCCCTCGGCGTCGAGCAGACGTGCGAGATTCTGGCCGCTGCGGCCATAGCCGCAGACGATGATGTGGCCGCTCTTGCCGAAGGTCTGGACGGTGATGTCGTGAATTTCCTTGGCGCGGCCCGCCCATTCGTCGCCGCCGAGGATTTTCGCAACGCCGTCGATGCGGTGGATGAGGAACGGCGCCGCCAGCATCGACAACACCATGGCGGCCAGCACCGGCTGGATCACGTCGCCCGACAACAGCCGCAGGTCCGCGGCCTGGGCCAGGAGCACGAAGCCGAACTCGCCGGCCTGCGCCAGCCCCACCGCGGCGCGCACCGCAGCCGGCCGCGGCGCGCCGGAGAGCCTGGCGAGCGCGGCGACGATCAGACCCTTGACGACGATGATGGCGGCGACCAGCGTCAGCACCAGGAGCCAGTGCCGCCAGACCTCGGCGAGATCCAGGCGCATGCCGATGGTGACGAAAAACAGCCCCAGGAGCACATCGCGGAACGGCTTGATGTCGTCCTCGACCTGATAGCGGTATTCGGTTTCGGAGATGAGCATGCCGGCGAGGAATGCGCCGAGCGCGAGCGACAGTCCCGCGCTTTCTGTCAGGTACGCGAGCCCGAGGGTGAACAGCAGGAGGTTCAGGGTGAAGAGTTCCGGGGATTTGCGGTACGCCACCCATTTGAACCACGGCCGCATGATGCGCTGGCCGACGAATAACACGAAGGCCAGCACCAGTGCCGCCTTGAGCGCGGCAAACCCGAGTTCCACGGCCATCGAATCGAGCGTTCTGGCAAACGCCGGAATCAGGATCAAGAGCGGCACCACGGCCAGGTCCTGGAACAACAGGGCACCGAAGATCAGCCGCCCATGCTGCGCTTGCAGCTCCATGCGCTCGGCGAGCAGTTTCGAGACGATCGCGGTGGACGACATCGCCAGCACCCCGCCCAGCGCGATCCCCGCCAGCAGCGGCAAACTCCACAGGCGCGCGGCGAGCGCCGTGACCGCCAGCGTGAGCAGCACCTGCGCGCCACCAAAGCCGAACACCGTCGCACGCATGGTCTTCAGCCGCGGCAGGCTGAATTCCAGGCCGATCGAGAACATCAGGAACACCACGCCGAATTCGGCGAGATACCGCGCCTCGGCACTGTCGGGGATCCAGCCCAGCGCGTGCGGACCGATCGCCACCCCGGTCACCAGGTATCCGAGCAGCGTCGGCAGGCGCAACGCGCGCGCCACCGCGGTCACCAGGACTGCAACGGCCAGGAGGATCAGAACCAGATGCAGACTGGTGTGCATGGAAAATCGGAAAAATGCGCGAATGGCTTTAGTATACTTCCCGCCCATGCAGCCCAAGCCGCCATCCAACGAACACCTCGTCGCCCTCGCGCGCCAGGTCTTCGAAATCGAATCCGACGCTGTCCGCAACCTGATCGGGCGCCTGGACGACGGCTTCCCGCGCGCCGTCCGGCTCATGCTCGCGTGCCGCGGCCGGGTGGTCGTTTCCGGGATGGGAAAATCCGGCCACATCGGCGGCAAGATCGCCGCCACGCTCGCCTCCACCGGGACGCCGGCGTTTTTCGTCCATCCCGGCGAAGCCAGCCACGGCGACCTGGGAATGATCGCGCACGACGACGTGGTTCTGGCGCTGTCGAATTCCGGCGAGAGCAGCGAAATCGTCAGCATCGTGCCGCTCATCAAGCGACGCGGTGCCAAGCTCGTCGCCATGACCGGCAACCGCAATTCCACCCTGGCGCGCGAAGCCGACGCCCATCTGGACACATCGGTCGACAAGGAGGCCTGTCCGCTCAACCTCGCGCCCACCGCGAGCACCACGGCGGCGCTGGCGATGGGTGACGCGCTGGCGGTCGCCCTGCTCGACGCGCGCGGGTTTTCCGCCGACGACTTCGCCCGCACCCACCCCGGCGGCAGCCTCGGCCGGCGCCTCCTGGTCCACGTGCGCGACGTCATGCACAGTGGCGCGGACCTGCCGGTCATCGGCATCGACGCGCCGCTCAAGGCCGCGCTCCTCGAAATGACCGCGAAGGGCCTTGGCATGACGGCGGTGGTCGACGCCGACGGCCGCGTCGCCGGCGTGTTCACCGATGGCGACCTGCGCCGCGCGCTGGATCACACGCTCGATCTGCACGCCGCGCGCGTGAGCGAGCTGATGACCCGCAATCCCAAGACCATCGGGCCGGACGAGTTGGCCGTGGCCGCCGTGGAAAAAATGGAAACGCTGAAAATCAACGGCCTGCTGGTGGTCGAGCCGGATGGCACGCTGGTGGGCGCGCTCAACATGCACGACCTTCTGGTCGCCGGCGTCGTCTGATGACCGCAGACGCCATCGACCGCGCCCGCCGCATCCGCCTGATCGCCTTCGACATCGACGGCGTGATGACCGACGGCACCCTGTTTCTCGGCGACGACGGCCAGGAATACAAGGGTTTCAACTCGCTCGACGGCCATGGCCTGAAAATGCTCAAGGGCACCGGCGTCGAACTGGCGATCATCACCGGCCGCTCGTCCAAGGTGGTCGAGAACCGGGCGCTCAATCTCGGCATCGACATCGTGCATCAGGGTGCCCACGACAAGCTCGCCGTGTATGAAGCGCTGTGCCGCGAGCTCGGCCTCGCGTGCGAGGAGACCGCCTACATGGGCGACGATGTCGTGGATCTCCCGGTGATGCGGCGTGCCGGCCTGGCGATCACGGTTCCCGCCGCCCCGGACCTGGTCAAGGCGTACAGCCACGTCGTCACCCGGCGCGAAGCGGGACGGGGTGCGGTGCGCGAGGCCTGCGAGTTCCTCATGCGCGCCCAGGGGACACTCGACGCCGCGCTCGCGCCCTTCCTCAAATGATGGCGCGCGGGACCCTGTGGCTCCCTCTCCTGCTGCTCGTCTTCCTGGCCGCGCTCAGCTTCTGGCTCGATCAGGCCGTACAGACCACCGGCGGTGGCAGGCAGAACCGGGACTTCGACCCGGAGAGCATCGTGGAAGGCCTTCAGGCGCAGCGCAGCGATCGTAACGGCCGCATGACGGAGCGGCTGTCGGCGCGCAGGCTGCTGCATTACTCCGGTACCGACGTGGCCGAGCTGGAGGCGCCGCACTTCGTGCAACTGCTGCCCGACGCGGCGGTCTACGACATCAGCGCGGCACGCGCCCACATCGTGCGCGAAACGCAGGAAGTCACCCTGACCGGCCAGGTTCACGCCAGACACATCCCTGCCGACAAACATGCGGTCATGACCTTCGTCACCGAAAAGCTCGTCGTCGACCGCAGTCGTGGCCGCATCCGTGCGCCCGGGCCGGTGACGGTCTCAGGGCCGGGGTTGACCGTTGCCGCCAGCGCGATGGACGCCGACTCGACGCGGCGCCTGATCAAACTCTTCGGCCGTGTGAGGGCCCAATACCAGAATGCCAAACGCTGAATTTTTCCACCGTCTCGCCGCATCCGCCGTCGCCGCCGCACTCGTGCTCGTCGCGGCGGCCGCCCACGCCGAAATGGCCGACAAGGACAAGCCGGTCAATCTGGAAGCAGACACCGTCACCCTCGACGACGTCCAGAAAATCAGCGTCTACCAGGGCAATGTGGTCGTCAGCCAGGGCACGCTGCTACTGCGTGCCGACCGCGTGGAGGTGCGACAAAACGACAGCGGGCTGCAATCGGTCGTCGCCGTCGGCCGGCCTGTCGCCTTCCGCCAGAAACGCGACGGCCGTGACGAATACATCGAGGGCTTCGCCGACCGTGTGGAATACGACAACGTGCGCGGCCAGCTCGAACTCATCGGCAACGCCCGGGTACGGCGCGGCGAGGACGAGCTGCGCGGGGCGCGGATCTCGTACAACACCCGCACCGAGTTCTATCGCGTGGTCGGCACGCCCAACGCGCAAACGCCCGCGGGGCGCGTGCGCGCGGTGATCCGACCGAAACCGGCAGGCGACAAGGGGACGCCGGCGAAATGAGCGAACTCGTCGCGCACGCGCTGAAAAAGACCTACGGCAAGCGTACCGTCGTCCACGATGTGTCCCTGGACGTCAGGAGCGGCGAAGTCGTCGGTCTCCTCGGCCCGAACGGGGCCGGCAAGACGACCTGCTTCTACATGATCGTCGGGCTGGTGGCGGCCGACGGCGGCAGCGTGATGCTCGATGCGAGCGATCTCACCCATATGCCCATCCACCGCCGTGCCCGCCTGGGCCTGTCGTATCTGCCCCAGGAACCGTCGATTTTCCGCAAGCTCACGGTCGAGGAAAACATTCGCGCCATCCTCGAACTCAAGCCCTACAAGGGGAACGAGATCGAGGCACACCTCGACAACCTGCTCGAGGACCTGCACATCGGCCATCTGCGCGACGCGCCCGCGGTGAGCCTGTCCGGCGGCGAGCGGCGGCGCGTCGAAATCGCGCGCGCGCTGGCGATCAACCCGCGTTTCATCCTCCTCGACGAGCCCTTCGCCGGCGTCGATCCCATCGCCGTGCTCGACATCCAGAAGCTCATCCGCTTTCTGGTCGAACGCAACATCGGCGTGCTCATCACCGACCACAACGTGCGCGAGACGCTGGGCATCTGTGACCGCGCCTACATCATCAACGACGGCCGGGTGCTCACCGCCGGCGAGCCGGCGGCGATCATCCAGAACGAAAGCGCGCGCAAGGTTTATCTGGGCGAAAATTTCCGCCTCTGAAGCGCGCTCCGCTCCCGTGCGCCGGGAATCGCGTTAGACTTGCTCAAGTCGGCATGTTTTTTGCCGAAATCGAGAAGTATGAAGCACAGTCTCCAACTCAAGATCGGTCAGCACCTGACCCTGACGCCGCAGCTGCAGCAGTCGATCAGGCTCCTGCAATTGTCCACGCTGGAACTCAACCAGGAGCTGGAGCAGATGCTCCAGGACAATCCGCTGCTCGAACGCGAGGACGAGTTTCCCGGACAGGAAATGCCCGGCAGTGCGCAGGCGGCTACCGCGGAATCCGCGCCGGGCGAGAGCGGAATCGGCGAAGCCGACGCCCGCCCGGACGAGCGCATCGAGTTCGACGAGCCCGACTGGAACGACTACGGCGCGGCCGGCGGCGATGACGAGGACAGCGGCTTTCCGCAAACCGCGGGCGCAGCGCTCACCCTGCGCGAACACCTCCTCGACCAGTTGCTGCTGACCCCGCTTTCCGAGCGCGACAAGCTGTTGACCGGCGCCCTGATCGAAGAGCTCGACGAGGACGGCTATCTCACCCAGAGTCTCGACGACGTCGCGGCGGCACTCGCGCCCAGTGTTCCGGACCTGGAACCCGAGGAACTGCAGATCGCGCTCAAACACCTGCAGAACATGGACCCGGTCGGTGTCGGCGCGCGCAACCTGGGCGAGTGCCTGTATCTGCAATTACGCGCGCTCCCGGAAAACACGCCGGGACGCGACGCGGCGATGAAACTGGTGCAGTTTCACCTCGATGCCCTGGCGCAGCGCGACATGGGCAAGCTCAAGAAAGCGCTCGGCCTCGACGATGTCGGCCTGCACGTCGCCCGCACCCTCATCCTGTCGCTGAACCCGCGCCCGGGCGCCGCATTCGGTCGAGACGACACGCACTACGTCATCCCCGACGTTTTCGTCAAAAAGATCAAGGGCATGTGGATCGCCAGCCTGAACCAGGAAGCCATCCCCAAGCTGCGCATCAACCGGGTCTATGCCGACATCCTCGCGCGCCACCGCGAAAACGGCGGTGCCCAGCTTTCCAGCCAGCTGCAGGAAGCGCGCTGGCTCATCAAGAACGTGCAGCAGCGCTTCGACACCATCCTGCGCGTCTCGCAGGCCATCGTCGACCGGCAGCGCAACTTCTTCGAACACGGCGAAGTCGCCATGCGCCCGCTGGTGCTGCGCGAGATCGCGGAAGCGGTCGACCTGCACGAATCGACCATTTCCCGCGTCACCACGCAAAAATTCATGATGACACCGCGGGGCCTGTTCGAGCTGAAGTACTTCTTCGGCAGCCACGTCGCCACGGAAAGCGGCGGAGCCTGCTCCTCGACCGCGATCCGCGCCCTCATCAAACAACTGATCGCGGCCGAAAACCGCAAAAAACCGCTGTCCGATGGACAGATCGCCGAAATTCTCGGCCAGCAGGGGATCGTCGTGGCGCGCCGCACCATCGCCAAGTATCGGGAATCGCTGCTCATTCCCACGGCCAACCTGCGCCGCGCGCTTTGATTCCTTGAAGTGCCGGGCATTCCGTCCCAGAATGGGATCGGGTGCCGGCGCGCTCAGGACCCGAAAGACCGCCGCCGCGCCCTTCCCCGTCCAGCCACGTTCAAGGAGGCTTCATGAATCTGACGATATCCGGGCACCACGTCGACGTCACCCCCGCCATTCGCGACTACGTTGCCACCAAGCTGCATCGCATCAAGCGCCATTTCGACAATGTGATCACCGCCAACGTCATCCTGCGTGTCGAGAAACTGGTGCACAAGATCGAAATCCGCCTGCACGTCAAGGGACACGATTTCCACGCCCACGGTGAAGACGCCAACATGTACGCGGCGATCGATTTCCTCGCCGACAGGCTCGATCGCCAGATCGTCCGCCACAAGGAAAAACGCTCGGACGTCCACCAGCCCGACGCCGCCCTCAAACACCAGACCAGTGCCCCCGGTATCTGAGTCGCCCGGGCCCGTAACGCGGGCCGTCGGCGGCCGGGGATGCGCGTATAATTTTGCAACCTGCAGTCGACCGCCGATCGCGCTCGCCAACGTTGGATGCATACCGCCTTTTCTGTGTTCGATCAGACGCACCCTCGGGCACGTCCAACTGCGGTTTCTTGCGGTTTCTAGGATAATCTGCGCGCGCTGCCCACGCCGACGCGCTTTTCGATGAACCATATCGCTCCCCTCCTCGACCCGCAGTCCATCCTGCTCGACATGGCGTTCCCGAACCGGGAAAAGCTCTTCGCGCACGCCGGCGGGCTTTTCGCGACCCGCTTCGGGCTCAAGGCCCAGGACGTGGTCGCCAGCCTTGCCGAACGCGAGCGTCTGGGTTCGACCGCACTCGGCCACGGCGTCGCAATCCCGCATGGACGGATCAAGGGCCTTGCCCAGGCTGCCGGCGCGTTCTACCGAATGGCCACGCCCCTGGAGTTCGCCGCGCCGGACCACCAGCCGGTCACGCTGTGCTTCATCCTCGTCGTTCCCAAGAACGCCAACGACCTGCACCTGCAGATCCTCGGTGAACTGGCCCAGCTCTTCGGCGACCCCGCGATGCGCGAACGCCTGCGCGCGGAACCGACACCGGCGGGCATCCACACGCTCTTCAACACATGGACGACGTGAAGACGGTGACGGTCGCGGAGCTCTTCCGCGACACTGCCGAGCAGCTCAAGCTGCAATGGCTGGCAGGCCGCGGTGGCGGCGGCCGCAGACTGTCGTCGGAAACCATCCAGAAGCCGACGCTCGCGCTCATCGGCCACCTGAACTTCGTCCACCCCAACCGGGTGCAGGTTCTGGGCTGCGCGGAAATGGATTTCCTGCGCGGGCTCTCCAAGCGCGCGCTGACGGAGGCCATCGGCCATCTGTTCTCCACCGAGCTCGCAGCGGTCGTGGTGGCCAATGGCGAAGCCGTCCCGGAAGGCCTGCTCGACGCGGCCAACCGCACCGAGACGCCCCTCTTCTCGTCACCCGAACCCAGCCCCGTCCTGATGGCGCATCTGGGCCACTATCTCACCCAGGCGCTGGCGGAATCGACGCTCATCCACGGCGTGTTCCTGGAGGTGCTGGGGACCGGCGTGCTGCTCAAGGGCGACGCCGGCGTGGGCAAGAGCGAATTGGCGCTCGAACTCATCACCCGTGGTCATCGCCTGGTGGCCGACGATGCGGTCGAACTGCGACACGTCGCGCCCGGCGTCCTCGAAGGCACCTGCCCGCCGCTGATCCGCGACTTCCTGGAGGTGCGCGGCCTGGGCATCCTCAACATCCGCTACCTGTTCGGCGAAACCGCCGTCAAACTGAAAAAAAACCTCAAGCTCATCGTCGATCTGGTGCACCCCGAGGAGATCGGCGAAATCGGGCTGAACCGTCTCGACATGGTCGCTTCGGCCGAAACCATACTCGGCGAGGCGATTCCGAAAGTCCGCATCCCGGTCGCCGCAGGCCGCAACCTCGCCGTGCTGGTCGAAGTCGCGGCGCGCAATCACATCCTCAAGAGCCGTGGCATCAACCCGGTCGAGCAGTTCATGCGCCGCCAGCAGGCGGCCATCGATCAAGGCGAGTGAGCGCCATGCAGGTCGTGCTCATCTCCGGCCTGTCCGGTTCGGGCAAGAGTATCGCCAGCGCCGTGCTCGAAGACGCAGGCTATTACTGCGTCGACAACCTGCCGCTGACGATGCTGGAAACGCTCATCGATCACCTGGAAGCCGAAGGGCTCACGCGCGTCGCGGTCGCCGTCGACGCGCGCAGCGGCGCGAGCTTCGCCCGGTTTCCGGAGATCGTCGCCCGGCTGCGCGACAGGGGTTGCGACCTGCGCATCATCTTCCTGGAAGCCAAGACCCTGACCCTGGTCAAACGCTTCTCCGAAACCCGTCGCCGCCATCCGCTGTCGAGTGAAAGCGTCTCGCTGCCGGAAGCCATCCAGATGGAGCGCGAGCTGCTCGCCGACGTCGCCCCGCTCGGCCATCGCATCGATACCAGCGATCTGTCGGCCTCGGCGCTGCGCTTGTGGATCAAGGACCTGATCCTCTCCGACCGCTCGCGCATCACGCTGCTGTTCCAGTCGTTCGGCTTCAAGCATGGCATTCCCCTGGACGCCGACCTGGTGTTCGACGTGCGCTGCCTGCCGAATCCGCACTACGTCCCCGAACTCAAGCCGCTGACCGGCTGCGACGCGCCGGTCAAGGCGTTTCTCGAAGCGAGCCCCAACGCCATGGCGCTGCTCGCCGATATCCGCGGCTTCGTGGAAAACTGGCTGCCATGCTTCATCCGTGATCATCGCGCCTATCTCACGGTCGCCATCGGCTGCACGGGCGGCCAGCACCGCAGCGTGTATTTCGCGGAGGCGCTTGCGGCCGCGTTTCGCGACCGCGAGCAGGTCCTGGTCCGGCACCGCGAGCTCGACGCCGCCAAGCGCCAATGCTGAACCTCGTCCGCCCCGGCGACTGGTTGGTCCTCGGCCTCGCCGGCGCGGCGGTCGCGGCACTCGCGGTACATGCCTGGCAAGGCGAGCGGGGCGACGCGCTGATCGTGCGCGCCGGCGGAAAGGTCGTCGAACGGGTGGCCATCGACCGGCACCGCATCCTCGAAGTCGGTGGGCCGCTGGGCGTCACCCGCATCGAAGTCGAGCCCGGGCGCGCACGTGTCCAGAGCGACCCCTCGCCGCGCCAGCTCTGCGTCCGCCAAGGCTGGCTTGCACGCGCGGGCGAGGCCGCGCTGTGTCTGCCCAACCAGGTCAGTATCGAAATCGGCGGCAAACGCCCCGCCTATGACTCGCTCGTTTATTGAGCTGCCGGTCAGCGACGACGACCGGCGCATCGCGCATCTGGCCGCGATCGCGATCGGGCTGTCGCTTGCCGAAGCCGCGCTGCCGAGCCCCGTTCCCGGCGTCAAGCCGGGCGTGGCGAACATCGTCATCCTGCTGGTGTTGCAGCGTTACGGCCTGCGCGCCGCGGCGTGGGTGTCGGCGTTGCGCGTTCTGGCCGGCAGCCTGTTGCTCGGGAATTTTTTGGCCCCCGGCTTCTGGCTCGCCGCGAGTGGCGCACTCGCCAGCCTCTGCGCGCTCGCTGCCGCGCGCGCGCTCCCCGAGCGCTTTTTCGGCCCGGTGACACGCTCGGTCCTGGCCGCATTCGCGCATATCGCCGGGCAGCTCGCGCTGGCGAGCGTGTGGCTGCTTCCCGCGGCCGGCCTGCGTTTCCTCCTGCCCGTCTTTGCCGCCGCCGCCCTCGTCTTCGGCACCGCCAACGGCCTCGTCGCTGCGCGGCTGCTTGCCGGCGACACCCCTGGCAGGCGAGAATCCGTTCCATGTCCACACCCATGAAATCCGTCACCCTCGCGCTGTGCGGCGCATCCGGCATGGCCTACGGCCTGCGTCTCCTGGAATGCCTGCTGGCTGCCGGCATCAGGGTCAATCTCCTGGTGTCGCAAACCGCGCACATCGTCGCCAAGCAGGAGCTCGGCATCACGCTGCCGGCGCGCGCCAGCGACATCGAGCGCCAGCTCGCCCACGGCACCGGCGCCGGGGACGGCCAGCTGCGCGTGTGGGGGCGCGACGACTGGAACGCGCCGGTCGCCTCGGGGTCGAACCCGGCCGATGCGATGGTCGTCTGCCCGTGCTCCATGGGCACGCTGGCAGCGATCGCGCACGGCCTGTCCGACAACCTCATCGAGCGCGCCGCCGACGTGATGCTCAAGGAAAACCGCAAGCTCGTCCTGGTACCGCGCGAGACGCCTTTTTCAGCGCTGCACCTGGAAAACATGCTCAAACTCGCGCGCATGAATGCCGTCATCCTGCCGGCCAACCCGGGCTTTTACCATCGCCCGCAGACGATCGAGGGCGTGGTCGATTTCGTCGTCGCGCGCATTCTCGACCAGCTCGGCGTGGCGCACGCGCTCATGGCGCGCTGGGGCGAGGACCGGTGAGCCGCCGTCTGCCGATCGTCGCGCTCAATACCGTGGTTTTCCCGGGCGGCATCCTGCCCCTGCGCTTCTTCGAACCGCGCTATCTCGACATGGTCAAGCGCGCCATCGCCGACGACGAGGGCTTCGGCATCTGCGCCATCCGCCGCGGGCAGGAAACCGGCACGCCTGCCGAGCCTTTCGATCTGGGTACGGAAGTCGTCGTGACCGACTGGAGCATGCCCGAACCCGGCATCCTTCACGTCAGGACGCAGGCGCGCGAGCGCTTCATCGTCCGTACCCTGGCGACCGCGCCCGGGGGGCTTCTGGTCGGCAGCGTCGATGATCTGCACGCGGAGTGCCCGGCGCCGATTCCCGAAACCCTGGCGCTGGCGCCGGAAATCCTGCGCCATATCATCGCCGACGTGGGGCCGGAACGCTTCCCCGCGCCGCACGCGCTCGACGACGCCGCCTGGGTCGGCTTTCGGCTGGCCGAGGTGCTGCCCCTCAAGCTCACGGCCAGGCAGGATCTCCTGGAGATGAACGACAGTGTCGCGCGGCTGAAAATCCTGTGCGAATTCCTGCGCAAGGAGATCCACTGATGGCGCGCTTCTACCCTGCGCTCGACGCCCGGCAGCGCGCCTTCATCGCCGCCCAGAAAGTGTTTTTCGTCGCCAGCGCCACGGCGTCGAGCCGCATCAACCTGTCCCCCAAGGGCATGGACAGCCTGCGCGTCCTCGACGATCGCCGCGTCGCCTACCTCGACCTCACCGGCAGCGGCAACGAGACCGCCGCGCATCTACGCAACGACGGACGCATGACGTTGATGTTCGCGAGCTTCGACGCCGACCCGCTGATCCTGCGCCTCTACGGCCGCGGCCATACGGTGCGCCGCCAGGACGCGGCATGGAGCGGGCTGCGCCGGCACTTCCCTGACCTGCCCGGCGAACGCCAGATCATCGTCCTCGACATCGACAGCGTACAGACCTCGTGCGGCTACGCCGTGCCGCTGTACGACTACCGGGGCGAGCGCGAAACGCTCGCGCGCTGGGCGGAAAAGAAAGGCCCGCTGGGCCTGATGGATTACTGGCGGGACAAGAACCGGCTCAGCATCGACGGGCTTGCAACAGGACTCCTGGAGGACGACGCATGAAATATCCGATCGTGGCCATCGCCCTGGTATTGGCCGCTTGCGACCAGCCGGCGCCCCCGCCCAAGGTCGAAGACACCGGGCGCACGCCCAATCCGGCGTTCGAAACCCAGATCCAGGCGGTCAAGAAAGCCCGCGCGGTCGAAGGCCAGCTTCAGGACGCGGCCGACGCGCAGCGCCGCGACATCGAGCGAGCCGAGCGGCCGTGACCGGCCGGCCACGGTCAGCCGAAGAGCTTGCCCTTCAGGAGGTCGAGCCCCTGCGACAACAGGTCGCCTTGCGGTAGCTCGCCATTGGGGGTGAGTTTGTCCACGACCTGCGGCAGGAGCTGCGCCAGCCCGCCAGCCGCTTCGTCTGCGGATACCCCGGCCTGGTTGGCGATCTGCCCCAGGGTGCCATCGCCGAGCGCATTGCGCAACGCATCGACGGAAACCGGCTGGTTTTGCCCGGTGCCCACCCACGACTGAACCTGCTCGCCAAGGCCATTGTCCGCAAGCGTCTTGAGCAGCCCTTGCAGGCCGCCAGCCTCCTTGTTCGCAAGCATCTGCATGACAGCATTGAGCAGCGGGTTTCCGCCAGCGCCGTTGCCACCCAGCGCACCACTGATCGTGTCGAGTAGCCCCATCTCCAGCTCCATAAAAAAATGATCGGGCGCCAATCATCCCACCTTTGCCCGACACGCCGCGACGGCGCCGGACAATTTTACGGTTCCGCGATCAGCCGCTGAACGACCCCACCCGCGAGCATCAGCCCGAAGATCGGCGGCATGTAGCTGATGGTGCCGTTCACCGCCCGCGCCCGCCCGCGCCCTTCGACAGGCTGCGGCGGCAGCGGCGCGCGCCCCGGCTCGTCGGAAAACACCGTCAGCACGCCGCTTGCAATCCCGCGCTTCCTGAGCCGTTTGCGCATCACGGAGGCCAGTGTGCATTGGCACGTGTCGGCGATGTCGGCGAGCCTGACCCGCGTCGGATCGAGCTTGTTGCCAGCGCCCATGCTGGACGCGACGCGGATGCCGCGCTCGACGCCGGTCGCCACGAGTGCGACCTTGCAGTTGAGCGAATCGATGCAATCGACCACGTAGTCGACACCGGGCGGCAGGAGCGCGCCGACGTTCTCCGGCGTGATGAATTCGCGCAGCACCTGGAGCGCGCATTGCGGGTTGATGTCGCGAACGCGCGCGGCCATGAGGTCGGCCTTGTGCTGGCCGACGGTCGACAACAGGGCCGGGAGCTGGCGGTTGATGTTCGATGGCGCGACGCTATCGTGGTCGATCAGGGTGAGCGCGCCCACCCCGGCGCGCGCCAGCGCCTCGGCGCAGAACGCGCCGACGCCGCCGAGCCCGGCCACCAGCACGTGCGCGCGCGCCAGCCGTTCCTGCTCCGCCGGGGTCAACAGAATGCGCGTGCGCTCGAATTGCGGCTGTGAGAAGGTGTGCATCGGCTAGAATCGGACTATGTTGAAATGGCTCGTTACCTTCGTGGTCGCACTCGTCGGCCTGGGACTCCTGTCTCCCTGGCTCGCGCGCATGGGCTTTGGGCGCCTGCCTGGCGACGTGCGCATCAGGCGGGCGCGCGGCGTATTCTACTTCCCCTTTACCAGCGTCATCCTGCTCTCGCTGGCCCTGACGCTGATCCTGCATCTTTTCGGACGATGAGCAAGGCATTCACGCGCGAGGCGGACGCGGTCGCCGACGACGACTTCGAAGACACCGGCCTGCCGCCTCTGCCGGCCGGCGCGAAAAACTATCTCACCCCGGCCGGGCACGCCCGGCTCACGAAAGAATTCGACGAACTGTGGCGGATCGAGCGCCCGCGGCTGGTCGAGACCATTTCCTGGGCGGCCGGTAATGGCGACCGCTCGGAAAACGGCGACTACATCTACGGCAAAAAGCGCCTGCGTGAGATCGACCGGCGCATCCGTTTCCTGGCGAAGCGACTCGAAAATGCCGAGGTCGTCGATCCTGCGGCGCGCGAGCCGACCGACCAGGTGTTCTTCGGCGCCACGGTCACGGTCGTCGACGAGGACGGCAACGAGGCGACCTACGCCATCGTCGGCATCGACGAAGCCGACGCCAGCCGCGGCCACATCGCCTGGGTCTCGCCGATGGCGCGCGCCCTCATGAAAGCGCGCGAGGGCGATACCGTCAGCGTGCAGACGCCGCGCGGCCGGCGCGAGGTCGAGATCGTCAGCGTGCGCTATCGGCCCATCGAATGACGATCCAGTGGTTTCCCGGCCACATGACCGCTGCGCGCAAGAAGGCGGCGGAGACGATGGCCGACGTCGACCTGGTGCTGGAGGTCCTCGACGCGCGCCTGCCGCAAGCGAGTAGCAACCCGATGATCGAGACCCTGCGCCTCGCGCGCCAGCGGCCCTGCCTGAAGGTGCTGAACAAGGCCGACCTTGCCGACCCCGGGGCGACGAGCGCCTGGATCGACTTCTATCAACGCCAAAAGGACGTCAAGGCCGTGGCGATTTCGGCGAAGAAAGCCGCCGACGTGGCGCGCCTTCCGGCGCTGTGCCAGAGTCTGGCGCCGCACCGCAACGACAACTTCAAGCCGCTCAGGATCATGATCATGGGCATTCCCAACGTTGGCAAGTCGACGCTTCTGAACGCACTGGTGAAAAAGCGCGTCGCCAAGGTCGGCGACGAGCCGGCGGTCACCAAGTCGCAGCAGCGCATCATTCTGTCGCCGCGGCTCATTCTCATCGACACGCCGGGGCTGATGTGGCCGAAGATCGAGCACGACGCCGACGGCTACATGCTGGCCGCCAGCCACGCCATCGGCGTGAACGCCGTGCCCGAGGAAGAGGTCGCCACCTTCCTGGCCGGGATCCTGATCGACCGCTACCCCGCGCTGCTCACCGCGCGCTACGGCTTCGAGACCCGCGGACTCGACGGCGCCGCCGTGCTCGACGCCATCGCGCGCCGGCGCGGTGCGCTGCGCCGCGGCGGCGAGATCGACCGCGAAAAGGCGGCGCTCATTCTCCTCACCGACTACCGCAGCGGTGCCCTCGGCCGCATCAGCCTGGAAACGCCGGCGAGCCGCGCGGCGATGCTCGCCTCAGGAAGCGGCCGCGGCGTCGAGCCAGAGCAGGGTCTCGCACCGTCCGCGCACGGCAGCGACGGGTAGCTGCGCGCCCGCACGCCAGCGGGCCAGCGCTTCGCGCTTCGCCGCGCCGGTCACGAGAAACCACACCCGCCGGCTCTGCGCCAGCCGCCGCACGGACAAACTCACGCGGTCCGGCGGCGGCTTGGGGGCGTCGTGCACGACGAGCACGGCGGGCGCGTCACCCGCCTCGCCCCAGTCGCGTCCCGGAAACAGGCTGGCGGTATGTCCATCCTCACCCATCCCCAGCAGAACGAGGTCGAACTCGGTGACACCATCGAGCCACGCGGCGTACTGCCGCGCGGCAGATTCGCAGCCCTGTTCGACCGGAACCGGCCTGCGCTGCGCGGGTGGGATCGCACTGGCGGAAAGCCACGCGGATTCGACCATGTGGCTGTTGCGCCCGGGGTCGTCCGCCGGCAGGCAGCGCTCGTCGCCATACCAGACATGCCAGTGCGCGTCACCGGCGCGGCGGCGCGCGAGCGCCGCGTACAACGCGCGCGGCGTCGTGCCGCCGGCGAGCACCAGATCGAAACGCCCACGCACCCGGATGGCCTCGGCGGCGACATCGACGAGCGCGGTCGCCAGCGCGTCCACCAGCGCGGCTTCGCTGGCGAAGATACGGCTTGGCGGAAGGCTCACAGCTCGTTGCGCCAGGCCTGGTCGTCGCTGTCGAAAATGCGGTTGGCCTCGGGCGGTCCCCAGGTGCCGGCCGGATAGGTCGGGATGAATTCGCGTTCCACGGCCCAGTTCTTGAGGATGGGATCGACCACGCGCCAGGCCCATTCGACCTCGTCGAAGCGCAGGAACAGCGAGCGGTCGCCCTCGATGACGTCGAGGAGCAGGGTTTCGTAGGCGTCGAGCGCGACCTCGCCGCTGCCGTGGTAGCTCGCGTTGAGCTTGAGCACGCGCGTGTCCATGTCGAGGCCGGGTTTCTTGACGTGGATTTCCATGTGCATGGACTCTTCCGGCTGAATCGAGAGCAGGATCCAGTTCGGCGCGATGCTCTCCAGCGGCGTTTCGCGGAACAGCTGTTGCGGCGGATGGCGGAAGCGGATGGCGATCATCGAGGTCTGGCGCGGCAGGCGTTTGCCGGTGCGCAGGTAAAACGGCACGCCGCGCCAGCGCCAGTTGTCGATGTAGAACTTGGCGGCGACGAAGGTTTCCGTGGTGGAATTTTCCTCGACGCCCGGTTCCTGCTGGTAGCCGGGAACGGCCTTGCCGCCGACCGTGCCGCGGGTGTACTGCGCGCGGATGGCGTGCGCATGCACGGCGCGCTTGGCGATTGGGCGGATCGAGCGCAGCACCTTGACCTTTTCGTCGCGCAGCGTGTCGGCCTCCAGCGCCGCGGGCGGCTCCATCGCCACCACGGTCAGAAGCTGCATCAGGTGATTCTGCAGCATGTCGCGCAGCGCGCCGGCGCGGTCGTAATACTCGGCGCGATTCTCGATGCCGATCGACTCGGCAACGGTGATCTGCACGTGGTCGACGAAATTGCGGTTCCACAGCGGCTCGATCAGGGTGTTGGCGAAACGGAACACGAGCAGGTTCTGCACCGTTTCCTTGCCCAGGAAATGATCGATGCGGAAAATCTGCTCCTCGTCGAAATGCTGGTGCAACAACTGGTTGAGGGTGCGCGCCGATTCGATGTCCTCGCCGAAGGGCTTTTCCAGGACGATACGGTTCATGCCGCGTGGCTTGTTCAGGCCGACGGCCTGGAGGTTGTGCACCACGGCGGCAAATTCCGAAGGCTTGATCGCGAGATAGAACACCACGCTGGAGCAGCACCCGTCGCGCGGTTTGGCGAGGTGCTCGACCAGCTCACGATAGGCGGCGGCATCGTTGAGGTCGCCAGCCTGATAACCGAAGCGCGCAACGAAACGCTCGAGCACCGCGGGTTTCAGGCGTTCGCCGAGCTTTTCCCCGAGGCTCTGGCGAACGTGGGCGCGCCACGTGTCATCGTCCCACTGTCGGCGGGAAAAGGCGACGATGTCGAGCGATTCCGGCAGCCGGCCGGCCGCTTCCAGATGGTAGAGCGCGGGCAACAGTTTGTTGGTGGCGAGATTTCCGGTCGCGCCAAAAATGACGAAGGTGCACGGCAGGCTGTCGGGACTCATGGCTGCTTCTCCGCGAGCGCGTGCCCACCGAAGGCCTGGCGCATCTTCGCCAGCACTTTCGCCGCGTAATCGTTCCTGCCCTGGCTCGCGAAACGCATCATCAGCGCCAGCGACATCACCGGCGCCGGAATGCCCTGCTCGATGGCCTCGATCGCCGTCCAGCGGCCCTCGCCCGAATCCGCAACGACCGGCGCGACCCCGGCAAGCTCCGCATCGGCGGAAAGAAATCCCGCCGTCAGATCCAGGAGCCAGGAGCGCACCACGCTCCCGTGACGCCACAGCTCGGCGATCGCGCCGACGTCGAGCGCGAACTCGCGCTTGTTTTCCATGAGCGCGAAGCCTTCGGCGAACGCCTGCATCATGCCGTACTCGATGCCGTTGTGGACCATTTTCACGAAGTGGCCGGAACCCGTCGGGCCGGTGTGCAGCCAGCCGGTCTCGGGCGACGGCGCGAGTTTTTTCAGATACGGCGCGAGGCGCGCCGCGGCCATCTCGGTGCCGCCGAACATGATGCAATACCCTTCGGCAAGCCCCCAGACGCCGCCCGACACCCCAGCATCGGCAAAGTCGATGCCCCGCTCGCCCAGCCATGCCGCGCGTCGCAGCGCGTCCTTGTAGAAACCGTTGCCGCCATCGACCACGAGATCACCGGCCTGTAGAAGCGGCAACAGCGCGCCGAGCGCGGATTCGGTCGCCTCCCCGGCCGGCAACATCAGCCACACGATGCGCGGCGCGTCCAGCGCGGCGACGAATGCCTCGATACTGGCCGCCGCGGCATGCCCGGTCTCGGCGGCGAGCGCCGCGGTGACCTCGTGGCGGCGGTTGAACAAGGCGATGCGTTCGCCCTGCCGCGCCAGGCGGCGCGCCATGTTCCCGCCCATGCGGCCAAGGCCGTAGATCCCGAATTCCATGTTCAATCTCCCAACAGTCCCGGAAACAGCTTGCCAAGCCCGGTGGCGATCATTTCCACCGAGATCGCCGCGATGATCAGCCCCATGAGGCGCGTGACCACGTGAATGCCGGTCGCGCCGAGGCGCCCGGCAATGAGCGGCGCCATGCGGAAAGCCAGCCAGACCGATGCCCCGACCAGCACGATGGGGATCAGGAGTGCCGCCAGCCGCGCCCCGTCGCCAGCCGCCTCGTTGGCCGCAATGATCATGTGCGTGATCGCCCCCGGCCCGGCGAGGAGCGGCACGCCCAGCGGCACCACGCCGACGGCGTCGCGCGCCGCGGCCTCTTCGGCCTCGTCCGGGGTCTGGCGTTGTGGGCTGACATGCGCCTGCACCATGGACAGCGCCAGAAGCAGCAGCAAGAGCCCGCCGGCGACCGAAAACGCGGCGAGGCGGATGCCGAAGAACGTCAGCATGGGCTGGCCGATGAAGGTGAACAAGGTCAGGACACCGATGACCGTCAACGCCGACACCCGCGCCGCGCGCTTGCGCTGCGCCTCGCTGAAGCCGTAGGTCGCGGCCAGAAAAATGGGGATCACGCCGACCGGGTCGACGATGGCGAAGAGCGCAACCGTGGCTTTGGCGAGCGCGAGGATATCCATGCGCCGATGATACGCGCGGGAAATGAACTTTCAGCGCTTTTCGAACAGCAGGTCCCAGGTGCCGTGGCCGAGGCGCCGGCCGCGCTGCTCGAACTTGGTGAGCGGACGGCTTTGCGGGCGCGGCGCGAAATCCGCGGCAGTGTTGCGAAGGCCCGGCTCGGCCGAGAGCACGGCGAGCATCTGCGCGGCGTAGTCCTGCCAGTCGGTCGCCAGGTGCACGTAACCGCCAGGCGCTACGCGCGACACCAAGAGGCGCACGAACGCGGGCTGGATGAGACGGCGCTTGTGATGGCGTTTCTTGTGCCAGGGGTCCGGAAAGAAGATGTGCACGCCCGCAAGCGTATCCGGCGCGATCATGTTCTCGAGCACCTCGACCGCGTCGTGCTGCACGATGCGGACATTGGTGAGGTTCCGCTCGCCGATCGCCTTGAGCAGCGCGCCGACCCCGGGCGTGTGCACTTCAACGCCCAGATAGTCGTTTTCCGGATGCTCGGCAGCGGTCTGTGCGAGCCCCTCGCCCATGCCGAAACCGATTTCCAGAAAGCGCGCTGCGGTGCGCCCGAAGATCGCGTCGAAATCGGGCACGCTGGCCGAATACGGCACCACGAAGCGTGGCCCGAGCGTTGCCAGTGCGCGCGCCTGTCCAGAGCCGACGCGGCCGGCACGCAACACGTAGGAGCGGATGCGGGGCCGCTCCGCCGGGTGCCCGGATTCGCTCACGCGGCGCCGGTGATGAGGCCGGAAGTCGGCGAACTGGGGCTCGCCTGGTAGACCTTCTTCGCCATGCGCCCGGCAAGATACGCCTCGCGCCCGGCCTCGACCGCCTTCTTCATCGCGCTGGCCATGAGGACCGGATTGCCGGCACCGGCGATCGCGGTGTTCATCAGCACCGCATCGCAGCCGAGTTCCATGGCGATGGCCGCGTCGCTGGCAGTGCCGACCCCGGCGTCGACGATCACCGGCACCGACAGGCGGTCGATGATGATCTGCAGGTTCCAGGGATTGAGAATGCCCATGCCGGAACCGATCAGGCTCGCCAGCGGCATCACCGCGACGCAACCGATGTCTTCCAGGCGCTTGGCGACGATCGGGTCGTCGGAGGTATAGACCATGACCTCGAAGCCTTCCTTCACCAGGACTTCGGCGGCGCGCAGCGTTTCGGTCACGTTGGGGTAGAGCGACTGCGCGTCGCCCAGCACTTCCAGCTTCACCAGGCTGTGGCCATCGAGCAGCTCGCGCGCCAGACGCAAGGTGCGGATCGCGTCTTCCGCCGTATAGCAGCCGGCGGTGTTGGGCAGATAGGTGTATTTCGACGGTGGCAGGGCATCGAGAAGGCTGGGCTGGCTCGCGTCCTGCCCGATATTGGTGCGGCGAATGGCGACCGTGACGATTTGCGCGCCCGACGCTTCGACTGCGCGCCGGGTCTCGTCGAAATCACGGTATTTTCCGGTACCGACGAGCAGGCGTGACGAATAGGGCTTACCCGCGATGTTGAGCGTATCCATGGCTGTTTCCAAGTGGGTGCGAGGAGCGGACGGGCCGTGCCTCAGCCGCCGCCGACGGCGGCGATGATTTCCAGGCGGTCACCGTCGGCAAGGGGCGTGTCGGCGTAGCGGCTGCGGGGAACGATCTCGCCGTTCCGTTCGATCGCAATGCGCTTGCCGGCAAGGCCGAGCACCGTGACCAGCGCCTGCACATCGAGCGGCGCCGGAAACACGCGCGCTTCGCCATTGACGATGAGGTGGAGCAAGACTTCTATCCCGTCGGAGTATTCAGTAGAATGCGCATTTTACCCTGTCCGGCGCGGGCGTCGTATAGTGGCATTACCCGAGCTTCCCAAGCTCGTGAGGAGGGTTCGATTCCCTTCGCCCGCTCCATCGCCCATTTCGCTTACACTTCGCCCATCCATCTTTCCACGGGCCAAGCGCAAGACGCCTCATGTCAGACACCCCCGCGGTCTCCGAATCGCTGCCCGATGAAGTGATCGAACGCGTCGCCGAGGCGCTGCACAACCTCTTCCCACGCTGTGCGGGGGACATCGAGCGGGACGTCCAGCACGCGGCACAAATGCGTAATACAGTGGCGACGCTCCATGCGGCCCAGGAGTGCGCGCTGTGGCTCGAGCGGCATCCGGACCGTCTTTCCATCCGCTTCGCCGAACGATTCAGGCAGCGCCCGCGCGCCAAGGCCCTGGATGCGGCGCGTCCGACGACGCTGACGCTGCTCGACGAGGCAAGCCTGGAACGCCAGGTGGCCGAGGAGAAGGCCATCAACCGGTTGAACGATGCACTGCGCGGTGAACTCATCCCGCTCACGTCGCGCCTGCGCGCGGTGGCGGGCGACGCCGTTGCCGCGATCGCGCCGGGCCATGTCATCCGCGCGCTCGCAGAAAGTCTCGACGCGCTCGAACTCAGCCCCCCGGCGGTGCTGCTCATGCTGCAAGGCACGCAATCCGCACTCGTCGAAACCCTGCGCCAGAGTTATGCGGCACTGAACGTCTTTCTCGAAGCGCAAGGCCTCGCCTGGCGGCCTTCGCGCGAGCCGGGAACAGGCCGGCCGGCGGCGCGGGACGATTCCGGGGCCGCCGTGCTCGACTATCTCCAGGCCGCTGCCAGCCGAGGCGGCGGCGCACCTGCCGCAAGCCCCGGGCGCCTGCTCGACCAGATCGCGCTCTGGCATTCGGCGCTGCCGTCCGCGACGCTCGCGCCGGCAACGGATACGCCACCTACGGCCGGGCTGCTGCATGCATTGCAGAGCCAATCCTTCGTGCTCGGCGCCGCGCCGTTCGACCGTGCCGTGCTCGACGCCGTCGCGCGCCTGTTCGACACCATCCTCGGCGAGCCCGACATCGGCCCGCGCCTGAAGGCCGCCATCGCCCGGCTGCAGATCCCGGTTCTCAAGGCGGCGCTCGCGACGCCCGCATTCTTTGCCGAAGCCGACCACCCCGCGCGCCTCCTGATCGACCTCCTGGGGCAGTTCTCGCGCCGTTTCCCGGCCACCGATCCGGCCCATGACGCCGCACTCGATGCGGCGGAGCACGCGGTGGACGAGGTCTTGCAGACCTTCGAGACGGATCCCGCCAGCTTCACGCGCGCCCACGCCGGATTGCAGGCCTGGCTCGTCGAAGCGGATGCCCGTGCCGCCGCCCGCCTGGCAGAAGATGTTGCGCGGCTCGAAGCCATCGACCAGCAGGAAACCGGCACCCTGCTTGCGCTCGAAACGCTGCGTGATCTCACCACGCGGCTCGGCGCGCCCGAGTCCGTCATCAGGCGCCTGGAAATCTACTGGGTGCCTTACATGGCCTCGCTCTACGTCGCCGAAAAGGGCGAAGGGCCGGCATGGCGTTCCGCGTGCCAGACGCTTGCGCGACTGTTCGATACCCTGCAGACGCCGGACGACGAGGCCAGTCACGCGGCGCGCAAGGCCGCGATTCCCGGAATCAACGCCGAGCTGCGCCAGGGTCTGCTCGCACAGGGCGCGACGGCCGAGCACCTCAAGGATTTCTTTTCGGCGATCACCGCCCAGCAGGCGCGTTGGATTCGTCCCGACCAGCCGCCCCCGCCGGAACCTGCGCCCAGCGGGGCGCTTGCCGCCGACTTTGCGCGTTTTGCGCGTCCCGCAACGGGCGAGGCCGACGAATACACCCGCCAGGCCGACGCGCTGCAGGAAGGCGACTGGGTCGATTTCGAGCCGCCTCACGAGGGCCGCGCAACCGCGCGCATCGCCTGGGTCGGGGTCAGGGGTTACCTGCTGTTTTGCGACAACGAGGGCGAATCGCGCTTTTCCATGGACCGCGAGACGCTCGCCAGCGCTCTGCGTGAGGGGCGGGCGAGCGTTCCCGACCTGTCGCTGACACGCAAAGCCATCGTGCGCATCAGGCAGACGCTACCGCTGGACTAGTCTTTTAGTACCATCCCCTAAAGTCTGCCGTTCCAGTGCCGATGTCCCAGATGTGCGGCTGTGTGCCGGAAGGTTCCGGCATCGCCGACTGACCACCGATCAGGGCAAACCCGCCGCGAGGCGGGGACGCAAAACTTCCGGTCTCGACCTCCGGCCAGCGCGGCCGGAACAAGCCACCCGCCAACGGTGGACGAGATAGCGGAGTCGCCGGCAGGTTGATCCCGCCTTCGGACATCCCTGTTCCTGCGCCAGTCCGGCCGCTTTTGCAGGAGGTAGCCCGCCATGTCCGACAACGCATCCCGAGTCGTCAATCTCACCGACTACGGCAAGTCACGCCGCCCCTTCGCTCCCGCCGAATCCCTGCCGCTCCTGCACGAATGCCGGGACCGGCTGATCGAAGGTGCAATGCGCACCCTGGGCCGCAACGTCGAGGCGATGGAGAACGCGCTGACGACCATGGCCGACCGCTCGCCCCTGATCGAAACGCGCAAAGTCTATTACGCGGCGCAGGCCATCCTCGGCAAGCAGTCCAACGAACTCTTCAAGGCGTGCAAGGACGCGTACCTGGCCAGTTTCGCCGCCATGCTCGGCGGCCGCGAGCAGGCCAGCGAGCCGGCCACGGGCGAGCTTTCGCTCATCGGCGACGAGGATTACGAGGCTGCGCTCGCGGTCAACAAGGCCACGTCCCGCCTGCGCTTCAATTGCGCCGAAGAACTGGTCGCGCTCGACGCGCGCATCGCCGCCTTGCTCAACCGCGCCGATCTCTCCGAATCGGACAACCCGCTGGGCGCACGAGCCCTCACCCAGGCGCTTTTCGACGGCATTGCCAGTCTGGGCGTGCCACAAAACGTGCAGGTCGTGTTGCTCAACCAGTTCGACTTGGCACTCACGGGCGAACTCGCCCGCGTTTATCAGTCCGTGAACCGCTACCTCGTCGACCATGGCGTCCTGCCGGACATCAGGTTAGGTGCGCAGGCGCGCGGCAGCGCCGGCAGCCGCCGGCACGACACACTGGCTGGTGATGCGGCCGGCGACGACATCCTCAAACTCTTCGAACAGATGGCCAAGGGCTTCTCCGCCCCGGGCGGGCAGGCACCGGCAAGCGGCGCCGGTGTTGCGGGATTCGGCCTGCTGGAGGCGCTGAGCCGCGCACAGTCCGGCAGCCTGATTCTCCCCGGCGGCGGCGAGTTCGAACTGCCGCCGATCGACGCGGCCACCACGCGCAATGTCGTGCGCGTCCTGCAGCAAAGCCCGCTGATGGCGGTTGCCAGCCCGCTCGATGCCGTCATGGTCGACGCCGTGGCAATGTTGTTCGACGTGGTATTCGAGGAAACGTCGATTCCCGATCACCTCAAGGCGCTGATCGCGCGGCTGCAGATTCCCGTGCTCAAGGCGGCGATGCTGGACCGCGGATTCTTCGCCCACCGCGATCACCCGGCGCGCCGCATGCTCGACGGCATCGCCAGCCTCTCGGTGCGGATCGCGCAAGCTCCCGAAAACAGCCCCCTGCTCGATGAAATCTCCGCGCTGGTCAATGGCGTGTTGAAGGACTTCGACCAGGACCCCGCGGTGTTCGAGGCCGCCTGCGACGCGCTCGACGAACTCGAGGCGCGGCTCGATGCGGCGGTCAACGACAGTCTGGCGCCGGACATCGAGAAACTGCGCCAGGACGAACGTCTTGAGGTCGCGCCCATCGTCGTGCACGACTTCATCAACCGCTGCCTTGCCGAGCACGGCGCACCGCGTCCCATCCAGGATTTCCTGCGTGGCCCTTGGGCGCGCCTGCTGATCGCCGACTACACGCGCGAGGGCGATGCCGGCGCACATTTCAACACCCACCTGGAGACGATGCGTGAACTGGTGTGGAGCGTGCGCCCCAAAGAGGACATGGACGCGCGCCTCATGCTGGTGCGGATATTGCCGGGGCTGCTCAAGCGGCTGCGCGAAGGCATTGCCGAAACCGACACCTCGGCGGCCGACGCGGAGCGTTTCTTCGCCGAACTGGTAACCCTGCACGCCAGTGCGGTGCGTCCCGCGCAGCCCGCCCTACCCGTCGACCCGATCGCGGATGCAGACATGCCGCCCGCGAGCGCCGAACCGACCCCGGTCGCGCCCGAGCAGGAGACCGCGGGCGCCCTCGCGGAGCCCGCGCCGCCCGAGCTCGCGCCGGAGGTGGAGGATGAATTCACGCTGCGCGCACGCAATCTCGCCAAGGGCGACTGGGTCGAATTCCATTACGACGACGGCACGTTCCGCTGGGCGCGGCTGGGCTGGATCAGCGCCGTCAAGAACACCTACCTGTTTTCCGATCAGGACGGGATGAACACCTTTTCGATCAGCGTCTATCGCCTGGCGGAAAAACTGCGCAGCGGAGACGCCGTCATCGTCGAGCGCAAATCCATCACCGAGTCGGCTTTCAGCAAGCTTCTCGGCCTCTTCCGGCAGAAGCTCGGCAGCGCCTGAGCCCGCAAGGCTTGCCTTGCGCCGAGGCCGCGGCTACGCTGCCGGGGTGAAGCGCTTTTCCGCCCGCATCATCGCCTGGCAGCGCCGCCATGGCCGCCACGACCTGCCCTGGCAGACGAGCCGCGATCCCTATCGCATCTGGCTGTCGGAGATCATGCTCCAGCAGACCCAGGTAGCGACCGTCATTCCGTACTTCCTGCGCTTCGTCGCGCGCTTTCCAGACCTGGAAAGCCTGGCCGGCGCCGACGAGGATGCGGTCCTCGCGCTGTGGAGCGGACTGGGCTACTACAGCCGGGCGCGCAACCTGCAACGCGCCGCGCGTATCATCGCAACGCGCCATGGGGGCCGCTTCCCTGCCGACCCTGACGACATTCGCGCGCTGCCTGGCGTCGGTCGTTCGACGGCCGCGGCGATCGCCGTCTTCGCGTTCGGCGCGCGCCGCGCGATTCTCGACGGCAACGTGCGCCGGGTTCTCGCCCGCCATGGCGGAATCGACGGCTGGACGGGCGACAGCGCGACACAGGAGCGGCTCTGGGCACTCGCCGAGTCGCACCTTCCCGATACCGGAATCGAAGCCTACACCCAGGGACTGATGGATCTGGGTGCCACGGTCTGTCGCCGCGCCGCGCCGGCCTGCGATGCCTGCCCGGTGGCCGCCGACTGTGTCGCCCGCAAGCTCGATCTCGTCGCCTGCCTGCCGACGCCGCGCCCGCGCCGAACGCTTCCCGAAAGGCACGTGCAGATGCTGCTGGTGATCGATCGCGGCGCGATCCTGCTGGAAAAACGTCCAGCGGACGGCGTCTGGCCGGGTCTTTGGAGCCTGCCCGAAGCGCCCGCCGCGACCGACGTCCGCGCGCACTGCGAAGACACGCTCGGCGTCGCCGTCGAGGCCGTCAGGCCACTGGCGCCGATACGCCATGCCTTAACCCATTTCAAACTCGCGATCGCGCCGCAACTCGTCCACGCCAGGGCGCGTGCCGATGCGCCGGGGATGCGCCCGCGGCTGTGGCTGCCGACGGACGATGCCCTTGCCGCCGCGCTGCCCGCGCCGGTGCGCGCGCTCATCGCACGCCTGCCATCCTGAAGCCGGGCCGTTCATATGCTATAGAAGTACCAGGGGTCACGAACGCACCACCCCGGGAAGGGACACCATGCCACAGCCGATGACAGCGACTCCGATGGACGAACTCTTCGATGCCGACGGTTTCCTGCGCGATCCCGCTTGGTGGAGCGAGACACTTGCCGACCGCATTGCGCAGGCCGACGGGCTGGGGCCGCTCAACGATCTGCAGTTGGGGCTCCTGCGCGCGCTGCGCCGGGAGTACGAAAAACACGGCATCGTCCCGGCGTTGAGCCACGTGTGCCACCTCACCGGGCAGAGCGCGGATTGCATGCACCACCTCTTTCCCACGGCGCGCGCGGCGTGGCGCATCGCCGGCCTGCCCAACCCTGGCGAGGAGGCAAAAGCGTACCTGTGACACCGGCCTGTGTGAAAATGGCCGGATGAACGAAAAGCCATCCGATACCAACGGGGCACTCGCCTACTGCGTGCTCGACGAGGCCATCGTCGGCGCCTTCGGCCTGCCGGCCGACCGGCCATTCGTCAGCATCAAGGGCGACCCGACGCTGCGCGAAACCGTTGCCGTGCGTCCGCGCCAGCCGTCGCGGCTCGACAGCATCGCCGGCCAGGTGCTGGAGACCTGCGCCGAACTGCTGCTCGAAACCGGCGTCTACGCCATCTACGTCGGTTTCAACAGCTCCGAGGTACGCACCGAGTCGATCTTCAATCCCTTCGCCTACGAGGTCCACGACGCCGAAGACCTCGTCAAACCCGGCTACGTCGGCCGCCACTTCGTGCGCGTGCCCTATGACGAAAAAATGCGCACCATCGCCTGGGTGCGCGCCATGATCCAGACGGGCCCCTTGCGCCACTATCTGCCCGCGCACTGGGTGGCCCTCATGGATGAGGACCGCAATCACTGGCAGCCGCTGCCGAAAGACTCGATCCGCGACATCGTCGCGAGCTTCGATACGCTGCGCGGCATCGAAGGCTATTACCTGCGCAATGCGGCGATCTCGCTCTCCGAAGGCATCGTGCGCGCGTCGTACAACTGCGACGGCACATACATCGTGCGTGCGGATTATTTCCCCGAGTTCGTGCGCATCAATACGCCTTAGCAGCCAGGCGCACTCGAGACTGATCTGCTACGACGGTGGAAAACGCGGTCCCTTTTTGGCGGCGCCGAAACGTCGTTTTCCCCGATTTCCCGTTGCATCGGTCTGCTGTGCGGCACGAAATCGTGCAAAACCGTCCAAGTCCGACCGGCTGCTAATCGAGCGGCGAATCGACATAGGCCCGCCCGGCCGGACAGCCGGAATTGTAGCTCGGCACGCCGACGGCGCGCCGCGGCAGCGGTCCGCCCGGCGCGCCGCTCGCCGGGTCGCGGCTGAGAAACACCCGCACCTCCTGCAACATGGGCTTGCGCTTTGCCGGGTCCGGCGTGCGCGGGGTGCGGCAATCGAACAGAAGCGCCTCGGCGAGTGGCCTGTCCTTCTGCGCGACGACGGCGACCAGATCGTCTAGCGCGACGGGCCGGCCGGCGTTCTGGCGCAGCGTCCCATCGAGGTCGGCCGCGACACGTTCCGCCCACTGCGCGGCAGCGGTGAAATAATCCGCCTCGGATAACCCGGTGCAACTGCCGTGCTTGAACCATTCGTGACGATCCAGACAATCCTGCGCCGCCGGCATCACACGATCGAGACGCACCGCGACCGTTGCCGGAAGCCTGACCGGCGGCAGGCGGCAGAAGCTTTCCGTGCGCCCGGCACAGTCCTGGGGATGGCGGCCGTCGCGGCGATTCGGCCACAGTCCGTGCAGTCCGAGGAGCGGTGCGTCGCGACGCGCGAGCGTGCGACATTGCGCAAGACGCCGCTTGGCCTGCGGATTGTCCTCGCAGAACGCAGGCGTCCAGCTCAGCGAGAGGACGTAGTAGTCGAAGCGCGGCGCATCACTCGCCAGCGCCGGGGCAAGAAAGCCCCACAACAGGATCAGCAGGCTTCGTTTCATGGGCATCCTCCGAAAACGTGCATGGTGCCACAATCGGCTTCGGGCCCGGTCGCCGGATGCAGTAAAATGGCGGACCGACCGCAACCCAGGAAATTTGCATCATGTCCATGTCCGACCGCGACGGCGTCATCTGGTACGACGGCAAGCTCGTCCCCTGGCGCGACGCCACGACCCACGTCCTTACCCACACGCTGCACTACGGCATGGGCGTCTTCGAAGGGGTACGGGCCTACCGCGCGGAGCAGGGGACGGCGATCTTCCGCCTCGATGCGCATACCGACCGGCTGTTCCGCTCCGCACACATCCTCGGCATGAAGCTGCCATTCGACAAGGACACCCTCTCCGAGGCACAGCGCACCGTCGTGCGCGAGAACAAACTCGAAGCCGGCTACCTGCGCCCTATGGCGTTCTTTGGCTCGGAAGCGATGGGCATCTCGGCGAAGAACCTGTCGGTGCACGTGATCGTCGCGGCCTGGCCCTGGGGTGCATATCTGGGCAAGGAAGCGCTCGAACGCGGCATCCGCGTGAAGACCAGCTCGTTTTCCCGCCACCATGTGAACATCACCATGTGCAAGGCGAAGGCCAACGGCAACTACATGAACTCCATCCTTGCCCACAAGGAAGCCGAGACCGATGGCTACGACGAGGCGCTGCTGCTGGACGTCGACGGCTTCGTCGCCGAGGGTTCGGGCGAAAACGTCTTCATCGTGCGCAACGGCAAACTCTACACCCCCGACCTGACCAGCGCGCTGGAAGGCATCACCCGCGACACCATCGTCACGCTTGCTGCCGAGATCGGGCTGCCGGTCATCGAAAAACGCATCACGCGCGACGAAGTGTATTCGGCGGACGAAGCGTTCTTCACCGGCACCGCGGCAGAGGTGACGCCGATCCGCGAACTGGACAACCGCGCCATCGGCGAAGGCACGCGCGGCCCGATCACCGCCCGCCTCCAGGCCATGTATTTCGACTGCGTCCACGGGCGCAGCACCGCGCACCTCGACTGGCTCACACCGGTCTGACCCGGCGAAAACGCCCATGAGCGACGCACCTAACGACCAGCAGCGGGTCATCGAAATCGGCGAAGACGACCTGCCCCTTTTCTGCCCGCGCCCCGATCAGGCACTGTGGAACATGCACCCGCGTGTCTTCCTGCCGATCGAGGCCAAAGGCGAAGCATTGTGTCCCTACTGCGGCACGCTGTACCGCCTGAAAGGCAGGCCCAGCGGCGCCCGCCACCATTGACCCTCCGGAGCCCACATGAAATTGTCAGCCACCCTCGCCGGCCTTGCCATCGTCCTCAGCCTGCCCGCCAGCGCCGCGGACCCCACGCCCACGCCGGCCGAAATCAGGAAAATGCAGGAAGTCCAGGCCAAGCTGATGGCCGCCACGATCCTCGACAAGAAAAGCCGTCTCGGCTTCAACGAAACCGTGAACGCGCTGCAGGACGCCGCGCGCAAGCGTGGCTGGAAAATCGGCGAGATCGTCGACGTGCAGGCCGCCATGCTCAAGGCCGGCAAGAAAGACGCCAAGCCGTTCAAGACGCTCGCCCTGTGCAAAACGGAACTGGCCGAGAAGCTCATCAAGGAGCAGATCGCGCAAAAGGTCATGCCGTTCGCACCCTGCCAGATGAGCGTGGTGGAAGGCGGCGACGGCAAGGTGCATATCGTCAAGCCCAACACCGAGGCCATGGCCCAGCTCGCGCTGCCCGTTTTCGCACCCATCCTGAAACAGATGGCTGAAGAGGAAAAAGCCGTTCTGGCCGGGATCGTCGCTGACTGATCGTCACCCATCCCGACACGACTGCCGGGATGTCAACGTTTTTGCGTTTGATCGCAAGCCGTCAGTCACCGCCGGCGTGCCTCGTACATGGCACAGGATTTGCTGCCAATCGAATAAACGATTTGCGGAGAATCCCCATGCACACAGTCTCGCCCCTTGCCGTCGGCTTTTGCGCGGTCGTGCTCGCCGCCCCCGCGCAAGCGCTGGTGATCTACGAAAACGACTTCCAGGCTGCCGTCGGTAGCGAGTGGTCGAAATCCACGATCGAAAACACGCCGACCCCTTACCCGACCGGCCCGCGCAGCTTTCTTGGCCAGTTTGGTAACGAAACCGTCACGCTCACCCTGGGCGGCCTGCCGGCGCACACCGCGGTTCAGCTCGATTTCGACCTCTACCTCATCCGCTCGTGGGACGGCAGTTCGGGCGGCGCGCCGCTCTATGACTTTGGCAACGACGTATTCCGCGTCGCCGTGCAGGGCGGGCCGCTGCTCCTCGCGGAAACCTTCAGCAATGGCAACCCCGCCGGACAAAGCTACGGCCCCAACGCCAACAATCCGGCTTTCACGGGTGCTGCGGAAACCTACTCGCTCGGCTATGTGTTCAACGACGGCACGATCAACCAGGTCATGGATTCGGTCTACCGTTTCAATTTCCTGTTCAGCGACACCCGCGACGTGATCGCCTTCGATTTCAGCGCTTTCGGGCTGCAGGGCCTGGATGACGAAAGCTGGGGCCTCGACAATGTCAGGGTAAGTCTACTCGGGATGCCCACCCGCGCAGTCGACGAGCCGGCGACGCTGGCGCTGCTGGGGATCGGCCTCCTCGGCGCCGGCCTCGCCCGGCGCCGCCTGCGCCGCGTCTGATCGTTCAGAAAGGCAGGTAGAGCTCGGCGCCTGCATAAGGCGAGGCGCTGTCGTTGTCCGGCTTGGCGAAGCCTGCCTTGAGCGTCAGGGCAGCACGCTTGCCGAGCCCGATGTTGCCGACGTAGGCGCCAAGCCGATAGGCACTATAGTTGCGTGCGCCTTGCAGGATGACTTCAGGGCCGACGTCTAAGCCGGAGGTCAGGCGCGTTTGCAGGCGCAGCCGTGCCCAGTAACTGTCGGCGCCCACCACATGGCTGGCGATGGCGTTGATCTTCCAGGCTGGCGACAGCGTCGTTTCGCCTTCCAGTTGAAGCTTGGCCCGCAGCCGGGTGCCGCGGTCATCGTTGGCGGGATCGTCCGGGCTGAAACGTGTATGCGCGTAACGCGCGCCGGCGTACGCCGCCCACCAGCCGGTGGCATCGCTCCCCTGATACCCGAGCGCGGCCTCGAAGCCGGCGACCTTGGCATCGACCGCGACGGCGGGCGTCTTGTCGTAGGAATACGCGACGTGGTCGAGCCAGTAGCGCTGCACCCAGCCCTTGCCCAGCGTGTTCCCGGGAAGCGGCGTGACCATGCCGAGGTAGGCGTAGGCATTGTCGCGGCTGGCTTCCACCCCGGACAGCAGGACACTTTCCGCCTGCACCTGAAAAGACATCGCGACGAGCGCGCCTGAAACGAGCCGTTTGAACATGGAACGAGGAAGATCGACGAAAAGCGTGATTATGCCGCCTTCGCCAGGGTAATGGGACCCGCCTTCGCCAGGGTAATGGGACCGGATGCTGCGTCGAACGCCTGCAACACCGCGCGATACAGGTGCACGTCACCGCTGCCTGTCGTCAGCGTTTCCACGCGCGCCGGCAGCGCAACGAGGTGCCGCGCGCCATGCCGGCTGAACACTTCGACGCGGCAGGGCACACCTTCCGCGAGTGGTTCGAAAACCGCCAGCAGGATATGGCCTGGCGTGCGCAGCGACCCCGCAAGCCCGAAATGTTCCCGCCCGGCACAAGCGATTCCGCATGCCGCCCAATAATTCGGCGTCTCGGTCGCCGTGGTATCGCGCGGAACCAGCCCCAGCCGCTGCAAGGGTGTCGCTGTCGCTTCGCGCAGGCGATTGATGCGCCACTGCGCATCGGAGCCATACAGGAACTGCTCGATGCGAATGCGTTCGCGCTCATCGAGCCCGACGAACCTCAAGCCCACGGCACGCACGTAGCGCTCGCCATCGTTTTCGGCCTCGACGCGGTCGCGCACTTCGGCCAGCACGTCGAGTGCACCGTCAGGCAAGTAGATCGTCCCGGCGATGCGCGCGCCGATGTCGACGTCGTCGACGGCTTTCCCGTAAAAACGCATCCCCTCGGGAGACAGGTCGTCCACCGTTCCCATCGCCCCGGCCAGGCGCGCTGGCAGAGGCACCGCAAAGCGGTACTCGCCGCGCCGGTTGCGATCACGGCCGAGGGTAAACTGCAGCACGCGCGCACCCAGCGCGGCATTGACCCCCGCCCAGAACACGTTTGCCCACATGCCTTCCGCCGGCAAGTGGCCAAAGCGATAGAAAAGGACGAGACCGACCGGCACCGCCAAGGCGTTGAAGAGCACCACGGCCGCCTGCGGCAGCATGAAGCGCAGCCCGCCGCCTAGCGCGTCGGCCTTCTTGGCGGTGACGCCAAACCGGCGGCGGATCCTCAAAAGCCCCAGGGTCGACCAGGCGAACCCGGCGAAGCGCGCCATGTTGTATTGCTCGATGAGCACGGAGCGGCCATAGCCGCGGGAAATTTCCTCGAACGCCAGGAAATTCAGGGCGTAATACGGAACGAAGTGCAACAGAAACGTCCAGCCGTCGACGGCAATGGGCATGGCGCCCGCCATCAGCACATAAACCGGGGCGAAGTAGAAAAAGCCCTTTTGCCAGCCGTCGAAGTAGGCCAGGACGGTGGCGAGATAACTCAGGCGCTGCGGCAGGGTCAAGCCGCGTGTAAAGAGAATCCCTTCCTTGCGCCAGACATTCATCGCTCCCACCCCCCAGCGTATGCGCTGCTTGAGGAAGGGCTCGACCTTGGCCGGCGCAACCCCGTAGGCGAGCGATTCGGCGTGATACACCGAACGCCAGCCGCGCTTGTGCAGCTTAACGCTGGTGTGGATGTCCTCGGTCACCGTGCCTGTCGCAAAACCGCCGATATCGTCGAGCGACCGTCGCCGGATCACCGCGCAGCTGCCGCAATAGAACGCCGAATTCCAGTAGTCCTTGCCGCGCTGGATGACGCGGAAAAAGAGCGACTGCTCCGACCAGGCCACGCGCCGCCTGCTATCGGTGCGGTTCTGATAGGAGTCGAGGTTGTAGAAATCCTGCGGCGTCTGCACGAAAGCGACCCGCTCGTCATTGAAATAGCCCAGCGTCTTGCGCAGGAAATCGCGGCGCGGCGCGTGATCCGCGTCGAACGTGGCGATGAGGTCGGCATCGCTGTAGGCGAGCGCGTGATTGAGGTTGCCGGCCTTGGCGTCCTGGTTGTCGGTCCGCGCCAGATAGCGTACCCCCAACGACTCCGCCATCGCACGCATCGCCGGCCGGTTGCCATCGTCGAGAATCCATGTCTGGTGCGGATAATCCATCTCGCGTGCGGCGAGCGCCGTGCGCCTGACCAGAGCGACGTCTTCGTTGTACGTGGGGATGAACACGTCGACCCGCAGTCCGGTGTCTGGTGCGGGTGCACTGCGCTCTGTCAGGCACCATGTCATGAACGCATTGAGGGCTGCGGTCAGAAAACCGAAGCATTCAGCGCCATAGAGGAACCACGAGAACACCGGATGCTCGGCATTGAAGGTTCCCAAACGCCAGTCGAGATACCAGATGCCGACGCCAAAGAACGCCAGTACGACGACTTGTCGAGCAGCTTCGAGCGGATGGCAGGACAGTTTCATGAAAAATACCTCGATACGGGTCTCGTCGGCTAACTAAGCAGCAAACTGTATGCCATATCGCTCATGAGCGTTCCGTAGCCTCGTCGATCGAAGCGCGAGCAGCATCTCCTTCGTCTTGGTAAATCTCCTTCGTCTTGGTAAATTGCGGCGGCGGCGAGGTATAAACCCTGATTGTCCATTAGGACGCGCGATGATGGCGCGGCAGTTTGTGAGTGGATTTTCGCACTCGCGACAAGCCCATAGCGGGGACTATGGGCGCCGAGCGAGGGCGGAAAGACGCCGCAAAATGACCACCAGGGCGCGCGTAGGCCCCCAGGGCCGCCTAAGGAAGCCCTGAACAAGTATCGATTTTCAACCCCGCAATCCGAGAAAGTTCGAATGACCGGCTGATACGCACCCGATGCGGCGGCAACTCATCCTGGATCAGGCTGGCATCGCCGTCGGGCAGCTCGAACACGGCTTCGTCGAACTGCGTATTGCCCATGACGAATTCACCCGCCGGGATCGGCACGAAATCGATGGACGCCGCGCAGGCCGGCATGGCCAGCAGGCCCACTACCAGCCAGGCCTTCATGTCCACGTCCGGCGCCCCTTCATGCCACGGTAATCGATCAGTTCCACGCCGAGCCAGCGTGCCATGCCCATGGCGCCATCCCGCATCACCGCGTGGTGGTTCCAGGCAAACACCGGGGCGAGCAAGGGTGCCAGCCAGCGCATCCAGCGTTTGTGGGGCAGCACCTGCCACACGTACCGCACCCGCGTCCCGACCGGAATCGCAGAGACTTCCCAGCGCCCCATGCCGATTAGATCGCCGCTCGCCTCCACGGCGAGCAGCTGCGGCTTTTGTGCCACACGGGTCGTGAAGTCGATGACGAATCCGTAGGGCAGACGGCTCGTCCACCAGGTGCGGCGCAGCGCACCTTCGTCGTTGGCGCCGCCCGACTTTAACAGTTCCACCCGGCGGATTTCCGGCCACCAGCGCGGCCATTCCTCGGGCGCTTCGAGTACCGCCCACACCGCCTCGGGCGGCGCGGCCAGATGCCATTCGCTGACGAGCTCGAACTTCACGTCAACGCCCGACGATGTCGCCCTTCATCGACGCCAGCGCGCTCAGCAGTTCGTTCTTCTCCTTTTCCGGCACGTTGAACTTGTTCAGCGATTTGACCAGGTCTTCCACCAGCGCATTGAAATGCGCTTCGGTCACGCCCATGCCGGCATGCGCCGATTTCATGTCGCGCCCGGTGTATTTGCATGGCCCGCCGGTGGCTTCACAGATCTGGTTGACCAGCATGCTGTTCAGGCGCGGAATGTTGGTGTTGGCGAAAAAGCCGTTGATGCGGTTATCCGCCGCCACGTTGCCGATGAAGTCGTCGACCACCGCCTGGATGGCAGGCTTGCCGCCCAGACGCTCGTACAGGGATTTCTGCGGCGGCGCGCTCTGCATGCTGCCACAGGCGGCCAGCATGGCAACGAAAGACAGTGCGGCAACGCCGCGCATGGTAGCGAGTCTGACATTCATGGTTGATCTCCTTTGCGAGTCGGGGAATAGCCCCCGCCTACCTTACGTCGCGGACATCCGTCCGGATGCATGCATCCAGTCGGCGCATTCGCACGTAAGGCCTCCAGCAGCCGATACAATGGATGAATCCATGAACCCACCGCTCAACCTGACCGACCCCGCCGCCCTGCGGGGGCTGCCGCATGCCGAGCCCGCCAGCGGGGAAGCCGCGCCCGGTGCGCAGCTCGCGCCGCTCGTCGCCCGCATGGCGCACGGCGACGAGGCCGCGCTCGCCCGCTTCTACGAGCTCACGCTGGCGCGCGTGCATGCGCTGGCGCTGCGCATCGCCGGGCGCCGCGACCTGGCCGAGGAGATCTGCGTGGAAACCTACTGGCAGGCCTGGCGCGAGGCAGCGCGCTTCGACGCGGCGCGCGGACAGGTCATGGCCTGGCTGATGGTGATGACGCGCACGCGTGCCCTCGACGCCCTGCGTCGCCTCGATCCGGCAGCGAGCTGTCCCGATCCGGAAAGCCGCATCGAAAACGAGGCCGCGCCCGACGCTTCCCCGCTCGATCGTCTGATGGCGGCCGAGCAGGCCGGCGCGCTCGGGCGCGCCCTCGCCGCCCTGACGCCGGTGCAGCGGCAGATGGTCGGCCTGGCTTTCTACAAGGATCTGTCGCACCAGGAAATCAGCGACCAGACCGGGTTGCCGCTCGGCACCGTGAAATCCCACCTGAAGCGCGCGCAGGATGCGCTGCGCGCCGCCCTTTGCCGCGCCTGAGGCCCTCATGAAAAGCACCGACACGCCGCCCCTCGACCCCGCGCTGATCGAAGCGCTGGCCATCGCCACGCCGCCCGAGCCACCGTCGGACGCTGCCGCCGCGCGCATGCGCGAAGCGCTCTTCCAGCGCGTTCACGCCGCCGCGCCGGACTACCTGTTCGTGCACAGCCACGAAGGCGAATGGGTGCGGCTGCTGCGCGGCGTGGAGCTCAAGCTGCTGCGCCAGGATGGCGGGCAGCGTTCCTATCTGCTGCGCATGGCCGCCGGCGCGCGCATCCCACCGCACGAGCATGCGCTCGACGAGGAAAGTCTGGTGCTGGAAGGCGACGTCACCATCAACGGCGTGCGCTGCCTGGCCGGCGACTACCACTTCGCGCCGCACGGCAAGCCGCATGGCTGGCTGAGTTCGGAAAAAGGCTGTTTGCTGTTCGTGCGCGGTGCCGCGGAAGCCCGCATGATGCGATGAAGCGCGCTTGCGCGAACCTCGCCGCCGCCTGCATGATGGCGGCCATGTCTGTCTCGATTGCCGCGCCTCTGCCTTACCGCGCCCCCGCCTGGCTGCCCGGCGGCGACCTGCAGACCATTTACACCAGCTTGTTCATCAGCGTGCCGCGCGTGGACTACCGGCGCGAGCGGCTGGAACTGGCCGACGGCGATTTCCTGGACTTCGACTGGGTGGACGGCCAGCCCGGCCAGCCTGTGGTGGTACTGTTTCACGGTCTTGAAGGCAATTCCGGAAGCTTCTACGCGCGTGACCTCATGCACGCGGTGCAGCAGCGCGGCTGGACCGGCGTGGTCGCGCATTTTCGCGGCTGCTCCGGCGAGGACAACCGCCTGCCGCGCGCCTACTTCGCGGGCGACAGCGCCGACATCGAAACCATGCTGCGCCACGTCAAGTCCAGACACCCGGACGCGCCGCTCTACGCCGTCGGCGTGTCGCTGGGCGGCAATGCGCTGCTGAAATGGCTGGGCGAAAACGGGCCGCGCGCCGCCGCGCTGGTCGAGCGCGCCGCGGCCGTGTCGGCCCCGCTCGATCTCACGGCCGCCGGCAACGCGCTCGACGGGGGGTTCAACCGCAACGTCTATACCGCGCGCTTTCTCGCCACGCTCAAGGCCAAGGCGCTGCGCAAGGCAGAGAAATTCCCCGGGCTCCTGGATGCGGAAGCGGTCGCCGCGGCCACCACCTTCCGCGAGTTCGACACGCTGGTCACCGCAAAACTGCACGGCTTCATCGACGCCGACGATTACTGGCGCCGGGTGTCGGCGAAACCGCTGCTGAAATCCATCGCCGTGCCCACGCTCGTCATCAACGCGAAAAACGATCCCTTCCTGCCTGCCTGGGCCCTGCCCGGCCCGGACGACGTGTCGGCAGCCGTGGTGCTCGAACAGCCCGACAGCGGCGGCCACGTCGCCTTTCCGTCCGGCCCTTTCCCCGGCAACGCCGACTGGCTGCCGCAGCGGGTGCTGAGCCACTTCGATCCCGTGGAATGAAACCGCGTCAGTGGTGCAGGGCCTTGGAGCCCAGATCCCACATCGGCAGGAACACGCCCAGCGCCAGCACCAGCACCATGGCGCCCATGGCGACGATGATCAGCGGTTCGATGCGTGCGGCGAGCGTCTTGATCTCGTAGTCCACTTCGCGCTCGTACATCTCGGCGATTTCCTGCATCAGCTCGTCGACGCTACCGGTTTCCTCGCCGACGGCGATCATCTGCAGCACCACCGGGTTGAAGACCCCTGTCGCACGTGCCGTGCGCAGCAGCGATTCGCCGCGTTCCACGCCGTTTCGCATGGCCTCGACGCGCGCCGCGATCCACGCGTTGTCGGCAACCTCGGCGACGATCGACAGCGCGGTCGCCGCGGGGATGCCGCTCCTGAGCGCGAGCGCGAACGTGCGGGCAAAGCGCGCCAGCGTCGCCTTGCTGACGATCGAGCCGATGAAGGGCAGACGCAGCTTGAAACGATCCCACCTGAGACGCCCGCCATCGGTCGCGATCCAGAAGCGGAACGCGGTGAAGGCGAGCACCATCGCTGCGACGATGAGCCAGCCCCACTGGATCGTGAAGCGCGACGTGGCGACCAGGATGCGCGTCATGAGCGGCAATTCCGCATGCAGGCTGGCATAAACCCTGGCGAAGGCCGGAATGACGAAAACGTTGATGACGGCGAGCGCGACCGCCATGGCGATCATCACGAACATCGGATAACGCAGCGCTTCCTGGATGCGGGCGCGCGTCGCGCGGTCGAATTCGAGATGCTCGAAGAGGCGCAGGAAGATATCCGCCAGCCGGCCCGTCGATTCCCCGACACGCACCATCGCCACATAGAACGGCGAGAACACCTCGGGATGGCGGCGCATCGCCGTCGACAGCTCGCGCCCGGCCTCGAGCGAGTCCTTGAGCGACGCGACGACGCGCGCGAACGCGATGTTCGATGCCGCTTCCAGAATCCCGGACAAGGCTCGCAGGATCGGCACGCCGGCGCGCAACAGGGTGTAGAGCTGGCGCGAGAATAGCTGCACGTCGATGGCGGCAACCCGCGGTGCGAACAGCTCGAAGCGCGCCGCCGTCACCGCGCGGCGTTCCGGCTGGCCGCTTTCGCGGATGTTGACGGGCGTGACCCCGCCCTGGATCAGGAGCGCCGCGCACTCGCCGGCGCTCGCCGCCTCCAGGACGCCCTGCGCCCTGGCGCCGTCGGCGGTGCGTCCTTCGTAGGCAAAACGCGCCATCAGAAGCCTGCGTCCTGAGTGCTCGCGCGCATCGCCTCGGCGAGCGTGGTGATGCCGGCGCGCGCGAGCGCCAGGGCGTTGTCGCGCAGGGTGTGACCGGCGAGTGCCGCGCGCGCCGCTGCGACGAAACTCGCCGGATCGCCATGCGCCAGCCGCTCGGCGAGCGCGGCATCGAATTCCAGCCATTCGTGCACTGCCTGGCGGCCGCGATAGCCGCTGCCATGACAACGCTCGCAACCCCGCCCGGCCTGGAAATCGCCGCCGGCCCCGGCGAGCCACACCCGCTCCTGCGGGGTCGGCTCATGCGGCGCGCGGCAATGCTCGCAAATCCGGCGCACCAGGCGCTGGGCGAGCACGCCCTGCACCGAGGTGGCGACCATGAACGGCGGGACGCCCATGTCGAGGAGGCGGACCGGCGTGGAGGCGGCGTCGTTGGTGTGCAGCGTGGACAGGACCAGGTGGCCGGTCATCGCAGCGCGCAGCGCAATCTGCGCGGTCTCGGCGTCGCGCATCTCGCCCACCAGGATAATGTCCGGGTCCTGGCGCAACATGGCGCGCAGCACGCGCGCAAAACTGAGGTCGATCTTCTCGTTGGCCTGCACCTGGCTGATGCCGGGCAGACGGTATTCGACCGGGTCTTCGACGGTGATGATCTTGTTGCCCGGATCGTTGAGCTCGGCGAGTGCCGCATACAGCGTCGTCGTCTTACCGCTGCCCGTCGGCCCGGTCACCAGCACCAGGCCGTTGGGACGGTGCAGCACGGCGCGAAACCGCTCGCGCACGGCGTCGGGCAGACCGAGCGTGTCGATCGACGGCAGGCGCTCGCCCTGGGCGAGGAGTCGCATCACCACCGACTCGCCATACTGGGTGGGCATGGTCGACAGGCGCACGTCGAGCGTGCGGCCACGCACCTTGATCGCAAACCGGCCATCCTGGGGCAGGCGTTTCTCCGCGATGTCGAGTCCCGAGACGATCTTCAGCCGCAACGCCAGCGCCGGGGCGATCTTCGGATCCGCCTCGGCCTGCGGGTGGAGCTGGCCATCGATACGGAAACGGATGACGAGGCGCTTCTCCTGCGGCTCGATGTGGACGTCCGAGGCGTCCACGCTCAGCGCGTCCTCGAACAGGGTCTGCAAAAGCCGCACCACGGGCGCGTCCGCCTGACCCTGGCCGAGGGCTTCGAGGCTGAGCACGCCGGCTTCCGCGTCGGACAGGTCGCGCGCGAGTTCCTGGGTCAGGTCCTGGATGTCATCGGTACGACGATAGAGACGGTCGATGGCGGCCAGAAGATCGCCTTCTGCGACCGCGGCCACTTCGATCGGCTCGCTGATCGCCTGCGCCAGTTCGTCATAGGCATACAGGTCGGTCGGATCCGCCATGCCGACGAGCAGCGCGCCCTGCTTGACCGCCAGCGGCAGCGCCCGGTAACGCCGTGCACGGGCCTCGGGGAGACGCTGCACCACGGCGGGCTCGGGATTGAACACCTTGAGGTCGACGAAGGGAATGTGCAATTGACGCGCCAGCGCCTGGGCGATCTCGTATTCGCTGGCCAGGCCGCTTTCGACGATGACCCGCCCCAGGCGGCGGCCGGATTTCTTCTGCGCTTCGAGCGCCCGGCCGAGATCCGCCTCGGAAATCACCTTCTGTTGCACCAGCAGGTCGCCGAGGCGGATTCGCTGGCGCGTGCCGGAATCGGCGATGGACGGGGAAGACGGCATGACGGGGCGCGAGCGGATCGGGTAAGGAAAACGTGAGGGTTTTACGGCGCTAGGCAGCGAAAAGTTTAGCCACGTCCGCGGCCGTGAGATGGTAATCGCGGTTGCAGATGTCGTCATGGACGTGGATTTCGCCGACGTCGCGAACGATCGACTCGCATTCCTCGCGGCCGAGCGCCCGCAGCATGGCGTGAATCTTGGCCCAGTCCTCGGGGCAATGCCAGCTGACCGGCCGCGGATCGTAGACGCGCACGTCTTCTTCCGCAAACAACCGGCCGAGAAGGGCGATCGCGCCGAGCGTCAAAAGCTCGTCCCTGCTCACCGTGCCGGCGAGCATCTGCACGCGGTTCCAGCCGTCGGGATCGCGGCGTTCGGCACCCGGCAGCGGTTGCAGGAAAAGCCCCGCCGCGCGCGTGTCGTCCGCGGCGAGCCAAAGCCGGGCAGGCGCCTGCTCGGACTGCGCGAGATAGTGCTCGAAGACCTCGGCGATCGTCTCGCCGACCAGCGGAACCTGGCTCTGATACGGCACGCGCATGTCCGGCGCGTCCAGCGTCATGGTGAGAAAGCCCTCGCCGAGCAGGTCGCCGACGCGCGCCGACGCGGGCGTGTCGACCTCCTGTGCCATCCCGCGCAGGCGCAGCTCCTGGTCACAGTCCATCACCAGCCGCCCGATGGCCCTGCTGCCCTTGACCTGGAAAGTCAGGCGCCCGCGCTGCTTGAGACTGGCCGTGATGAGGACGGTCACCGCGGCGAGCTCGCCCAGCAGCCGCCGGGTCGCCGGCGCGTAGCCGCGCCCGGCGATCATGTCGCGCCAGCAGCCGTCGAGTTGCACCCAGGCGCCGCGAATGTCGAGCCCTTCGAGCAGGAAGCCGCGCACCCGGCCGGCGGAGAGCGGAAGATCGGTCATCAATTGAGCTGGATGCGCTCACCCCACGGCACCGGACCGCGGCCCTTGACCAGCCAGATGACCGGATAGGCCGGCGGCAGCACGGGGAACTCGCCTTCCGCATCGGTGAAATAGACGAGCAGGTCCGGGGTGCGGTTCTCGCGCTCGACCCACTCGAAGACCGGGCGGAAATCGGTTCCCCCGCCGCCCTCGATCGACGCCGGCAGCCGCATCGCGTCCCACGGCTCGAAATCCCAGGGGCCCTGCGGCGACAGTTTGTTGTCGCACGCCAGCAGCGTCACCCGCGCCCGCACCTGGCCCTTCAGGGCATCGAGCTCGCTGACGAACTCGCGCAACTCGTCGTCGCCGATCGAGCCGCTGGTGTCGATGGCGGCAACGACGTCGATGCCCTCGCTCGACAGCCGCGGCAGGATCGCCTCGCCCTCGCGCCGCGAAGGCCGGCGCCAGGAATAATCATCACGCTGGCTGATGGCAAAGTGGCGCGCCAGGATCGCCCGCCACGGCAGGTTGGGCGCAAGCAGGCTGTCGACCCAGCGCAGCATGGTCTGCGACAGCTTGCCGGCCTGGCGAGCCATCTGCGCGGCGGCGGCGAGCCGGTTCTTCCATTGCTCGGCGAGTTCCTCGCGCTCGGCGGGCGAAAGCTCATGCGGCTTTTGCGACGCCTGGCTGCCGCTACCCTGCTGTTCCTCGGCCTCGCTCTGTCCTTCCCTGCCCTGCCCGCCGGGTTCGCCGGCGTCTTTGTCGTCCTGGCGCTGATGGTCGTCGGGACTCGCGCCTGCCTCGTTGTCATTATCGAAAATGTGCTGGTCGAAGGACTCCTCCGGCGTGTCCTCGGGAATCAGCGGGTAGATCTCCTCTGCCGAGAGCGTGAGGTAATCCTGGTTGGCGAGAATCCCGTGATGCGGCGGCTTGAGGCCTTCCTCGATGAGGATGAGATTGACCGCATGGTCGCAGGCCACGTCCCAGCGCCGCTTGACGCGATGGTTGCGGCGATGGATATGGCCCATGGCGCAGTGCATGGCCTCGTGCGCGAGGATGAACTGGGTTTGCGCGAGGCTCAACCCGGCGACGAAATCGGGATTGAAGTAGAAGGCCTGCGCGTCGGTGGCCGTGGTCGCGCACCAGTCTTTCGCCGCCTTCAACGGCAGGTGCATGACCAGCGAGCCGAGGAAGGGGCGCTCCATGATGAGCCGCGTGCGCGCGGCGGCGAGCTTGGTGAGAACCGGCTGCAGGACGTCGGGCACTTCGGCCATGTCAATGCTCGTACAGAACCAGGTCGGAAATGCTGTTGGCCCACTCCGAAAACGCGGGCACGGCAAAGAGCGGACGTCCGACCGCGCGATGCAGGTCCGACACCAGCATCACCCCCATCTCGCGCTGCGGGAAACGCTGTGCGTATTTGAGGATGTTGCCGTAGACCGTTGCCGCATCGCCGTGCTTTGCGGCATCGAGCGCACGCCGCACGAGCGCCGCGGCGACCCCGTATTGCAGGTCGATGCCGTCGGGCACTGCCGCGGCCTTGCCTTCGAGGATGGCATCGATGTCGGGCATCTGCGCGAGATTGTCGACGAAGGTCTTGAGTTCCAGACCCGCGGACGGGCCGACACACGCCTGCAGCGCATCGGCCAGCAAGTCGGTGCGATCGAATTTTTGCAGCGCGCGGTGCGCGTATTCCCACGAGCGCGGACTGGGAAACGCGACCGGATTGTGCGCCGGATCGAAGCTGAACAGGAGATCGGGACGGAAGCGCAAGAAGGCGATCACGCGGGTGTCGATGTTTTCCGCATAAGCCCAGTTCACCCAATCGTCGAGGTGCGTTTCGACCTCGTAGTGCGTGAAGCGGTTGGCGAGCGGCGCCGGCATCGCATACGTCACGCCGCGGTCGCCCTGGCGGTTGCCGGCGGCGAAGATCACCCAGCCCTCGGGCACGCGGTATTCGCCCAGCCGGCGGTCGAGAATCAACTGATACGCGGCGGCCGATACCGTGGGAGGCGCCGAGGTGATTTCGTCGAGGAACAGGATGCCGCGCGGCGCGTGCCGCTCGGCGTCCGGCAGGATCGCGGGGATCGACCACTCGACGAGGTTGCCGGAACGGAAGGGAATCCCGCGCAGGTCGGTCGGTTCCATCTGCGACAAACGGATGTCGATGAGCGGCACGGCATGGTGGCGCGCGATCTTGGCGACGATCTGCGACTTGCCCACGCCCGGCGGGCCCCATAACATGACGGGGGTATGGTGGCCCGCACCGGCGCTGGCGAACTCACGATCGAGAATGGTTTCTATGTGGCTTGGACGCATCGGGAAGACTCAACGGCAAAGTGCACATGATAAGCGCAGCCAAGCCGTCATGAAACCATTTCAACGGCGAGGTGAACGCCCATGAACACCCTCCTTGGCGGGCGATCGCCCGCGCGCTTCCTGCGTGACTACTGGCACAAGAAACCGCTCCTCGTCCGCCAGGCGGTTCCCGGCTTTTCGGGCCTCATCGAGCCGCGCGCGCTGCTGCGGCTCGCGCAGCGCGAGGATGTCGAATCGCGCCGCGTCATCGGCAGCGGCAGCGACTGGCGGCTCGACCACGGGCCGTTTGCCGCCGCCGACTTCAAGGGCCTGCCGAAAAACGACTGGACCCTCCTCGTGCAGTCGCTCGATCACGTTCTGCCGCAAGCGAAAACGCTCCTTGCGCGCTTCGACTTCATTCCCCATGCGCGCCTCGACGACCTGATGGTGAGCTACGCGGTTCCCGGCGGCAGTGTCGGGCCGCATTTCGACTCCTACGATGTCTTTCTGCTCCAGGGCATGGGCCACCGGCGCTGGCAGATTTCCGCGCAAAAGGACCTGCGCCTGATCGACGATGCGCCGCTCAGGATCCTGCGCCGTTTCGTCGCCGAGGAGGAATGGGTGCTGGAGCCCGGTGACATGCTCTACCTGCCGCCCCACTACGCGCACCACGGCGTCGCGCTCGATCGCTGCATGACCTACTCGATCGGTTTCCGCGCACCGACCACGCAGGAGATCGCGCACGCCTTCCTCGACCATCTCCAGGACACGCTCGACCTTCCCGGCCGCTATGCCGACCCTGACCTGCGCCGCCAGACGCACCCTGCTGAAATCGGCACGGCCATGCTCGCCCAGATCGAATCCATGATCGCGCGCATCCGCTGGGATCGCCGCGACATCCACGAATTTGCCGGGCGCTATCTGTCCGAACCCAAGCCGCACGTCTTTTTCGATCCGCCGCAACAGCCCCTCGGCTTCGCGGCCTTCGCACGCCAGGCCGCCCGGCATGGCGTCGCGCTCGACCTGAAGAGCCGCATGCTGTTTCGCGGTCGGCGCTTCTTCATCAACGGCGAGTCCTTCACCGCCACTGCCGGCGAAGCCGCCGCCCTGAAAGGGCTTGCCGACAGCCGCCGCCTCGCGCCGCCGCTGCCGGACACGCTGCTGCCGCGGCTGTATGCCTGGTACGAGGACGGCTGGCTCGGCGTCGCCGAGGGCACGTCATGAGTCGCATCGCATCACCCAGCGCATTGCAGGCGGCGCTCGACGCGCTGATCGCCGCTGCCCGGCGCCGCGTGCGTCTGTACGACACTTCGCTCAGGGACTATGCCCCCGACAGCCGCACGCGGATCGCGGCGCTGCGCGACTTCTGCCTGGGCGACACGGGGCGGCACGTGGAAATCCTCGTCGACGACGCCGCCTGGATCGAGGCGCACTGCCCCCGCCTGATGGCACTGCTCGCGGATTTTTCGCACTGTCTGGCGATCCGCACCGCCGGCGAAGCCGACCGTCCGCAGGCGGGGTTTGCGCTGGGCGACGGCGACAGCGTTCTGGTGCGGCCGGACAAATTCGCGATCGCCGGTACCTTCAGCCCTGCCGACGGCGCACGCGCCGCCCAGCTTCACCAGCAGTTCGACGCCCTGTGGCAACGCGCCACCCCACTAGCCGCGACGCGCCTCGGACTGGGCGCCTAACCACGCCAGCTCGTCGTCACCAAAGCCGCCCAGGCGACGCGCGCCGACGTTCAGCGGCGCGCGCGGCGGGGCAATCGCGTACTCGCTCAGGAGCCCGCGGAACGTCGCCTGCGGGTCGAGGCCGCGCAGCGCGCACAGGTGCGCGAACCAGCGGCTGCCGACGGCGACATGGCCGATTTCGTCCCGCTCGATGACGGCGAGGATCTCGACCGCGCGCCTGTCGCCCACCGCCGCCAGCTTGCGCGCGATGGCCGGTGTCGCGTCCAGGCCGCGCGCCTCGAGCACGCGGGGCACCAGCGCCATGCGCACCAATGGGTCGTGCGCCGTCTTCTGCGCCATTTCCCACAGCCCGGCATGTGCGGAAAAGTCGCCGTAGGCAAAGCCGAGCGAGGCCAGGTGCCGTTCGAGCAGGGTGAAGTGCGTCGCCTCCTCTGCCGCGACCCGCAGCCAGTCGGCGTAAAACGCCCGCGGCAGGCCGGCGAAACGGTGCGCGGCGTCGAGCGCGAGGTTGATGGCGTTGAATTCGATGTGCGCGAGGGCGTGGATCAGCGCCGCGTGGCCCGCGCGCGTACCGGGCCGGCGCCGCGGCACTGCGTCGGGCGCAACGAGGTCGGGCTTGTCCGGCCGCCCGGGGATGTCGATGCCGGTGCGCGCCAGCGTCGCGGCCGCGTCGATCGCATCCGCCTGCCAGTCGCGCCACAGGGCGTCCACGCACGCGACCTTGGCGGCCGGGTCGCACACCGCAAGGCAAGCCGCCAGGCGCTCGGGCAGCAGGGTTCTCGTCGCTCGCTGCATGCAAGGATTGTACGTGAGCGGGCGCGCGTGACGACGTACAATGTCGGCTCGACGATCTGCCGGACACCCATCATCATGTCCTTTTTCCCGCCTGCGCGCCCGCTCGACACGCCGCTGACCGAGGACGACATCGACCGTTTCCACGAGCTCCTGGAGCGCATCGCCGCGGACGATCCGGACGGCCTGCCGCTGGAAAGCGTGGATGGCTTCATCACCGCACTCGTGTGCGGTCCGCGCCCCGTCATGCCGAGCGAATACCTGCCCGTACTTTTCGGCGAAAACGACCCCGCGCGCTTTGCGGACACGGCGGAATTCGAAACCTTTCTCGAGCTATTCAACCGCCGCTGGAATCAGATCGCCGCGGCGCTGTGCGCACCCGTCGAGGACCTGGCCGATCCGCGCGCGCTCATGCCGCTGGTCATGGACTGGGAAGCCATGGTCGCGGAACTGCCGCCCGCGGAGCGCACGGCCGCTGCGGGCCAATACATCCCGCCGTTTGCGAGCCTCTGGGCGGCCGGCTTCCTGATCGCCGTGGAAAGCTGGGAGGCCGACTGGGCACTGCCCGACGGCAGCAAGGACGAGGCCTTCGTCGACGCGCTGCTCGATCCGTTCTACATCCTCACCGAACGCCCCGAGGACCTCACGGCTAAAGAGCGCGCGATCAGCCGCGAAGCATACTTCGCCCAGGCCATCTGGAACGTCTACGACCTGCGCGCGTTCTGGCAGGATCGCGCCAGCGGCCGCACCGTTCCCTTCCGCAAACCCGCGGAACCGGGCCGCAACGACCCGTGTCCATGCGGCAGCGGCAAAAAATTCAAGAAATGCTGCGGCGCACCCTGACGCCTCCGGTGCCATGAAACTCGTTCTGTTCGACCTCGACAACACCCTGCTCGCCGGCGACTCCGATTACGAATGGGGGCAATTCCTCATCGACAAGGGCGTGCTCGACCGCGCCCACTACGAGTCCCGCAACCGCGCCTTCTACGAGGACTACAAGGCCGGCCGGCTGGACATTTACGCCTTCCTGAGCTTCGCCCTGCGCCCGCTCGCCACCCATCCGCGCGAGCAGTTGGACGCCTGGCATGCCGAGTTCATGGCCACCCGCATCCGCCCGCTCATCACGCCCGCCGCCCGCCGGCTGGTCGAGATGCACCAGCGGGACGCGGATATCGTCGCCATCATCACCGCCACCAACGCCTTCGTCACCGCGCCCATCGCGCGCGAATTCGGCGTTGCGCATCTCATCGCCACCGAGCCCGAGGAAATCGACGGCCGCTTCACCGGCGAAGTGGCGGGCATCCCCTGTTTCCGCGAAGGCAAGGTCACGCGGCTGGAAGCGTTCCTGCAGCGCTTCGGAACCCGTCTCGACTGCCTGACCGCAAGCTGGTTCTACAGCGACTCGCACAACGACCTCCCGTTGCTCGAAAAGGTCCAGCACCCGGTCGCCGTCGATCCGGACGACAGCCTGCGCACGCACGCCGAGGCCAGGGGCTGGCCGGTGATCTCGCTGCGCGAGCATCCATGATCGCCGCGCCGCGGACCCTGGCCGACAGCATCCATCGCCAGCGCCAGGCGCTCAAGGCGCTGCTCGCCGAGCCGCTCGCGCTGGTCGCCGAAGCGGCCGGCCAGGTGTGGGGCGACCGGCAGAAGCTCAACAGCGTGCTGCACGAGGCGCTGGCGAGCGTGCCGTCGTGCAAGTACCTCTACGCGCTCGACACCAATGCCGTCCAGATCAGCGACAACATCAGCCACGACGGCATCATCGAGGCCGACTACGGCCGCGACCGTTCCGATCGCCCCTACATGCGCGAGCGCGTGCCCAGTGAAGGCTTCCTGCTGTCGCAGGCCTACATCAGCCTGCGCGCCAAGCGGCCTTCGCTCACCGCGATCCAGATCGTGCGCGACCGCGACGGCCGCGTCCTGGGTTTCGTCGGCGCCGACTTCGACCTGCGCGACCTGCCGCTGACCCGCGAGCTGTACGAGGAACCCAAGGTGTGGCGGCAGATCAAGGGCGACCCGGCGATCCGCGGCAGCGTCTTCCTGCAGACGCGCACCCACAGCCAGATGGACGCAAACATCGACACGGTGCTCGCGGTGATCGAGGAACTCATGGTCGAACACGGCGTATTTCACGCCAAGCTCCACTTCTCCAGCAGCCGTGCGACGCTGTGGCTGATCGACGATCCGTTCCGCTACCGGCTGCTCGACATCGACGCATTGACCGATCCCGACACCTGCCTGAGCTATCCGCATCACGCCTATCCCGCCGACGCCGTCGTGCCCCGCGACGCGATCCGGCCCGTCCTGCAAAACCTGCGCGCGCTGCGTTTCATGGACGAAACCTTCTACCTCCGCTCGGGGTCGCTCAACATCTTCAACGGCATGGTCGCCCTGACGTTTTCCTGCGACGGCTCGCACTATCTGCCGTGGAACGAGTTCCTCGAAAAGGGCTACGATTTCTGGATCAAAGGAGTCGCCTGACGCGATGGAACTGCACCAGTTCTTCCTGTACCTCGCCATCATCCTCATCGCCGCGCGGCTGTTTTCGGAAATCGCCGGGCGGCACGGTGTGCCTGCAGTCATCGGCGAACTGCTGGCCGGCCTGTTGATCGGGCCTTCGCTCCTGGGCTGGGTTTCGCCCGATGCGACCATGAAGCTTTTGGCGGAAATCGGCATCATCCTGTTGCTGTTCGAAGTCGGCATGGACACCGACCTCTTCCGCCTCGCGCGCTCCGGGCTCAAGCCCATCATCGTCGCGGTGGTGGGCTTTCTCCTGCCGTTCGCGCTCGCCTATGCCCTGTGCCGCTGGGTATTCGGGCTCGACGAACTCGTCGCGCTGTTCATCGGCGGCACGCTGACCGCAACCAGCATCGGCATCACCGTGCGCGTGCTCGACGACATCGGCCGGCGTCAGTCCGACGAGGCGCAGATCGTCATCGGCGCGGCAGTCCTCGACGACATTCTCGGCGTTCTGGCGCTCGCCTTCCTGTACCAGTTCTCGGTGGCGGGCCAGGTCTCGCTCGCCGCCACCGGCGCGGTCGGCCTCTACATCGTGCTGTTCATGCTGCTTGCGCCCTTCGTCGCCAAGCTCGCCGGCGGCATCATCGACCACTACGACCAGCATGCCGCGACGCCAGGCCTTCTGATCACCATGGCGCTGGCGCTGATCCTGCTGTTTTCCTGGCTGGCGCATGCCCTCGGCGCACCGCTCATCATGGGCGGCTTCGCCGCCGGCATCGCGCTGTCGCAGCATTTCCGCTTCCAGATCATGCACCGCCTGGGCCTGCCTGCCCTCGATCGCTGGTTTGCCCCCAGCCCGCGCCTTGCGCACCGCCTCGAAGACCAGATGCGTCCGCTGATCCACACCTTCGCGCCGCTCTTTTTCGTCATGGTCGGCGTCTCGCTCGACCTCAACGCCGTCGACTGGAGCTCGGCGCGCGTCTGGATGCTCGGCGGCGCGCTCATCGCCGTGGCATTCGTCGGCAAACTCGCGGCCGGGTTCTTCATCCGCGAACCACGCTTCAACCAGATCGCCATCGGCCTGGCAATGATCCCGCGCGGCGAGGTCGGGCTGATCTTCGCGCAGCTGGGTCTGACGCAGGGCATCCTCGACGCCGAGACCTACGCCGCGCTGCTCATCGTCATCGCGCTCACCACCCTCGCGCCGCCTTTCCTGTTGAAAGCCTACTACGCCCGCGCGGCGGGCTGACCGACCATGACCCTGAAGACCGTCCCCTTGCTGACCGAAACCGCCTGCGTCGATCCCGATACGACGCTTTCCGACACGCTCCGGCAGATGCTGGCGCGGCAAACGAACCACATCCCGGTGTGCAGTGACGGCGTCTGGGTGGGGCTGGTCGACATCAGGGCCATCCTGGGCGAACTCCTGCCAGTCAGCGCCCGCATCGAGCACGGTTTGCCCGACCTCGGTTTCGTCGGCGACGGCCTGTCGCTTCTCGCCACCCACTTTCGAGCCCTGAAAACACGCACCGTCCGCGAACTCGACCTGCCCGCGTTGCCAACCCTGCGCGAGGACACGCCGATCCTCGAAGCCGCGCTGATGCTGTATCGCGAGGGCTCACCGTTGCCGGTGCTCGATCCTGCGGGCAGGCTCAAGGGCATGTTGTCGCGCCGCAGCCTGCTCGCGCACCTTGCGGCCCGCCTCGGGGATGCCTGACATGGCTGCCACGCTCCCCCAGGCCGTGCTCGGCCTGCCGCCGCTCGCGGTGTCCTTGGGCATCTTCGTCGCCACCTACGCGGCCATCGTCACCGAACGCATCAACCGCTCGGTCGTCGCGCTGCTCGGTGCGGGGCTGATGGTGTTCTCCGGCGTCCTCAACCAGCGCGAGGCGTTCCATGGCATCGACTTCAACACCATCAGCCTGTTGACCGGGATGATGGTGATCGTGTCGCTGACCCAGAAGAGCGGCGTTTTCCAGTATGTCGCCATCAAGGCCGCCAAGCTGGTGCGGGCCGACCCCTGGGGGCTGCTGGTGATGCTCACGCTGGTGACCGCCGTTTTTTCGGCGCTGCTCGACAACGTCACCACGGTGCTGCTGATCGCACCGGTTGTGCTGCTCATCACCGATTCGCTGCGCATCAACCCCTATCCCTTCCTGTTCTCGGTCATCCTCGCCTCCAACATCGGCGGCACCGCAACCCTCGTCGGCGATCCGCCGAACATCATGATCGGTTCCGCCGCGCACCTCACCTTCAACGATTTTCTCGTCCATCTCGCCCCCGTCGTCGCGGTCGTTCTCGCCGCGACGCTCATCCCCATCTACCTCGTCTGGGGACGCAAACTGTCCGCCTCCGCGGAGGACCGCGCGCTGGTGATGGGATTCGACGAACGCGGATCGATCACCGACCGCCGCCTGCTCCGGCAGTCCCTGTTCGTCATCGCGCTGGTCATCGCCGGCTTCGTGTTCGCCCACCCGCTGGGCCAGGAACCGGGCACGCTGGCGATGTTCGGCGCGGCGCTGCTGCTGCTGTTGCGCGTCTATGACAAGGACGCCGAAACGCAGTCGCACCTCATTCACCACACGTTCGGCGAGGTCGAGTGGATCACGCTGTTTTTCTTCATCGGACTTTTCGTCGTCGTCGCCGGGATCGAAAAAGCCGGCGCCCTCCAGTGGCTTGCGCAGCGCATCGTCGAGTGGACCGGCGGCGACTTCGCCGTGACCGCCTACGTGATCCTCTGGGTATCTGCCCTGGTATCCGCCGTGGTCGACAACATTCCCTTCGTCGCCACCATGATTCCCGTCATCCAGAATCTCTCCGGCGTCTTCAGCCCCCACGAGATCCAGACCCTGTGGTGGTCGCTGGCGCTCGGCGCCTGCCTCGGCGGCAATGGCACGCTGGTCGGCGCTTCCGCCAACCTGGTCGTGGCCGGCCTTGCCGAACGCGCCGGCCACCCGATCCGGTTCGTTCCCTTCCTTGTCATGGCATTTCCGCTCATGCTCATGAGTATCGCCATCACCAGCGTCTATCTGTGGCTGCGCTATCTGTAGCGGAACCAACTGATATACACTCGCTCTATCGTTGCATCACTTCGACTTTCAGGAGAAACCATGGACGCCCGTCTCGGCACCCTCGACCGCGCCCGCACCGGCGCGCTTTCCACCAACAAGGTAGTTCGCAACACCTACATGCTGCTGGCGATGACGCTGGCCTTCTCGGCGCTCACCGCCGGCGCATCGATGGCCTTGAAGCTGCCGCATCCCGGTCTGATCATCACGCTGGTCGGCTACTTCGGCCTGCTGTTCCTGACCACCCGGTTCCGCGACAGCGGGCTTGGGCTGGTTTTCGTGTTCGCCCTGACCGGCTTCATGGGCTACACGCTCGGTCCCATCGTCGCGCACTATCTCGCCCTGCCCAACGGCAGCCAGGTGGTGATGATGGCAATGGGTGGCACGGCGGCCATCTTCCTTGGCCTGTCTGCCTATGCGATGACCAGCCGTCGCGACTTCAGCTTCATGGGCGGGTTCCTCATGGTCGGTATCCTGGTTGCCTTCCTCGCCGGGCTGGGCGCGGTGTTCTTCGAGCTGCCCATGCTGTCGCTCGCGGTCGCGGCCATGTTCGTGCTGCTGATGTCCGGCCTCATCCTGTTCGAGACCAGCAACATCATCCACGGCGGCGAAACCAACTACATCATGGCGACCGTCACCCTCTTCGTCAGCATCTTCAACCTGTTCACCAGCCTGTTGCAGCTTCTCGGCTTTGCCAGCAACGACTGAAGAGGGGGCTGGCCGAGGCCGCACGATGCCCGATCGACAGCCCGCCCCGTCCGTCCGCCGCCTCACCGTAGGCGGCTTTTTGTTGCTCGTCCTCGGCCTGTCGTTCTGGATCCTGCTGCCTTTCCTCGCGTCGCTGGCCTGGGCGGCGGTTCTCGCCTACACCACCTGGCCGCTCTACCAGCGCCTGCGTCTGCTCGCCCAGGGCCGCGACACCCTGGCCGCGATCCTCATGGTGCTCTGCGTTGCCGCCCTGCTTTTGGGGCCGCTCGTCTGGGTGTTGCTGATCCTCGCGCAGGACCTCGCCGGCGCCGGCCGGGCGCTCAACCAGCTGCTCGCCCAGGGCGTGCCCCCCTTGCCCGAGGCGGTACGCCACTGGCCGCTGATCGGCGATGCGCTCGTCCGGCTGTACGACGGACTGCGCGGCGACGCCGACCGCCTGCAGCAAATCCTCGACAGTGCGAAATCCGTCCTCCTGCCTGCGCTGAGCGCGCTTGCCGGCGAAGTCGGACGCAATATCGCCAAATTCGGCTTCGCGGTCCTGGCGCTGTTTTTCTTCTACCGCGACGGCGACAGCCTGCTCGCGCAGGTTCGCCACGTGGCCACCCTGGGCCTTGGCGAACGCGCTCACGACTACCTTGCGGCGATCGGCACGACGCTTCGCGCCGTGGTGTTCGGCATCGTCCTCACCGCGCTCGCGCAGGGCCTTCTGGCAGGTCTGGGCTACTGGGCCGCCGGCGTGACCGCGCCAGTCCTGTGGGGTGTGATCACCGCAGTCGTCTCGCTGATCCCCTTCGCCGGTCCCATCGTCTGGATCGGACTGTCGATCAGTCTTGCCATGCAAGGCGCACACAACGAAGCGCTCGGCCTCTTCCTGTGGGGCGCGCTGGTGGTAAGCTGGGTCGACAATCTGATCCGCCCGATCGTCGTCAGCGGTGCGACGCGCATCCCGTTCCTGCTGGTCCTGTTCGGCGTTCTGGGCGGCGTCGCGGCTTTCGGCCTGATCGGCCTGTTTGCCGGCCCGGTCGTTCTCGGCATGGCGCTCGCCGTATGGCGCGAATGGGTCGAAGAACAGGCGCAGACGGCGGCACACGAACGCGAATGAACGCGGTATTCATCGACACGCATTGCCACCTCGACGCCGCCGAGTTCGACGCCGATCGTGCGCGGGTCCATGCGCGCGCGCGCAGCGCAGGCGTGACGACCCTGGTCGTCCCCGCCGTCAGCCGCGACAACTTTTCCGCCGTCGCCGACACCTGTGCGACCTTTTCCGGCTGCCTGCCGGCCTGGGGCCTGCACCCGCTCTACATCGCCACGCATCGGCGCGAGCATCTGGCCGACCTCGCGAACGTCATCGCGGCGCAGCGGCCGGTCGCCGTCGGCGAGATCGGCCTCGACCTTTTCGTCGGCGGGCTCGACTACGCCACGCAGGAATTCTTCTACGTCGAACAGCTCAAGCTCGCACGCCAATTCGATCTGCCCGTCCTGCTCCACGGGCGGCGCGCCAATGACCAGCTCCTCAAGCATCTGCGCAGGATCCGCGTTCCGGGCGGCATCGCGCACGCGTTCAATGGCAGTGCGCAGCAGGCTGCGGAATTCATCAAGCTCGGTTTCAAACTCGGCTTCGGCGGCGCCTTCACCTGGCCGCGCGCCAATCAGCTGCGTCGTCTCGCCGTCGAACTGCCGCTCGAAGCCATCGTCCTCGAAACCGACAGCCCCGACATTCCCCCGGTGTGGATCGGCCGTGGCCGCAACGAGCCGGGCGAGCTGCCGCGCATCGCCGACGTGCTCGCCGGACTGCGCGGCATGACGCCGGCCGCGATCGCGTCCGCCACCACCGCCAACGCCCGCGCCGTGCTGCGTCTCGGCGACATGGGCTGAGCCGCGCGTTCCGGCGTCGTCGGGCCACGCTCACAGCCAGCGCCGAACGCGCGCCTTGTAGGCGCGATAGGCGTCGCCAAACCGCGCTTCCAGGTGCGCCTCCTCGTGGCGGATCACGCCGTAATGGATCGCGGCCCAGATGAAAGGTGCGAAGAGCAGCGGCCAGAATGTCTTCATGAGGAGCGCCGCGCCGGCGAGGACGAACCAGTCGCCGACGTAGATCGGGTTGCGGGACACGCGGAAAGGCCCGCCGGTGCACAGGGCACACGCGCCCTTGTAGGGGTTCACGGTGGTGCGGTGGCGCCAGAAGGTGACGAGCGTTGCCA
>Ga0272446_1000549_pt1 | contig 58494 bp, 42 predicted proteins | sample YNPCB0061_FD_194587 | JGI IMG/M metagenome (GOLD analysis project Ga0272446, IMG submission 194587) | Hot spring microbial mat communities from Yellowstone National Park, WY, United States - YNP-CB-006-1 | ecosystem: Environmental > Aquatic > Thermal springs > Hot (42-90C) > Sediment | place... | reverse complement strand
GCCGGCTGCGGTCAGTGGTTCATGACCTACCGCATCCCCTACGAAAAAGTCGGGGGACATGCTGCAGTGAAAGCCTCACTCCACGACGGGCTGACTTTACCGCGAGCATATCGTCGAGCCGGATTCATGACCGATCTTTGCGATGCCAGCCGGATCGCCTCATGCCGAATGTATCGCACTGCAAGCCAAGTGTGGTACGGACTGGCCAAAAACGCTCGGGAAGGCATGGCCGCAACCGGGCAAATCGGATTCTGGACCGTCGTGCTCCTGGCCGGACAAGTGCTGCCACTGGTCATTGGTACTCCCGAACCGCTCGCCACCGTCTTGTTTGTGTGGGGACCGCCGCTCTATTCCGCCTGGAGATTCCAGCAACCTTTCATTAGTGGGCTCCTCCATCCCCTCGGCATCGTGATCCTCATCGCGATTCAATGGTATGCACTGGTGCGAGCCGTGCTTGGCAAGCCGGTCGGGTGGAAAGGGCGCGAACCTCTTACCCGTGCCGAGCAAAGCCCAACCTCGCCAATAGGCAAGTATTGACTGCCATCACACATCCAGGTCTTCCAGGACCGTTTGGTCCGCCTTTTCCATGATGAACCGGTATCGGGAAGCGGCATCTTTCCCCAGCAATTCCTGAAACGCCGTGTGGGCCTCATGGTTGTTGTCAATTTCCACCTTTAACAAGGTCCGGTTCTTCGGGTCGAGCGTCGTCTGGGCCAACACACGGAAGGGCATCTCGCCCAACCCTTTGAACCGAGTAATATCGGGCTTCGCATTTCCCTTCAGGTTGGCCAAGATTTCTTCTTTGTGCTCATCGTCCTTGGCCCAGTAGGTTTCCTTACCCACGTCGATCCGATAGAGCGGCGGTTGAGCGATGTACACATGCCCTTTACGGATCAGTTCCGGCATGTGACGGAGGAAAAAGTCGAGTAAAAGCGTGCTAATGTGATGCCCGTCCGCATCGGCATCCATCAGAAGAATGATTTTGCCATATCGAAGCCCGTCGTAGCGAAACTGATCCCCTGCTCCGGTGCCGATCGCCTTGACCAGATCGCCAATTTCCTGGTTCGACAGAGCTTTTGATGTCGGTAAATCCTCCGTGTTCAGGATCTTCCCCCGTAGTGGCAGCACGGCTTGAATGGCGTTATTTCGCCCTTGTTTGGCGGAGCCGCCGGCAGAATCCCCTTCGACGATGAATAGCTCCGTGGAGTTCCGATCCGTGGATTTGCAATCGGCGAGTTTGCCCGGCAAGCTGGTCCGTCGACTCCCCGGGGAACTGCGTCGCACTTCGGTCACGGCGGCCCGGCTTGCTTCCCGAGCTTTCGCAGCCAGTTGAATGCGACCAATGATGGCATCGGCCGCCGTCTTGTTGTTGTTCAGCCAGGCTTCGAGGGCCGGCCGGACGAACCCATCCACAATCCCTTCCATCTCGGGGTTGTTTAAGCGCTGCTTGGTTTGACCTTCGAACTGCGGATCACGTACAAAAACCGATAAAACCGCGACGACTCCCTCCCGAATATCTTCAGCAGTAATCTTCAGCCCCTTGATCTTGATGTCATGGGTTTCAATGTAACTTTGAACCGCCTTGCGCAGGGCACTTTTGAGCCCATTTTCATGTGTCCCGCCATTGGGCGTCCGGATTCCATTCACATACGAGCGATAGGTCTCCTCGGTGGATTCGGTCCATTGGAGGGCAACCTCAACTTTGCTGCCATTGTCACGGACCGCCGAGAAGGCCAGTTCCGTCACGGCCGGCTTTTCCGCATCGGCGACCAACTTGGCCAGGAACGCTGGCAACCCTCCAGGATTCGCCAGTTCCAGCGTTTCACCACTGATCTCATTCTTGAAGGTGATCCGTAAGCCACTGTGGATGTAGGCCATATCCTCCAGGCGCGATTTCAGAGTGTCGGCATCGAACTTAACGGTCTTGAAGATCGTTTCATCCGGCTCGAAATAAATGCTGGTGCCGTGGCCACGGGCCGGGCCGATCTTCTCGACTTTCCCCAGGGGCACCCCTTTCGCGTACTGCTGCTGATACTCGAACCCATCCCGTTTCACCGTCGCGATCAGCTTCTTGGACAACGCATTGACAACTGAAGCACCCACGCCATGCAAACCACCGGTCCGGACATACCCCGTATCGGTATCGCCGAACTTTCCACCCGCGTGAAGCACGGTTAACACCAATTCCAAACCGCTTTTCTTGTATTTGGGGTGCAATTCCACCGGAATACCGCGGCCATTGTCCGAAATGGTCAACGCGGTGCCGGACTTGTGTAACACCACCATGATGTGATCGGCATAGCCGTTGATGTATTCATCCACGGCATTGTCGAGGATTTCCCAGGCCAAATGGTGCAAGCCTTTACTATCCACCCCGCCGATGTACATCGCCGGCCGCTTGCGAACCGGCTCCAAGCCCTCCAGAACCTGAATATCCTGGGTGCGATAGGCGGACGATTTCAACGCAGACACAGTGCTCATGATGTCCTGATCAATCCAAGGGTGTTGGAATTCGCCCAATCACTAAGGAAACCTGCGCGGTTGACCCGCCTACACCTCGTGTGCAGCGGTCGGTTCCTCAAGCCCACGGGCCAGGTCATTCTCGCTGCACCTCTTGCTCGACGTGCTTGCCATGGCTTCATTCCTCAAACAATCCAACGGTTGGCTTCGCCGAACCCGGCTTCGCCTTGCCTTCTACCTCGTCCCAGTTCACCAGCTCGATCGTGGCCGGCAGGACCCGATTGAACCTGGTGCGAACTCCCGGCTTCGCACCCGTTCCACCGCGATGCTGAATCTTGATGGCTCCCGGTCCAAACTCTTGCGTACGCCCCGACTCGGTTTCGAGAACGAGCTTGTCAAACCGACCACCGACGAGCACTCCGCCGATGCACACATCGCCTTCGGTCAGTTTAATTCCCATGACGCCTTTACCCACCCCCGACAAGATATTGGCCTCCTCCACGGCAAAGTGGATAAGGTGCCCGCCGCGGGTCGCCAACATGACACCGCTTTCGTCGTGCACCAGCTTGACGAGCACCACCTTGTCACCGGTGTCCAGTTTCACATACCGACGCCCAACCTTGGTCGACTCGGCACGGAACCCGGCCAGCGGTATGCGGAGCACGTTCCCGTTACTGACGGCAACCAACACGTACGGCCCACCCGGCGTTTCACCGTGGCCCGGCTGATCCGGCGGGGTGAAGCGGGGGTCGGTGGTGACGGCACTGATCACTCGCACACCATCGGCCAGGCGGAAGTATTTCGTAATGGGTTCGCCGTAACCCGTGGTAGCCGGGACCTCGTTGATTCGCATCGTGTACGCCGTGCCGTCGTCGGCAAAGAACACCACATGATCCAGGGTACTCCCCGGGATCACCGCCACGACTTCGTCGCCTTCCTCGACGCGTGTAGTTTCGACCGACGAAAGCCGCCCCACCCGCTTGATGCGGCCATTGCGTGTCAGCACCACATTGGTATTTTCCCGAACGATGTAGGCTTCCTCACTGAACTCCAACACGTCCTCATCGGAGGCCATCCGCGTTCGTCGGCGCTCACCAAATTGTTCAATCAACGACTCCATTTCCCCCTTAATGACACCCCACAGCTTCTTTTTCGACGCCAGGATCGATTCAATTTCCTTTGCCTGCTTCTTTTTCTCGGCCAGTTCGTCCAGGATCTTTTTGATCTCCAGCTGAGCAATTTTGTAAAGCTGAGCATCCAAAATCGCTCCCACCTGCTCATCGTCGAGCTGGAAAGCCGCTCGGAGTTTCTCCGCAGCATCCGGCTTGCCATTGCTTTCGCGGATGATCGTAATGGCCCGATCCAAGGCGTTGAAGATGATCGCGAAGCCTTCCAGAATGTGTATACGGCGACGCAGCTGGCGAAGCTGATACTCAAAGCGGCGGCGCACCGTTTCCAGCCGGAAATCCAGGAAATACTGCAACAACTCCTTCAGGCTCAGGCCATCCTTGGGAATCAGCTTGTTCGGATCATCCGCTGAGGGGACCAAAGCGGTGACGTTGTAGGAAAAGTTCTTTTGCAACTCGGTGTGCTTGTACAGATACGCCATCACCAGATTCGGATCGGTGTTGGGCTTGATCTCCAGCACCAGGCGCAAGCCATCCTTGTCGTTGGACTCATTCGATTGGCCAATCAATTGCGGCAGTTTGCGCTCTTCAATGATCTGGCCAATCGTCTGTTCGAGAAGCCCCTTATCGACTCCGTAGGGAATCGAGGTAATCACAATTTGCGGTTTGCCTTTCGGTGGGGTCTCTTCTTTCCACTCGCCTTGCACCTTGATGCTGCCGCTGCCCTCCTCGTAAATCTTGCGAAGCGAAGCGCGGTCCGTTACGATCTTCCCTCCCAAGGGGAAGTCCGGCCCCTTAATGCGATCCAGCAACTGCGCCACGGTTGCATCCGGATGGTCAATCAAATGGATACAGGCGCGCAGCACCTCACTGAGGTTATGGGGCGGGATGTTGGTCGCCATCCCCACAGCAATGCCCGAGGTGCCGTTGACGAGCAAATTCGGATACTGCGCCGGCAACACGACCGGCTCGAGCCGGTTGCCAGCATAATTGTTACGCAGCTCAACCGTTTCCTGGTCCAATTCACTTAAAAGCGCCTCGGCGACCCGGGTCAGTTTGGCTTCGGTGTAACGGTAGGCAGCCGGTGGATCCCCATCGACCGACCCAAAATTGCCCTCCCCGTGGACGAGGGGAACTCGCATGACCCAGTCTTGGGACAATCGGACGAGTGCTTCGTAGATGGCACTGTCGCCATGGGGGTGGTAACGGCCCATCACATCGCCGACGATCTGAGCACACTTGGCCGCCTTGCGATCGAACGTCAAGTTCGAGTCGTGATACATCGTGTACAGGATGCGCCGCTGAACCGGTTTCAGACCATCCCGCACATCCGGCAACGCTCGCCCTGTCACCACGGACATGGCATAAGTCAGGAATCGGTCGCGGGCTTCCCGAGCAATCGAGACTGTTTGAACACTTCCCACAGCAACACGCCTCACAAGTCCAGAGTCTCTATCACAGTATACTGTACAGATGATTACATGTCAACGGTCGTCGCGGAATTTTTTGTCAGGTTTTTGGTCTCCGGGAAGCAGCAACAACCCCCGTGGGGGGGGTTGCTGATGGAATCGCACGAACATTTGTCAATTATTTTGAGCGTGGGGCCGGTGCCTGGGGCAATAGAATCGAGGTTTGCCGGGTTCCACTATTGGGCGGTGGATACGCCTGCAGACACTGTTCGACCAACCGGGTGTACTCATCCGAAACCTCACCGAATCCCTTCAAATTCCAGAACATGGCAAAGATCTGTCCTTCCGCGGTCTTGGTGGAATTGAGCAACCCGCCGCGGATGGCCGTCACTTGCTGGGGTGTCAACGCTCCTTTTCGGTACACCACCACCGCCGAGGGAAGCAACTCGGATTGGTGCAGAACTTTCAACTGCCGAGCCAGGCCCGGCGTGCTTTTTTGGTACGCCAGCAGGGCCGAGACGTCCACGAGGGCCGCTTCGCAGTTCCGGCAGACAACCGCGTCGAGCGTCTCGGCCGGGGTCATGCCGGGCTGATTGATTGGGCAGCAACACTCTTCCGGCAAGGTTTCCCGGAGCCGATCAAGAAACATTTGACAGTGCGCTTTACTGCCCTTGGGCACGGCAACGCAGGCCCCCACAAGATGTTCCGCTGTTTTGGCTTTGCTGTTCACATGAACCACCAAACACGCTTGAACCTTGCCACAATTGGGCACGGTCACGACGATTGGCTCCAGGCTGGGGGAATCCTTGACCCAAGCATATTCAAAGCCGTGGAAGACTGCCATGTCCAGCTTGCCCTGATCGAGGAGTTCCGCCAGCACTTTGTAATTGGGAACCACCTCCATTGTTCCGCTGATCCCGGCGATTTTCTGAAGCATTTCCTGAAAGGGCTTGGCAGCCACTTGAATCAGGTTTGGAGCCACATCCTTGAACATGGGTTCGGGGAACCCAATCCGGATTTCCGTGACTTTGGGCTGAGCCTTCTCCGGCGCGGTTTGTGCACCGGCCGTGGCGAGACCCAGAAACCCAATCCAAGCAACCAGCGCGATGACTTGTCCACACGCACGCACCACGTGAACACCCCTTCGAGTTGGGAGACTCTAAATAGAATTGGGATGACGATCCCGCTTGTTTTCGCGTCAGCGGCCCGGAAACTTCGGACAAATTCCACCGGCGGTGATGCGTTCCAGAGCCGCCAAAGCGAGCAGGTGCTGGTACACCGCCTCGACATAATCGGACTGAGCCTTGATGGAGACGATGTAAGCCTGCACGAGCAGATCTTTCTCTTTCACGCTATCCTGCATGTCCCGGGTGCGCTGCTGCAAATCCTTACCATCTTTGAACTTTTGTTCGGCGATGCGAAGTTTTTCGCTGGCTAACTCAAATTCGTAGAAGGCATTCTCGGCATCCAGTTTGACCAGGGATCGCGCATTCTCGTAGATGGCGTCGGCCTTCTCGCTAAAATTCATGGCCCGGCAAACCCGATCGAATTTGCTCCCCACGAGTTGGGTGGGCATCTCGGGAGTGATCGCTCCGGGCCGGTAATCCTTGGTCCGAACCGCTTGGGGAATATCCCGGGAATGGATGTCGGCACCCGCGGCGAAGGTCGGGACCACGCGACGGAACGGGATGCGACTTTGCGCGTACACTTCCAGCCGGAACACGTCAACCCCCGCTGCGGCCAGGGCTAGCTCCGGGCGTTGGGCCAAGGCAAGCTCGACCACTTTCTCCTTGGTAACTGTTGCACGCTGATCCATCAATGGCAACTCGGTATCCTTTGGCCGGAATGGAAAATTGGCCTCATCCACCGCCATGACCTGCCGCAAGGCGGCCAGGGCTTGTCGGCGGCCAATCCGGGCGGTCTGCCGCAATTCCTTGGCTTGAGCCAGCCCGATTCGCATTGTCAGCCATTTTCCTTCGTTAAGTCCCGCAAGGTCTTTCGGATCGGCGGTGGTGTCCAGAATGGTGCGAACCAGCTTGACCATGGCTTCGAGGTAATCCGTGACCTCGGCGGCGATTGCCTCTTGCTGTTTGGCATAGACCGCCGTGTAGTACAACCGGGTCACATCGTAGACCACGTCGTTGTGGACCTTTTGATAGCTGGCCGCCGCCGCCGCCAGTCCGCGCTCCGCCTGCTGTTTCCGCACCGACAAATCGGGACTGACGAGAGTGCCAACCGTGCCGAATTTCATGAGCGCGGTAAAACCAGATTGCGTCGCCGCCAGGCTGGCCCGCTCCGCACGAAGATTCGGAGATCGTTCGAGGGCGATGGCAATGCACTCACCCAGCGATAATTCCGGACCGGATTCGGGTTGATCGGGTTCGTTCGCTTGAGGCTGAGTTGTCAGGTTGACCGAGGGCACATTGATCCGCAGCGTGACCGAGCCAAACCCGGGCAGTTGCTCGGAGCTTTTCAGCGGATCCGCCGCCTGGGTGATCAGTGCCACACTGCTCAGAAAAACGACGCTGAACACGAATCGAATGCCAAAGCGCTGCATGGGCCGACCCCTAACCGCGACCTGTATCCCGACCGGGCGCGTGCGTATCCACCGTAGATTCTCCATCGACTGCGACACCGCTCAGGAGACAGTTGTGGGAGTGCTTCTGGTAAAATTCTCTCAGGAGACGCGCCGGTGATACCACTTGTACCGGGTGAGCAGGGGTCTCGACCATGCATCTCATGAGCCCAGCCGTCGAGCGAGCAGTGGCCAATGCCCGGCTTTGGGCGGATCGGCAACAATCGGAATGTGTTCGCCTCCATCATCATCTTCTCGCACTTCTGGACGAAGACGAAGGGCGCCCGGCCGAACTACTCGAACGAGCCGGCCTGGTGGTTGCGGTGATCCGGGAGCAACTGCTGGGGAAAACCGACGCCCCCCCGGCCCCCAATGAGACCATTCTCTTCCAACGGGCCCGAAGTTGGTCGCTGCAACATCGACACGACCCGGAATTTCTCACTGACGCGTTTCTGCTGGCTGTGTTGCGAACCGACTCGGTCTTCCAGAATTGGGCAACCAGCATTGGTTTGAATGCGGATCATCTCGAGCGGCTCATGACCGGGGAAACCGAGGCTCCGCCTCCCGCCTCCACCGAATTGGCCCATCACCGCTTCGCACTGCCGGAAGGCACGCAGGAGCTAGGAATTGCCCGGGTTCTCGATGCCGCGTTGAACCGAGCCCGGGAAGCCGCCCGGGTGATTGAGGATTATTGCCGCTTTGTTCTCAACGACCGGATCCTCACCGACGAAGTCAAGCAACTCCGGCACGCTATCGCGTCGATCGGCTCCCGATTTCTCTCGCACGAATTGTCGGCCGCTCGGGACACGGGAGGGGATGTCGGAACCACGCTCTCCGCGGCGGGGGAATATACCCGAGCCAATCCGGCTGAGGTCGCGGTGGTCAACTGCAAGCGGTTACAAGAAGCCCTGCGGAGTCTCGAAGAATTCAGCAAACTTCACGGCAGCGATGTCGGGCAGCAAGTGGAGATGCTGCGATACCAGAGCTACACCCTGGAGCGGGCGTTCGTGTTTCGGCGGCACCGGCAGGAACGCCTCGCCACCGCACAACTGTACTTTTTGCTCAGCGGTGCTCAGTGCTCCGCCGCCCTCGATTGGATCATCGAACAGGCAGCAACCGGTGGAGTCGATATCATACAGTTACGAGAAAAGCATCTGCCGGACCGGGAGTTGGTGGCCCGCGCCCGTCAGGTTCGGGAGTGGACTCGTCGGTCTCATGTCCTTTTTATTGTCAATGATCGTCCGGAAATTGCACGGTTAGTGGAAGCTGACGGCGTTCATCTTGGGCAAGATGACCTCTCGGTAGCCGATGCTCGGCGCATCGTGGGCCCGGATGCCGTGATCGGGGTCAGCACCCACAGCCTGGAGCAGGTTCGGCAGGCGGTGCTGGATGGGGCCGACTACATCGGCATTGGGCCGGTGTTCCCTTCCACCACGAAAACGTTCGATCATTTCCCTGGATTGGACTTTATCCGGGCGGCAGTCCGCGCGACATCCTTGCCGGCCTTCGCTTTGGGTGGGATTACCGTGTCCAACCTCGGCCAGGTCGTCGCCGCTGGCGCCCGACGCATTGCGGTCAGTTCGGCAATTGCGGATGCCGAGGATCCTGCCACGGTGAGCCGTTTGCTAAAGGCAGCGTTGGAGTGATCCATTCAATCGGTAGAAAGTCCCGTTTTTTCCAAGTTCGTTGGATGGGGACAACCCCGGGCCATCAACTGCAGGCCTGAGTTGGTCGAAAAGAGAGGCGAGGTAGTAGATCTGGAGCAAACTCGGGCAGTTGGTAAAATGGGCGAAGTACATACGACTTTACCGCTCGGGGTTGTGCCCGGTGCGGCCCGGGTTGTCTCCCCGGGGATGGAACGTGACTGCGGGGAACCCCTGGCACGGAGTCACGGAATGGATGGGATCCGGGAACTCCTCAGCGCGGTACGGGACGCCGGCCTCGCCGCGGGCAACTTTCGCGGCTTGCTGCACATCGCCATTGGCCGCACGATCACCCGACCAGACGGCAAGCTGGTCACAGTCGGCGTGACCTGGCGCGAACTGGCCGCTGAGTTGAAATTCCTCAAATTCGATCCGCAATTGGTGCGGGAATTGGGGGCGGATCCGGAAGCCCTGGCCATTCGCGATCGCGAGCGCTTCTGGTATTCCGCAATTGCTCTGGCCCGGGTGGATTCACGGGAAGCGGTCCAGGAGGCCGATCGCTTGGTGCCCAAGCTGAAAACGTTAGGGTATCTCGTTGGTCCGGCCCCCAGTGGCAGCAGCAGCCTTGGTGCTCAGAAGCCCGAACCCAAGCCCCACTCCAGCGAACCATCGACCAAGCCGTCCAAGAAACGGCACTAATCAAAGCGACGGAGTGGCACCCGTCTGCCGCATCCGGGCCAGGTAAAACACCGCGCCAAGCGCAATAAACCCCATCCCGGTGAGGGCCTCCGTTCGTTGCTGGGGATTGGCAAAAAATGTCACCAGAACCCCCACCATCACGGCAATGTACACCAATGGGACAACCGGGTAACCCCAACAGCGGTATGGCCGATTTTCCACCGTGGGCGGTATCTTGTAACGAAAGACGAAAATCGCCGCCACGGCCAAGGTCTCGAAGCACACCGCGCCGAAAATGGCAAAATCGGTCATGATATCAAACGGGGATTTCCCGGCCGGCACGTTCAGGTCCAAAACTGTGAATCCCAGTTGAAGACTTGGCACCCGGTATTGGGTTAACGCACCGATTCCCAGTACCAGCAAGCACGACCAGGCCGCCAGAACCACCGTTGCCAGCACCGGTGTCTGATACACACTGTGCAAGCGACTGAGTTGATGGGGTGCCAAGCGATCCTGGCCCATGGCGAAGAGCAAGCGCGGTCCCACCAGTAAATTGCCATTAAGGGCACCGAAGACGGAGATCATCACAATTGTCGAAGCGATGATGGCACCGATTGGCCCCAATAACCGCAGACAAAATTCGGTGGCCACCGTGGTTTCCGTCAGTCGTGCCATCTCAACCCGTGGAATGACGAGATAGTAGGCGAAATTGGCCCCGCAGTAGAGCGTGATTAGAATCGCGACGCCCCCCAGGACACCGATTGGTATCGTTCGGCCGGGATTTTTCACCTCGCCGGCGATCGGGGCAATATTCATCCAGCCGTGGTACGCCCAAAGAACACCGATGAGGGCAGCTCCAAACAGACCCCAATTCACGCTTCGCCATGAGGCCGGCCAGGTCGGCTGGAGGTTGGCCACGCGGGGCGGATGAGCCGGCTCAGCAACCCAGGCAGAGATGACAAACGGCAAGAGGATGATGAATAGTAACGACCCAACTTTGACAACCGTGATGCCAAACTGCACACCCGCACCCAGACGGGTGCCTCGTGCATTTATGCCCGCCAGGCCCGCGATAACCGCAACGGTCAGCAGTTGCCGGGGCCAGAACGGAATCACAACGGCGTCGCCACCATTGGGATAAAGCGATTGCTTCAAGACATCATGAAATGACTCACTAAACATGGTTGCCAACGCCGCGATTGAGGCGGATCGGATGATCCAGAATTCGACCCAGCCGAAGAGAAATCCCGCCCACCGACCATACGCTTCGCGCAAGAAGACGTAGTTACCACCCGCCCGGGGCAAGAGGACGGCAACCTCGGCCAGTGCTAACGCGCCCAGCAAGGCCAGCATGCCGCCCAAAACCCAAACGGTCATGGCCAGCCCGAATTCCGGGACATTTTCCGCGACGTTCTTAGCTTTCTTGAAGATGCCGGAACCAATAACCGTGCCGACGACAATGGCCGTCGTTGTCCACAATCCCAAAACACGGGGCAGGCTCGATTGGTGGGGTTTCATGCCTGCCGATGATACCGCAGCAACAGAGTGGGGTCAGTCGAAAATAACCGTTTTGCGGTCATAAACGAGGATGCGGTGGTCGATGTGCCAACGCACGGCCCGCGAGAGCACGATCTTCTCCAGGTCGCGGCCCTTTTCCAGCAGATCGTCCAGGCCATCCCGATGCGAGATCCGCACGACATCTTGCTCAATGATCGGACCTTCATCCAGATCCTCGGTGGCGTAATGGCTGGTCGCCCCAATGAGTTTCACACCACGCTCAAAGGCTCGATGATAGGGCCGCGCGCCGATAAACGCGGGCAGGAATGAATGATGCACGTTGATGATCCGGTTGGGAAAGCGCTGGACGAAGTCATGGGAGAGAACCTGCATGTAGCGAGCGAGGACCACCAGGTCGATCCGCTCAGCCGCGAGCAATTCTAATTGTTTTCCTTCGGCAGCCTCCTTGCCGCCGGCCGGTACAGGGATGAAGTGGAAGGGCACATCGTAGAACTTCGCCCACCTCTCCGCATCCCGGTGGTTACTGACAATCACGGGTATCTCGCAGGGCAACTCCCCCGTTTGGTGACGATACAGCAAATCCATTAAACAGTGGTCGTATTTCGAGACAAAGAGTGCCACCCGCAAGGGATGATCGGCTCGCTCCAAGCGCCACCGCATTTCGAATCGATCCGCCAAGGGGGCAAACCGGCGCGGGAATTCAGCTAGATCGAGGGCAAAGCCCACGAGGTCCCACTCCACCCGCATGAGAAACAGATTCCGCTCCGCGTCTTGATGTTGATCGGCGTGCAGGATGTTTGCGTCGTGTTTATAGAGGAATTCCCCAACAGAATAAACGATGCCCTTCTGGTCGGGACAGGTAATCAGCAGCACGGCCGAGTTCTTCATGGGTTGATTCGTCGTTCGCGGGTCAGGAATGGGTGTGCAATCCAACAGCTTCGTTGAAACGGGTGGTTACAGGTCCCTTGAAACAGGTGGTTATTCGGGCGAACCGGTGTTAATCCGTAATCCCGGCTCCGAATGTCTCTTCTTCCTCCGGGGTCAGCCCGGCCTCCGGCGGGGGCGGTTCAGTTACGGCAACGGTCGTTGCATGATCTTCACCTTCCACCACATCGGCTGCATGAGCCGACTTGATCGTTGCTTCGGTGCTAGTGGGATCGACCGCCCGACAGGTTTGCGTGAGCTGATCGGCAATTTCTTTCAGCTCGGCTTGCCAGACAACTGGGTCGATTCCGGGTGGAGTCAATTGTTCGAATTCCTCGGTTAGCAAAATCAGCCGCAGGAGGTGTCGGAAAATCAAACCCTCTTGTTTGGCCAAATCCTTGTGGGTTATGAACGCATGGAAGTTGCCGCCAAACCGCAGGATTTCACCGGCAGCCCACACGCCCTGGGTTGTGAAATCACTGACTTCGGGATACTGGGCATCGAAAAGCATTCGGGCCTTTTCCGCCAAAACGGGCGGCCGTTCCTCCCAGGGCACGAACTCTTCCGGATCGTCCTCCTCATCCTCGGCTGGAGGGAGTTTCGCTGCCAGCAGGCCTCGGGAAATCAACTCGGGATCGAGCTTCTCGGTTGCCAGTGGACCGGGCGGCAAGTCATGCGGCACACGAACGTACTTGAGGAGTGGGCGGGGTAATTCCAGTGTGCTTTCCAGGAGTTGGATGCGTTCCTCACGGTTAGCACTGGCCATCAATTCCACAAGGTATGCACCATACAGCGGGTGGCACGCTCGAAAGACGAGCAGCTTATCCAACAGCGGGGTCGGGGTGGCGGTCCGTGGCTGGTAGTCGCCACTGGTCAGTTGCGGATCGGAGACAAGTGTGCCGGGCACAGTGTTGGGAGACGATTCGGTACTGACGGGCGGGTGCGGATCCAACACCACATAACCATGCTGGTGCAGGGTTACAAGCATGCGGTTCAGCTGTTTCATGCCTGCCTCAATCCGGGGGGCGTCGAGCAACCGTTTCCGGACCACGCTGCGGATCTTTTCGACTTCGGGGGATACTTTCAACAGATAAGCCAACAAGCGCCAGGGCAGCGGTCCCTTGCTGTACAGCCGCGCGGGAGACGCATTCTTCAGCCGTTCGAAATCGGCTTCGCTCCAATATTTCCGGTTGGAGTTGCGCGTCGGTTTTTTTCGGAGCAAGTCCTTTTTCTTCCGGATCAAGGTGGGATCCTTGGTGTTCTCCGGGATCTGATCATACTGTTGCTTCCAGCGTAAAATGCGGACATCATCCTCGTGGGGAAAAGCAAAAACAAAGCCTTCCTTATCGAATTGGGGCCGTCCAGCTCGCCCAAAAATTTGGTGCGCCGTGCTGGGATCAATCGGTTTCTCCTTGCCAAAGGGCCCTTTCACCAGGCTGGTGATCACCACCGACCGAGCCGGTAGATTGATCCCCGCGGCCAATGTCTCCGTACAAAGCGCGACGGACAGGAGCTTCTTCTCGAAGAGATCTTCAACGGCTCGCCGGTATTTGGGCAGAAGCCCCGCATGATGCACTCCCACCCCACGGCGCAACATCTGCTTGAGCTTGGGACCAATCCCGTGCGGCCAATTGAATTGATCGCAGGCCTTGTTCAACGCCGACTTCTGCTCAGGATGGATCAAATCCAATCCCTTGAGCTGCTCGGCGATACTCCAGCATTCATCGCGGTTGAAGGCGAAGACAAGCGCCGGGGTCTTACGGGTCGTTTCGTCGCCGCGGGCCATGTCCACGAGAAGTTCATTCAAGTACTTGTCGGGCACCCAATGGTAGGTCAACGGAACCTTGCGTTCGCGACCTTCGACAAGCTCGATTTTCCGCCCATGGCAGCGTTCGAGCCAGTTGACAAACTCGACGGCGTTGCCCACGGTTGCCGAAAGCAACAACAAGCGAATGTGCTGGGGGAGCATGTTGAGTGAGAGTTCCCATACGATGCCCCGCTCGGGATCCGCGAAACTGTGGAATTCATCCATGACCACCGCCGAGACCCGATGGAAATCAAACCCATCTGGATGCAACAATCGGTTCAGCAAAATCTCGGCAACCACGACCAGAATGCGAGCGGTCGGATTAACCTTACGATTTCCCGTCACCAACCCAACATCGTCAGCAGAAAAGCCCCACCGAATGGCCGCGGCCTGCATTTCCGTGAACTTCTGCTCCGTGAGCGCAATAAGGGGTGTCGTGTAATACGCGATGGTGTTGGTGTGTAACGCCTCAAAGAGTGCCGCCTGGGCGATCATGGTCTTCCCGGTACCGGTGGGGGCGCAAACCAGTACCCCTTGCTCGGCGGCAAACCAAGCCAGAAGTGCTTCTTCCTGAACCGGGTACGGTGGATAGGGAAGCTGCTCGAGATATTTCCACGATAGTTCGGAGCGAATGTCTGCGGCGGTCATGAGGAACCCTCGGTGAGGGTTCACTCTAGCAGAAGTTGAGGACGGCGGCGATTGATCAGACAGCTGCCCGCGTGAGAAGTTTGCGTGTGACGACCATCAGGCCGACGGCTCCAAATACCCCGAGGGCTAACCAACCGGGTGCCCCCAGTCCGCGGGGCTGTGCGGCGGCCTCTTCCTGGGCATCTGCTTTCTTGCGGTCCGGCTTGATGAGCTGGAAGGAATCAAACAATTCGCCACTGGCCGTTCGAGCCTCGAAGTTCAGCACGTCGCCATCGATTTTAATCAGTTGATAGAGCTGGGTATCCGCAGCACTGGAGACCATCCACGGCTCTTCTTCGAGCTTGTACATCTTGGGACCGCTCACGGAGACGACGTAAATCGTTCCCCGTTCGTTCTTCAAGCGGGCACCGCTAAGCAAGTTATCCTCGCGCATCGGCCCACTGCGCCCGTAGGTGTGATCGTGACCCTGCAGAATCAGATCCGGTACGTACTTGTCGAACACTGGCCGCCACAGTTCACGGAGCTTTTTGTTATCCCGACCCTTGGCAGTCGAGTAAATGGGGTGGTGGAAGGTAATAATCGTCCACTTGTTCGGATTGTTAGCTAACACATCGTCCACCCACTTCACCTGCTCCTCCTGTTTTTCGTTGGAGTTGAGGCTGATGATGCGGACTCCTTGGATGTCGAAGTAGTAAACCGTCTCTTCCAGTCCGGGAGGGCCGTGCTCTGGTAGGGTGAATTGCGGCCGCCAATTCGAACTCAACACACGGCGGAGTTCAACTTTGGGTTGCAAAACATCCTCCTTGCCCTCCACTTTGGCCGGGGTACCAGCCGGGACAGCATATTCGTGGTTTCCGGGGGTCGGAACACTCGGAATCATGGCGTTGATCCATCCAGCCGCCTGATGCCATTCTCCCCATTCCCCATCCGCATTGGCTCGGTTGATCAGGTCGCCGGCGTGGAGGATGAAGTGGGCCTTAGGCATATCCGAGTAAGCTCGGCGAACCACCCGAGACCACAACGACTTGACATCGTTCTGGGCATCGCCAAAGTAGATGAAGCTCAACGGCTCAGGCTTGTCGCTGGCGGTAGTAAACTCAAACCACTCGCTCCAGACCTTGCCATCGCCAACACGGTAGACGTAGCACGTCTTAGGTTTAAGACCGGTAAAAACCACACTGTGGTAGTGACTATCGAAAAGATCGGACTTGAGCCGCTCGGTTCGAGCCTCCACCGTTTTGACTTTGTCGGGGTTGGGCCGCTTTTTGGTGCCGTAGCCATCAAACCCAGGGCCAGCTTCCGTGACGGCGATCTGAGCCACCGACTTGGTCACGGTCGTATCGGTGCGCCAGGTAACTGCCTGGGTTGTGGCCGGGTCGCCATTCCAGGTCAAAATCACCCGGTCAGGAATGCGGGTCGGGGTGTAAGCGATTTTCCAGAGTTGTTTCTGAGCAGCCTCCGCAGCCGCCGCCGCTTTTTTTTCCTGCTCCAGTTGCTCCTTGGTTTTGACCGGTTCATCATCCTTTTTGGGGATGTCCTGAGCAAACAGCGAACCCGCCATCAACAGGCCAAACAGAAGGACAAGGGCAACGCTGCGGTAGTGATGAGACATGTGATCCTCAGACTGTGACCCTGATGATTATCGATCCAAAGTAGAACTCGCAAAGCGAAGATAGAATTTCAATATCATCATTGAGGTGAAGTCCACAATGAAATTGCTATGAAGAGTCGATGTTATTTATGGCTTGACACGCTCTTACCCTTGTTACCTTGATCATGGTTCTTCAACGTGTTGGCTCCGGAACAGCAGAGTGGTTATCCTGTTACAAGCACCAACTTCCTAAAGTTGTTTGAGGTGGTTTCCTAACCAAGCTCCGTCCCCTTGGGTGTCATCGGGTGGATCATGATTCCGTTGTTCCTTGCCTTGAGCTTGACTCCTGCGGCCGAACCGGTAGTCGCGGCTGATCTCATCTATTGGAATGCCAAGGTCTGGACCGGCGACCCGAACAAACCGCAGGCGGAGGCCATCGCTATCTGGCGCGACCGCATTCTCCAGGTCGGCACCAACACGGAAGTGAAGGCCTTGGCCGGGCCGAAGACTTGGCTCGTTGATCTGCAGGGAAGGCGGGTAGTGCCAGGATTCTACGATTCGCACCTGCACCTGCTCAACGGCGGGCTTTCGCTTGCGCGGGTCAATCTGAAGGATGCGGCGGATGAAGCGGAATTTGGTCGCCGCCTCCGCGAATATGACCTCACGACTCCTCGCGATCGTTGGTTGGTCGGCGGGAACTGGGATCACGACCGCACCTTTGGGGGACAGTTGCCGAGCGCAGCCACAATTGACAAATTTGTCAAGGATCGGCCCGTGTTCATTCGCCGATACGATGGGCACATGGCACTGGCCAATAGCCTCGCCTTGAAGCTCGCGGGGATTACGGCCCAGACGAAGGACATTCCCGGTGGCGTCATCGATCGCTTGCCGGATGGCACACCGTCGGGGATCCTGCGTGACAATGCCATGGGGCTTGTCGGCCGGCTTGTGCCTGAGCCCAATGAGGCCGAGATACGCGACGCGTTGCGAGCAGCCCAGAGGCATCTGGCGGAGTTTGGCATCACGAGTGTGCAGGATCTTGAGGGGAGCGCACCGGAGACGCGCCGGAAACTCTTCCGGGTCCTGCAACAGTTGGCTCGTGAGGGCAAGCTCACGGTTCGCGTCGATCTTCGCTGGCCACTCCCATTACACAAGGAATTGGCAGGAATTGGTATCGAGGCCAACTTCGGCAACGAGTTCCTGCGCATTGGGGGCGTGAAGGGATTCATGGACGGCTCCCTGGGCAGCAGCACGGCCAAGATGTTCGCGCCCTATGAAGGCAAGCCCAAGAACACAGGAGTCTTTGTCACCTCTCCGGAGACCATGCTCGCACTTGTCCGCTCGGCCGATGCCGCGGGGCTCAACGTTTGTGTCCATGCCATTGGCGACGAAGCCAACGCCACACTGCTTGACGTCTTCACCGAGGTGGCCAAGACGAACGGCAACCGCGACCGCCGCTTCCGCATCGAGCACGTCCAGCATCTTCGCCCGACGGACTACAAGCGGTTCAAGGAACTGGGCGTGGTCGCGTCGATGCAGCCGTACCACGTCATCGACGACGGCCGTTGGGCCGAGGGGCGCATCGGGGCACAGCGCTGCTCCAGTTCGTATGCGTACCGATCACTGTTGGACGCCGGGGCAAAGCTGGCCTTCGGTTCCGACTGGCCGGTGGCCCCCCTGGACCCGCTCGCCGGCATCGACGCTGCCGTCAATCGTCGCACTCTCGACGGCAAACACCCGAACGGCTGGTTCCCGGAACAACGGATTTCCGTACCAGAGGCGTTGGAAGCTTATACGCTGGGCAGTGCCTATGCAGCAGGACAGGAAAACGACAAGGGTACCCTCACAGCAGGCAAACTCGCGGATTTGGTAGTGCTGACCCACGACATCCTCGACCCCAAGGCCCGAGATCAATTGACCGAGACGAAGGTCGTCTTAACCGTGGTCGGCGGTCAGATCGTCTATGAGCGGCACTAGCTTTCAGTGAGGTCGGGAATCAGAAGGCTTGTTGGAGGCCAAACCAGAATTGCCAACCCGTGTTGGTATTCACGGTCTTCGCCGCATCCACACGAAGCGTGGCTCGTTCGATGAAACTAAAAATGGCGATCTCAACCCGCAGGCCCAGGCCAAGCGCATGGGCCACATTTCCCACTTGTCGGCCATTGGCATAGACACTGCCCACGTCGTAGAAGGTGGCAAGCCAGACATTGCGTGCACCGATGGTGTGGTCCAGGATATCCCACTCCACATCGCGAGCGAGGGGCCAGCGCAATTCGGCATTGCCGACCCAGAGCATGCTGCCCTGCCGTTCAGCCAGGTCGAATCCCCGGTACAGGGTTCCACCACCCAACGCGTAGAACTGTCCCTCATCGGGCCACGCAGCCATGCCCACGATCCGACCGGCAAACCGGACATGACGGAGCGGTCCGAGGAAATCGGGCAAATGGTGAACCGCAGCAAGCTCCACGCGGCCCTGCCCCATTTCTCTCCAGCCAGCAAACTCCACGACACCGCCTGCACCCATGAGATCAATCCACACTCCACATTCGGGATCCCAATAGGGTGTGTACAGGTTGAGTCGATAATGGTAGCCCGCCATGGAGAGGCGGTTCCATCGTGATCCCAGACGGGATTGAGGAAAGGGAAGGAAGTTGTCCTGATAAGTGACGAAGGCATCCTGGTACATGACCGGTGGCAGATACAGGCTTGATCCTGGCTTGAGGACATGCCGGAAGTAGGCCACCGCGCGATTTGGCCCACTCGCCCCAGCCTGACCACCCCACGGCCCGCCGATCCGCCGCTCCCAATTCAGACCGATCTCCTGATGGTCGCCGAGCCAAACGGCATCAGCGCCGGTGACTAAGTCCCGGTAATCGCTTCGTAAGGCAGCATACACCCCACCTCGAAACTTTTGGGGCCGGTTCGCTCCCGCCCGAATTCCCACCATGGTGGATCGGGTGTACCAAGGATCCTGGTACGAAGCGCCCCAGATCCAGGGGCCCCCGACGAAGTTCCAGCGGTCGTAGTCGCTGGTCATGTCGGTTTCATCGAGCATGGTATACAGGGGCGTGAGATGGCCACAGGGCTTGGCTCGCCAGAGGTTGTCGCCGGGGTCGGCATCCAGCAGCACACGGTCGGGATCGACCGTGACCTGGTCGGGCATGGCATGGAGCGAGATCCTCACCTCCCAACGCTCATCGCCCAAGGGAATCACAATGGCTCGTTGTTCGGGCAGCTCCACGATCTGGGGCAAGCCAACCGGTACCCGGATGGCAGGGCTGCCTTCAAACTCAAAGCTGACGTCAGTTGGTTCCGTCAGCTCCGCGGTTTGACGGACCACGGCCGTGGCGGTGTAATCACCATGGGGTAAGGAACGTACGTGCTTTTGCCAGTGACGAACTCGTGGCCCCCCAGCCAGCTCGACCTGAACGCCCTCGATCTTCCAATCCGTCAAGCCTTTACCATACACCCAGCGGTCGAAGAAGTCGCCCCAGTTCCGGCCCGTGTAGGCTTCCAGCTCGGCACGGAAGTCCTTGATCTGAAGGACCCGCCAGGAATACTTTGCCACCAGCATTCTGGTAAAGTCGAGAAACGCAGCCTCCCCGAGTTGGGCCTCGATCATGCCGAATACTTTCGACCCGCGGTCATAAGCACCGGTGAAAAGGCCGAAAAGATTCTTATACTGGGGCAGATCCTGGGCAGCGGGTTGCATCTCGTTGTTGCGAATGGCATAATACATTCCGGCCCAGCGATAGTTATCACGCTTGATATTGGGCAGCCAATTCAGACGCTCGGGCCACTCCAGTAATTCGTTATTCTTGCCCCGCTTGCGGTCCAACATGCGATGGGTAAAGTGAACCGCTGCTCCCTCGTCCAGGAAAGATTCCGAGTAGCCATTGGTGCCAACCAAGTTGTACCACCATTGATGGGAGGTCTCGTGAGAGACTAAATACTCAACATAACCACGGGCCAGATGGGGCATGCCGAAGACACGTTCATCGATCATGATCAGGCCGGCGCACTCATTGCCATTCCATCCGAAATAGGACTCGGCAATGGTGAACATGTCGTAGGGAAATGGCCCAAACCACTTGGAAAAGATGGGGATGGCTTCGCCAACACTCTTGAGGATCTCGTTTGCGTAGAAACGATGCTCGTCAAAGGCATAGCAACGGAGTGCCACGGTCCGGCCATCCGGCAAGGTAGTCTGGCTCCGAAATTCCCGGTATCGATCCGAACATAAAATGGCAAAATCGCGTCCTAGAAACGGTTCCGTTTCAATCCGTTTGTAGCCATTGCCCAGATGCGTCTCGTTTTTGGTCTTTGCAGGAACGGCCAGAACCTGGTTTACAGGTAACGTGATTGCGGCAGTAAAGTAGCCCGCCTCATTAAACCACGGCTGATGCCACGGGACAAATGGCTTCGGTTGCCACCCCGAATCGTCACAATAGGCCAAGACCGGCAAGGAGTTGGTGAGGTACGTCACGCCGTTGAAATGGCCCAGTCGTCCTTGTTTATTGGGCAAGAAGTACTCACACACCAACTCGACCGTCACAGATTGACCGGGATCGACCGTCGTTGGCAGTGGAAGACGCAGCGCGGTGACATTCGCTGCCTCGAATTCAAATGCCAAACGCGTATCGTACTGCTTTCCATTCAACACAACCAGAATCGCTTCCTTGACAACCCCGAAACGGCCACAGCGATCGATACCCAACGAGGGTTGGAGTCGAAGCAGTTCCAGCGTTTTGGCCAGATGAATGTAGTCGCCTTCTGGGACGCGATAATGCGGGTAAAAGTTGAACACCAGCTGATTGGCAGGGGTACGGGTCGTGTTGGTCCAGGTCACGCGTTGACGAAGCTGGGCTTTGTGGCGTTCCGTGTTGATGACCAAGTCGATGTCATAGCGTGGCAACTGCAAAACTGGATCCGCTGCGGAAACCTGCGAACAGGCTTGCAGAAGACCAACAAGGACGAAGCTGGCTACCAGCCAATAATGAGTGCGTTCCCCCACGCGGCACCCCATAGGTTTTGCGAAGCGCGGACATAGCGTGGGTATGGCAGAAAAGCGAGATTACTTTCGGAAAGAGCCAGCCGATCGGTTGGTCTTGCGACGACACGGGAGTTGGGTCAGGTCGCGGATGCCCGTTGGATAGTGGGCTTCACCAGGGACGAGGATAGGCAAGCCCTGTTTGATGGGAAAGGCGACCAAGCATTGGGTGCATTGAAGTTCATGGTCCCTACGGACGAGTGGCGTGGAGCGGGTAGGGTCGATGGGGCAGCGGAGATGAGTCAAGAATGTGTCGTCCATGGAGTGACTCCGGAACAAAAAACCCCCGGTGGGGTTAACCACCGGGGGTTTGAATATCTTCGCAAGTTGGTAGCAGCCAAAAAAGAGTGGGGGACATGTTCGACTCACGCAGTCTGGTCGATGCGTGGTCGTGTGGTTCATCATCCTTAGAAAGGAGGTGATCCAACCGCAGGTTCCCCTACGGTTACCTTGTTACGACTTAGTCCCAATTGAGGGTCTCGCCTTCGGCACCGGTTAAGATGACTTCGGGCGCTCCCCTCTTTCGTGGCTTGACGGGCGGTGTGTACAAGGCTCAGGAACACATTCACCGCGGTGTTGCTGACCCGCGATTACTAGCGATTCCGGCTTCACGCAGGCGAGTTGCAGCCTGCGATCTGAACTGGGGCGTGTTTTTTGCGATTAGCTTCCTTTCGCAAGGTCGCGTCGCTTTGTACACGCCATTGTAGCACGTGTGCAGCCCTGGACATAAAGGCCATGAGGACTTGACGTCATCCCCACCTTCCTCCGGTTTAACACCGGCAGTCCCTCTAGAGTGCCCCTTGCGGGTTGCAACTAAAGGTAAGGGTTTCGCTCGTTATGGGACTTAACCCGACATCTCACGACACGAGCTGACGACAGCCATGCAGCACCTGTACTGGGTTCCGGATTGGATACCGTTCGTTCCCGTTTCCGGGTTCTACTTCCCAGCGCTTTCGCACATGTCAAGTCCAGGATAAGGTTCTTCGCGTAGCCTCGAATTAAGCCACATGCTCCACCGCTTGTGTGAGCCCCCGTCAATTCCTTTGAGTTTCAGCCTTGCGACCATACTCCCCAGGCGGGGTACTTAGCACTTTTGCTGCGGCAGTAAACCCATGTCTAGTCTACTACCCAGTACCCATCGTTTAGGGCTAGGACTACCGGGGTATCTAATCCCGTTTGCTCCCCTAGCTTTCGCGCCTCAGCGTCAGAAAAGGTCCAGCGAGCCGCCTTCGCCACCGGAGTTCCGAGTGATATCAACGCATTTCACCGCTCCACCACCCGTTCCGCTCGCCCCTACCTCCCTCGAGGCCGTCAGTATCTGAGGCAGTTCCACGGTTGAGCCGCGGCATTTCACCCCAGACTTGACAGCCCGCCTACGCGCCCTTTAAGCCCAGTGATTCCGAACAACGTTCGCTCGGTTCGTCTTACCGCGGCTGCTGGCACGAACTTAGCCCGAGCTTCCTCCAGGGATAGATCAAACCTTGCGGCTTTTCTCCCCCTCGACAGCGCTTTACAACCCGAAGGCCTTCATCGCGCACGCGGCATCGCTCGTTCAGGCTTTCGCCCATTGACGAAGATCCTCGACTGCAGCCACCCGTAGGTGTCTCGCCAGTGTCTCAGTGCGAGTGGCGCGGGTCGTGCTCTCACACCCGCTAGACATCTGAGCCTTGGTGAGCCGTTACCCCACCAACTAGCTAATATCACGTGGGCCCCTCCCAGGGCGATAAATCTTTGCTCTCACGAGGTCATCCGGTATTACCCACCATCTCTGATGGCTATCCCGAACCCTGGGGTAGGTACCCACGCCTTACTGCCCCTTACGCCGGTTCCCCCATTGCTGGGATTCCCTCGACTTGCATGCCTAATCCATGCCGCCAACGTTCGTTCTGAGCCAGGATCAAACCCTTCACTTGTGTTTTTATCCGCCTTACGGCGGCACTTGTCAGAGTTCAATCTGCCGTTGTCCGACTTGTGACTCAAAAGATTTGGCCGGTTCAACCTCAGTCGAATCCATGGCTCATGCCACGACTCAACTAAAGTCGACTTGGGCCAGAGTTTGGGTCACGCCGGAGTTCGGCGTTAACCCACCCTCTTAAGGCTTGTTGCTACCAACTTGTCAAAGACCAACCTCAGGCCTTTTCGGCCTTACTATGCATCGAATTCGTCATTCGATACCATTATTGCCATCAACTTAGATCGGTGCATTTGGTCAACGATTCGCAGTTTTTGCGAACCAATTGGTCGCTCGCGTTCGTCGCCTGCACCTCACATCGTTGAGGCAAGGGAAATAGTAAGCCGGGAATAGCGGAGTGTCAACCCATTGCGGAAAAAAATTGGGAAAAGTTCCCTGACCCCCCGCAGGTGGCGTTTTGAGAGGTTGTTCGCCACCAATAATTCCTGAAGCCCACTAGTTGGGGGGGCGCTTGAATATTACAACGAGTCTGTCGGATACCTTCGGGTCGGTCAAGCACAAAGTGGTCAATTCCCGAGCAATTTCATCATGTCCACACCAAAAGCTCTGATCCTACGCGCACCGGGTACCAATTGCGACCATGAAGTGCAAAAAGCCTTTGAACTGGTCGGGGGCTCTGCCGATCGCGTCCATCTCAATGTCTTGCGTCACAAGCCACGACTTTTGCGGGACTATCAAATCCTGGTACTACCGGGGGGTTTTTCCTACGGCGACGATGTCGGGGCGGGGAAAGTGCAGGCCATTTACCTCGAGTATTTCCTCGCTGATGCTCTTCGTGAGTTTCGCGATCAAGAAAAACTCATTCTGGGCATCTGCAACGGCTTTCAGGCCTTGCTCAAGGCCGGTTTATTGTTGCCACCCGATGAGGATGGTCCGCTCGCCACACTGACTCAAAACGATTCAGGTCGCTATGAGGATCGATGGGTTTACTTGCAGCCCACTTCAACCAAGTGTCCGTTCATACGGGGGTTGGATCGCCTGCACGTGCCCGTGGGCCATGGCGAAGGGAAATTCATTTGCCGAAAGGAATGGATTGCTCGGGGCCTCGAACAGGCGGGACAGGTGGTATTCCGTTACGTGGATTCGCACGGTCACCGCGGCGGGTACCCAGTTAACCCTAACGGTTCGCACGACGATATTGCCGGTATCTGTGACGCCACCGGCCGTGCCCTGGGCCTGATGCCGCACCCCGACCGCCATCTATTCCCGACGCAACACCCCCGCTGGACGCGGCTGGGGCTGAAAGCAGAAGGCGACGGCCTTCAAATCTTCCGCAACGCCGTCGAGTTCTTCAAGGACAATTGATAGGCCACTCGGAAGGACCGTTGATCTTAGGAGTTGCCACACTCAATCGCCTGACCACATTCGCATGACCATAAGCGTAACCTGGGTTTTGGTACGTCGTGACTTCGGGAAAAGTTGCACGGACTCGCCTGTGAATCACGGCGACAGGGGCGGGCTGATGGTAAATGACCGCGGGGCACTGGTCGCGGTTGTGTCGCATTCCAAAGTTGGGGAGCAATTGGTCAGCGGCAACATCGACATCGAGGAAGTTCGGAAGTTCCTATCGACCCACCTCCCACTGCCTTAAGTCACCGATCTCTTAGCAATTCTGGGTAGTGATTTGGGGTGATTTTTCGTTCCACTTATCCCAACCCAACTGCTGCTCTTTTTCTCAAAGCCGTTCGCTATAGCGGCGACGGGGTTTCCCATACACTGGTTTGCGAAGTGGTGCAGATGGTGTTGCATCCTCCGGGGTTTGCGAATCGGAAAATCCCAGTTTTTCATTCGGGCTGTGGTCATCATCGACACCCCAGCCCTCTTCATCGCGTTGGATTTCGGGTAACGGTGGTGGCTCATTGGAACGAGGTTCCGGCTTGCGGACCGTATACCACTCGCCCGGCACTGCGTCACGATCAATGAGTCGGTTAATCATCATTTCAATTTGAGTCAGCTGTGGACCTTGCTCGGGGGTGACGAACGAGATCGCAATGCCATCCTTGCCAATCCGGCCGGTCCGGCCAATGCGGTGAACGTAGTTTTCGATATCCGCAGGCAAGTCGTAATTGATGACATGCGAGATGTTCGAAACATCGATACCCCGGCTCATCACGTCCGTGGCAATTAGATATTTGATTTCGCAAGTTCGAAACGCGGACATGATTTTTTCCCGCTGCGACTGGGGGAGATCACCATGAATGACCGCGACATGGGGTACCACCTTCTTCAAGTCCCGGTATAACGTGTCCGCCCAGCGCTTGCGTTCACAAAAGATCAGGCACTGCCGCGGCTGCTCGCGCTCGATGACTTTCCGGAGCAACTCGAACTTTTTATCCGGATCCACGGTGATATACGACTGCCGGATTTTGTCCACGGTGGGCTTGTCCGGCGTCATGTTGAGGTGCGTCGGGTTCGTCATGTAACGGTTGACCAACCGTTTGATCTCATCGGGCACCGTGGCGGACATGAGCAAAGTCTGCCGGCTCAAGGGACACCGTTTGAGAATCCGTTCAATGTCCGGACGGAAACCGATATCCAACATCCGATCGGCTTCGTCCAGCACCACATATTTGACCTGCTCGAGGCACAGGGACCCTCGCCGCAGGTGGTCGAGTATGCGGCCGGGTGTTCCTACCACCAAGTCACAGCCTTTGGATAGGCCGTGCAGTTGGCGACTCATCCCCGTACCACCGTAGACAGCGACGGTCCGGAATCGCCTGCTTGGAGCAAGTTTCTCGGCTTCCTTGGCGACTTGGAGCGCCAGCTCGCGGGTCGGAGTCATTACCAGACCCACGGGACCCTTCAGGCGGTGTGGCCGCCACCGAGTCAAAAAAGGCAACAAGAAGGCTGCCGTTTTGCCTGTGCCCGTTTGTGCCTGACCGATCACATCCTTGCCGAGAAGTGCCGGTGGGATCACCGCTTCCTGAATGGGGGTTGGGTGGCAATAGCCAGCATGTGCCAAGGCATCGAGCACGGGGCGGTTTAGCTTTAAATCAGCAAAGCTCATCGCCGCATCCACTTCGGGCGGCAATGCGCTTTCCCGATCAGAATCGCTGTCTTCGTGAATCGCCTCGAGCTGCTCGGAAAGATCCAGGCGAACTGAGGGCGGCGGTTCGAACGAAGCATTCGATGAATCATTCGTCTCATCACGAGTTGAAGTCGGATCGAACTGTTCCGCACTCGGATGAACAGACTCCGGTTCAGGGACCTCAAAATCGTCCCCAACAATCGGCGGTATCAACACTTACTCCAGATATGTCCGCTCTGTGCTATGATCTCGGATCGACGGGCTGAGCGGACAGTCGTTATGTCCCGTGGATCGGTACTGCCAAGAGCAAGGGAACGCGGCTCGTTGGCACGAACTGGTGTGCAAAGAGACGCCAACATTCTTATATTATCTATCTTACCCGATTATACGCCAGCTTTTCCACTCGGATCATACTTGAGAGGCTTCCATTCCCAAAAAACTGAACCAACTCACCGGAAAACTCCGGTGAGCGGGTTTGGGGGGCTGCTTTGGGGTTACCACAACCGGGGCCGCTTGTGGATTCGCGGAAGTGTTTTCACTCGCACATCACGGCAGATCGACTTTTGGCGGAGGGACCTTCAAGTCATCGTCCTTGGCCTTGGTTTCGCGGAGCGTTTCCAGGGCCTTCGGATTGCCGGCCGTACCAGCTTCCAGCAAGCGGGTGCCGTGAATCTCGGTAACTGGAGAGTGCCGTCGGTCACTGGAAGGGACTCCATTCGCAATGAACCAACTACCTCCCAGAAGCAGTATCACCGAGGCAAGCAAAGTCCAGCGCGCGCGGGTTTCCGAATGACTCGACCGAAGCGGGTGCGGGATTGAGTGAACTTGCTCAAGCACCCTGCGTTCGGCCAAGACCGTGGCAGCTTCGACCGGTGCTGCTCCGTGGGCAGGCAACGGAGGCGGAGGAGGCCACGGCTTTTTGAGCTGAGCTTTGAAATAGGCTCCCAGTAAGCGGTCGAGGTCATTTTCCGCCGGATTTGCTGCATGGTTGTGGGGAGAGGTTGGCATCATGTTGATGTCCCGTGTGGAGGCTGACCCGGGGCTGAATCCGTCAGGGCGGTCAGGCGTTCGGCGAAGCGCTGGCGAGCACGACTGAGCCGCATGTGGACGGCAGTCACAGCAATATCCAAGCGTTCGGCAATGGTCGTCGCGTCATAATCGAGAGCATAACGGAGAGTCAGAATCTCTCGGTCACTTGGCGGCATTTCATCGAGCACTTCGCGTAACTGTGCAAACAGTTCTTCGCGTTCCAGGGTTTCGCTGGGCATCGGTTGTGAGGAACAAACCCCATTGAGGAATTCCGGAGGCTGAGTACCATTCCGCCGGAACGCACTTTTGGCGTAATCTTCTGCAAGGTTCCGCGCAACCCGCAATAGCCAGGCCCGTGGGTTTTGAATCGTTTCGCCTACCCCCCATTGCTTCCATAGCCGCAGGAACGCTTCCTGAGTGATGTCCATCGCCAAGTCCGAGTCCAGCCAACGGGCATAAGCCACTGCCCAAACCTCGCGGCTGTAATGGCTATACAGCGACTCAAACTCCTCCGAGCGGGAGGAGCCAACATCATGATCCGGATGGTCTCGGGAGCCTTTCGGCATCGCACCGGTCAGCCAGTGTGGTCCTGCGGTCCGGCGTCGCTGTCACACAAACAAGACGACTACCTGACTCCATCCTAACCGGTAACCACCAAATTGTCGCGATGCACCAATTCGGGATAGGGCAACCCGCCCAGTAACGCTGAAATGGTGGGAGTGGGCTTGCCGGCGATTACGACAGCAATCGGGGAGGAATAGTTGCTAAGTCCTCGACCAATTTCGTTTCCGGATTCGTCGCAAATCGATACCACGTCACCTTTTCCGAACTCACCCTCGACCTGAGTCACACCCACGGGTAAAAGACTTCGCCCCTGCTCCAAAAGGGCACGGCAAGCCCCCGCATCGATCCGGAGCGTTCCGCGTGGTCGAGCAGTGAAGCCCAACCACCGTTTCCAAGCTGGAATATCCTTGCCATGGGGTAGAAAAAGCGTGCCAACCGGTTCTGCAGCGAAAATTCGATCCAGAATGTGATCGGTTGAACCATTGGCCATGATGACCGCTTCACCGGCCGCCGTGGCTAGACGAGCTGCCCGTAATTTGCTCTTCATTCCCCCAGATCCCAAAGCACTTTTGGTGGAGGCGGCCAGTTTGGTGATCGAAGCATCGATATTTGTAACAGTCGTCAGTAATTTCGCATCCGAATTGACCTGCGGATCGTCGGAATAGAGACCATCCACGTTCGTCAGCAAAACCAGAAGCGGTGCGCGGAGCAGGTTCGTCACCATTGCGGCAAGGTGGTCGTTGTCACCGAACTTGATTTCTGCGACCGAGACTGTGTCGTTTTCGTTGATGATGGGCAAGGTCTGGTATTCGAGCAGCGTTCGAATGGTATTCCGGACATTCAAGTAACGAACTCGGTTATCGAAGTCGCCGGCAGTGAGGAGGATTTGAGCAGTGGTGATTCCAAACGGTGCCAGACTTTCCTGGTAAAGCTGCATCACTGCAGCTTGGCCAACAGCAGCACAGGCTTGGAGTTGCGGCAGGTGAGTTGGGCGGGACCGAAGACGCAATTTGCCAACACCGGCTCCAATTGCCCCGGAACTGACCAGAACAACCTGACGTCCGGTGGTAAGGATGCGACTTAACTGACCAGCCAAGGACACGATCCGCGGCTCGTCGAGCAAACCTTCCCGATTCGCAAGCACATTCGTGCCAACCTTGATGACAACGATTTGGGCTTCGTTAATGATTTGTGACCGCACCGGATCCATGATGTTCCACCCAGCCAAGAGGCTCTCCGACGCTTGAGCGCGACTCAAACTGTTCTAGCCTCTTGGGTAACGACTCTCGGATACCAAGGCAACGTGAGTCGGTAGGCTTGGCGTAACTCGCGTGTAACACAGAGATTAATTGTTTGACGGTTGAGCGGGAAATTGGCTAAGATTTGCTTATAGGGTGGTCGTTGATTGGCCACCACGTTTTATTGCCATAGCTATTAGTGAACGCTTTATCAGATAAGACCAGAGGAAACCAGTAATGACCGCGGGGCAGATTATTCGCCGGACTGGGCTTTCTGCGGTTCTGCTGGTTCTGGTGGTTAGCTCGGCTCGAGCCGATGAGCCAGAAAAACCCACCAAGCCGACGGTTTTGCAGCTTCGCACGACGGCCGAGATCGCCGAGAAGGCAGGTGATTGGGAGACTGCCTTCACGGCCTATTGCCATCTGTTCGTCGTCGATCGCACCAATGCGGAAATTCGGGAAAAGCTCAACCTGGCCTTACGGCGAGCCCAACAGCTTCGCCGTCATAATGATGCCCAATTCCAACAATTTGCGACGACGACGTCGATTCCTGAAGTGCTGAATCTGTTCAGCGAGGTGATGACTCGGGTGCCAGTGCTTTATGTTGAGCGCGACCGATCCACACCGCAAGTACTTTGGGAACATGGCCTTGAGGAACTAGCCCGCGCGTTGGGGAACCCGATCTTTCGGCAAACCTTTTTTGACAATCCCCCTCTGGAGAAGCTGGAATGGTTCCGCAACTCCTTGCGGGTTTCGTGGGCTAAACAGTCCATCACCGACGCGAAATCGGCGCGGGTTGCTCTCCGCAAACTGATCACCAGTGCCCAGGAGACCTTTGTGTTACGCGCCCCTTCGGTCTTGGCGCTGGAAGTAATCTGTGGGGCCTGTGGTGGCCTGGATGAATACACCGTCTTTCTCACACCCAATCTCACCAATTCGACCGGTGCGGATAGCGCGTCTGACCTGATTGCTCAGGGTGTCTATTTGACTATTTTGGATGGTGCAGTAGTTGTGGCCGGGATTGCGCCTGGTTCGTGGGCGTCACTGCACACCAACCTCCGCAAAGGCGATGTGATCATCGAGTTGAACGACCACCCCATGGTTGGTGTCACAACCGCACAACTCGCCGCCGCCCTTCGTCAGCCTCTGAACGGATTCCATGTTCTGGAGTTGGGGCCCGAGACAGCTCCTGTGCAACTGCCGGTAACGGTTCCCAGCATTTATGGTACCCGGGTGCTCAGCTCGCTTGCCAGCAAGGATCGGGTTGGTTACTTGCGATTGGGCAGCTTCACCCCGTCGACGCCTCGGGAGCTGGATGAGGCCATTCATTCCCTTCGAGCGAGCGGAGTCCGGTCCGTGATTATCGATCTCCGTGGGAACATGGGTGGGTCGTTCCTGTCGAGCGTGGAAACCGCCCGGAGGTTGTTGCCGGCCGGGTTGATTGTGACAACTCAGGGCCAAATTACTGAGGTGAATAATATCCCCTTCACTTCCGAATCCGGTATGAGCGCCCATGATATCCCTTTGGTGGTGCTGATCGACACCGAAACGGCTTCTGCTGCAGAGGTGTTGGCGGCTGCGCTCAAGGACAACAACCGGGCCACACTCATCGGTATGCCAACCTTCGGAAAAGGGACGATTCAGTATCCAATCCGACTAATTGCATTGGATGAGTTGGACTCGAGCGGGAAGCCACAATCCGCCCGATCGGGTGCCGTCCGCCTGACGATCGCCAAACTCATCGCTCCGCGGGGTGGTGCAATTAACGGGATCGGGATCACACCGCACATTATGGAAGCCGATCCTGGCAATCAGCTTAAACTTGCCATCGAAAAAGCCGTAGAACTGGTACCCACGCTGCCCCGCCCAATGATGCCTTTGGTTCCGGTTTATCCGTAACCCGAGGTGTTAGAACCTGAGTATGTCTCGCTTTACCTCTGCAGAGATAACTGCTTGTCACCAGTTGATCGACCTCGCGTTAGCCGAGGATCTTGGTGCGTTGGGGGATCTGACATCCCAGGCCACGATCCCCGCGGAAACTCAGGCTCGGTCGGCCTTTGTCGCCCGGCAACCGGGAGTCGTTGCCGGTTTGCCCAGCCTGAACTTGGTGGTTGAAGCAGTGGACGCCAGCATGAGCTTCCAACCGCAGGTGACGGATGGTAGTCCGGTCGCCGCGGGAACGGTCCTCGCTTATCTGGCGGGTCCGCTGCAGAGTATTCTGGCTGCGGAACGAACCGCTCTCAATTTTCTCCAACATCTCAGTGGTGTTGCGTCATTGACCCGGAAGTATGTTGAGGCGGTTGCTGGTTACAGGGCCCGAATTCTTGATACACGCAAGACTCTGCCGGGTTGGCGGCTTCTGGAAAAATATGCAGTCCGTATGGGCGGCGGGGTCAATCACCGGCTGGGTCTTTACGACGGCATACTCATCAAGGATAACCATTTACATGGCCTGGGAGGAGACATCCGCCGGGCCGTCGAGCTGGCCCGATCCCACTCCGGCAACTCTCAACTTGCGATCGAAGTCGAGGTAGAAACGCTGGAGCAACTCGACGAAGCCTTGGCGGTGAAGGCCGACATCGTGCTGCTGGATAACATGACCTGCGAACAGCTTCGTGCAGCCGTGCAACGACGAGATGCCTTGGCCCCAGGCGTGTTATTGGAAGCATCCGGTGGGGTGAGCCTTGCAACTGTGAGAGCGATCGCGGCAACGGGGGTGGACCGAATCAGCGTGGGTGCGTTGACCCATTCTGCCCCAGCGTTAGATATAGCCTTGGATTATTGGCAGTGAGAATGGCCAAGCTCCCCCAAAGCTGGAGTCTTAACACAGCATACATCGGGCGGCATGTCCTCCAGTTTGAGCAACTCGAAAGCACGAATACAACCGCACTGGAATTGGCTGCGGGGCATCCGGATGGCCTCGCGGTCATTGCGAATGTCCAAACGGCGGGGCGTGGACAATATGGTCGGGTCTGGCAGGCCCAAGCTGGCAGCTCTTTGCTTATGTCGGTCACGCTACGGCTGCCTCTTCCCCTTGGCCGACCTGTTGTTCTCACCGCTTTGGCAGGCGTGGCCGTTGGCGATGCCATCTTTCAACTAATTGGTGTGCAATCCAGGATCAAGTGGCCGAATGATCTGCTGCTCCAAGGGAAAAAGGTTTGCGGGATTTTGATCGAACGGCATGGGGAGATAGCTATTATCGGGATTGGGCTAAACCTCTCCCAGACGCACCAAGACTTTATGTTCGCAGGCTTGCCACAAGCGACTTCTCTAGGCATCGTTGCCAGCCAAGTCATCGACATTCCCCAGGCCGCGAATACCGTCTTGCACTGTTTGGACCGCGAATACGTCCGCTTGCTGCAAGGTGAACACGTCGCGATCGAGGCGGATTGGAAGTGGCGACTCGGTTTGCTGGGTCGGCGGGTGCTTGCTGAACTAACCGATGGGCAGAACGTTGAAGGCCGGCTCATCGATTTGAGTTTTGATCGCGTGGATCTGGAAACGAGTATCGGGATTACCCGGCGGTTGATTCCGGAATGTGTCCGACACCTTCGCCGGCTCAGCGATTCTCTGTAAAATGTGCTCGGCTCAGTGGTATGGTTCAATGTGGGATTGTTGTCCGTGCGGCCGATTGAATTTCTGCCGCTATTAACCCGCCATCGATCAGCTTGCAGACACACTTAATATACGTCATTCCTGAACGAGGTCGTTCATGTTTCGGTTGTCGATTGTCTGGCTTGTCCTTTCCTCACCGTGCTCCCTCGCCGCCGATTGGCCTCAGTGGCGTGGGACGAATCGCGATGGGATTTCACCCGAAACAGGTCTACTGAAATCCTGGCCCAAAGAGGGGCCCAAACTTGTTTGGCAGGCCAATATCGGAGGGGCGGGGTATGGCTGCCCGGTGATTGTTGGGGAGCGAATTTACATCACGGGGGCGGAAGACGATCTCAAAGGGCAGCGCGAGTTTGCACTGTGCTTGAAGACGCAGGATGGCACAACGGTCTGGAAAAAGGAATTGCCGGGAGGAGAGGGGCGTTACAACACCGATTGGGGCAGCGGACCGCGAAGCACCCCAACAGTTGATGGGGAGTACCTATATGTTCTGGGGGCCCGCGGTGATCTTTCTTGTCTGAAGACATCCGATGGGACGCAGGTGTGGGCAGTCAACTTGGTTAAGGATTTTGGGGGTGGAATTCCCAACTGGGGATACAGCGAGTCTATCTTGATTGACGGCGACAAGCTGGTTTGCACGCCGGGTGGCCAGCAGGGCAGCCTTTTGGCCCTCGATAAACGGACCGGTAAGAAGATCTGGCAGTCGACTGAGCTGAAGGACGGAGCTGCTTATGCATCAATCATCGCGGCGGATGTCGCCGGTACTCGCCAGTACATCACGCAAACGAGTGCGGCAGCCGTGGGGGTTGAGGCGGCAACGGGCAAGCTGCTCTGGCGGGTCAACCAATTGCAACGAGCCGTCGCAGTCATTCCCACACCGGTGGTCCATGACGACCTTGCCTTTTTCACCAGCGGCTACGGTGCCGGCTGCGAATTGCTGAAGATTGAAAAGACTGGTGCCGGTGAATTCAAGGCAACGCCCCTCTACACCAAAAACACCGTACTCAGCAATCACCATGGCGGGGTAATCCGAGTGGGCGATTACATCTATGGGCACTCCGACACAGGCAACCAATGGGTTTGCATCGAGTACAAGAAAAAAGATGATGATCTGATAGTTTCAACCGGCAAGTTCGAGAAGGGTTCAGTCATCGCCGCCGAAGGCCTGTTGTATCTGTACGGTCAAAGCAAAGGCACCATGACCTTGGTAGAAGCCACTACAGAAAAGTGGACAGAAAAAGGTCGATTTGAAATTCCTGAAAAGAGCAAGTTCCCGCGACGTAGTGGCCTGATCTGGACGCACCCGGTCATCGCGCATGGCAAGCTTTACCTGCGCGACCATGAGATGCTGTTCTGTTACGACATCACGGACAAAAAACCTTGATCGTAAGCCATGGCGACCTGTAGCGCACAAGCCGAGTTGCAACTGACCCAGCTTGAACGGGTGCGGCAGATGCTACGCGACATCTTACCAGGTAACGCGTTTTATGAGCGGAAGTTCGCTGGAGTCGATCCCGACCAGTTACACACTTTGGACGACTTCGCGCGGCTGCCGTTGACCACCAAAAGTGAGCTGGCAGCCGATCAACACGATCACCCACCCTACGGATCGATACTGAGCTTTCCCAGAAACCGCTATTGCCGACTGCATCAGACATCCGGAACAAGCACGGGCCGTCCGCTTCGTTGGCTCGATACGCCTGAGTCCTGGGAATGGCTATTAAACTGCTGGGATCAAATCTTTTCACTTCTCGGACTGACCAAGCAGGATATTCTGTTCTTCCCCTTTTCCTTCGGCCCATTTCTGGGGTTTTGGAGCGCGTTTGAAGCCGCTACCCGGTCCGGATTTCTCTGCCTACCTGGGGGGGGAATGTCCAGCACGGCTCGTGTGCGGTTCCTGATTGAGCACCGCTGTACCGTGGTATTTACCACTCCAACGTATGCGTTGCACTTAGCGGAAGTCGCGGCAACAGATAGTCTCGATCTGGCCGCCAGCCCGGTGCGCGCGATCGTCGTGGCCGGTGAACCAGGTGGGGCCATTCCGTCGACCCGTGCCCGGATTGAAGCTGCCTGGGGGGCACGGGTGTTCGACCACTACGGTCTGACCGAAATCGGCCCTGTAGCAATTGAGGCCGTGGACACTCCCGGCCAGTTGTATCTGCTCGAAGATGATTTTCTCGTCGAGGTCTTGGTTGCCGGCCAAAATCACCCGGCAGCTCCCGGGGATGAAGGTGAGCTTGTCCTGACGAATCTGGGTCGAATCGGTAGCCCACTCATTCGATATCGAACGGGGGATATCGTTCGCCTCGCGACCAATCCCGATCCCGCCGGGCGAACTTGGCGTCGATTGGATGGTGGCATTCGTGGTCGCGTGGATGATATGATTCATATTCGCGGCAACAACCTTTATCCCTCGGCCATCGAAGCGATCATCCGCCGCTTCCCGGAGGTTGCCGAGTATCGCATCATTATTGACCACACTGGATCACTCGCTGATATGCGTATTGAGATTGAGCCGGTCAATGACACTGATAACATCCTGGCGGATGCCGTCAGCCGAGCGATACGGGATGAATTATTGTTCCGTGTCGAGGTCGTGACGGTCGCACCCCGATCCTTACCGCGATTTGAAATGAAGGCCCGGCGTCTGGTGCATCGAACGTAATCGATGGAACATTACAACCCGCCAACACGCACTGATTCGCTCCCGATGGAGTTTGTAATGCTGAAGATCCCTTCTCCTTGCCCAGCCCTGCTCGCTCTACTCACGGGACTCTTGCTGCCAACCGTGTCCCAATCGGCCGACTGGATTCATTGGCGCGGTCCGGAACAAAACGGTTACTCCCGCGAGAAAAACCTGCCCGGGGAGTTTGACCCAAACGCCGGTCCCAAGGGAAATGTCCTCTGGACGGCACCCTACGGTGGTCGTTCGGCTCCTCTGGTCATGGATGGGCGAGTCTATGTGCTGCAGGGAACCGGTAGCGGCCTGGAGGAAGCGGAACAACTCGTGTGTGTGGATGAGAAGACGGGCCAGCTACTTTGGACCTATCGAGTGAACGTGTTTCATACGGACATCGTTTCGACTCGACTGGCTTGGGCTCCACTTACGGCTGACCCCGCCACCGGTTATGTTTATGCCCAGACAACGGGAGGTCTGTTACTCTGCGTGGACAAGACGGGAAAGCTGGTCTGGAGCCGAAGCCTCACTGAGGAATATGGGCGAGCCACGGGTTATGGTGGTCGAATCCCCGCCCCAATCTTCGACAGCGGATTGCTCATTGTGGGGATGATCAGTTCAAGTTGGGGTGATTTTGCCCGAGGAACCAACCGATTTGTGGCGTTTGATGGCAAAACCGGCGAGGTGGTGTGGTGGCACGACGCCGGATTTCCCAGCAAGGAAACCTATTGCTCCCATCCGATTGTTGCCGTTTTGAATGGCCAACGTGTGCTGCTTAGCGGCGGTGGGGATGGCTATCTGCATGCCATCAAGGTACGTACCGGCGAGCGGGTCTGGAGTTACCATTATTGTGCAGGTGCCGCAAACCCCGCTCCGCTAGTGGATGGCAATTTGATCTATGCGGTTCATGGCGACGAGAACCCGGAGGGTGGTCCGTATGGCCGTATCATCTGCTTAGATGCCTCCAAACTTGATAGCAACGGCCGACCGACCTTGGTTTGGGAGTTCCGAAAGTCCGTGCGGTTCGGGTTGGCGTCCCCCGCCTTGGCCAACGGATTGCTTTACGCCCCAGACGATGTGGGCGATTTGCATTGCTTTGATGCCAAGACTGGCAAACAACTCTGGAAGTACCGTTATGCAAATGAAGTCCGAGGCTGCCCACTCGTCGCCGATGGCAAGCTGTACATCATGGACGTGCAGCGGCGCATGCTCATTCTGACCCTTCGGGGACGAGAAGTCCCGGATTCCTTAGATACTTTCGAATACCAGTTCCGGGAGCCCAAGGGAATTTACACCGAAACAAACGGCACTCCGATCGCCGTCAACGGCCGCATTTACTTCGTCTCTGCTTCCAAGCTGTGGTGTCTGGGATTGCCGGACGCTCAACCCCAGCCCGTGAAATATCGCGCGCTGCCAGATGAAACTCCTTACAAGGAAGATGCCGTTGCCGGTGTTCGGTTGTTCCCCGCCGATGTCGTGGCCAAGCCACGCGAAACTGTTCAATTTCGGGTCGTATTTGTCGATGCGAATGGGCGCGAAGTCAAGGACACTCGCCCTTCTCCTAAGGTCACCTGGAGTCTTCCGCTGCCGGCAAAAACTCCAACCGGTGCCCAACCCCCTGCCTTGCAAGGAACCATCGACGACACCGGTCGTTTAACTTTGGGTTCCCTACCCGCTCAGCAAGGTTATGTGGAGTTTGAAAGCGGCGGTCTGAAAGCACGAGCCCGGGTCCGAGTTGCTCCGCAAATCCCCTGGAGACAGGATTTCGAGAAAATGCCCCCCGGTTCGTCGCCTGGGGGCTGGGTCAACGCCAACGGGAAGTTCACCGTAGTTCAGCTACCCGACGGCAATATGGTGCTCATGAAAAATAATAACGACCCCCGGCCCCCACTCGCCAAGGCCAACGCTTACATTACTCTTCCCAATGCGGCGAACTACGTCATCCAAGCCGATCTGATGGGCACACGCGTCCGGGGCGGGATGGGGGATTTTGGACTGATCAACTCCCGCTACACGCTCATTCTTGACGGGAAAACCGATCCGCAGAGTAAGCAACGCCAGTTGCGACTGGTATGTTGGGAAGCACGGCCCCGGATCACCAAAGTGGTCGACTACGATTGGCAACCCGACACTTGGTACACCATGAAGCTCGCCATTGAACATCAGGAAAAAACTGCGATTGTTCGTGGCAAGGTGTGGAAAAAAGGGGAACCTGAACCCACGGCCTGGACTGTGGAATTCGAAGATCCCAGTCCAAACCGGGAGGGAGCTGCTGGTCTTTATGGTTATGTCACCAATAGTACAGCCACCGAAACCGGTGCGAATTGCTACTATGACAATATTCAGATTGTGCCTGCCTCGATGAAGTAACGGATTCTCCACCAAATGATTTCACACAGGTACCAACGATGCCTCGAACGCACACCCGCTTTGCCCGCTACCTAATGCTCAGTCTGGTCTTGGCACTGGGTTTAGGACTCCTCGCCACGGAACGGGGTGAAGTGTCGGCCGCTGACCCACCGCAAACAGCCGGGAAATCGGATTCGGTCATGTTCGGTGGGACTCCGGCCCGGAACATGGTGAACCTGATCGACAAAAATCTACCTGCCGTTCCTCTGGATGTTGTTGAACGAGTACCCGACCCACAAGACCCGGACAAGCTCATCGATAAGGTAGTTCGACAGGCCGATGCCAAGCTGCTGTGGAAAGCTGAACTTGGCTCAAAATCGTATGGCGGCCCCACTATTGCAAATGGACGCATTTACGTCGGCACCAATAATGCCCACCCCCGTAACGACCGGGATGTCCACCGCAACAAGGAAGGTGAAATCGAGCCCCTCGACAAAGGGGTTCTGATGTGCTTTGAGGAAAAAACTGGCAAATTCCTTTGGCAATCCATCAACGATAAGCTCGAATCCGGTCGCGTGAACGATTGGCCGGATGAAGGTGTGTGTTCCACCCCGACGGTTGAGGGGGATCGCGTCTATTTCGTCAGTAATCGCTGTGTGGTCGTCTGCTTGGATGCTCAGGGCTTTGCCAACGGCAATCAGGGATTCCAGGGAGAGAAATATAAATCGGACACTGATGCCGACATCATCTGGCAATTCGACATGATGAAGGAACTTCAGGTTTTTCCTCACAATATGTCGGCGGGCTGTCCCCTGATCGTAGGCGATATCTTGTTTGTTCACACAGCCAACGGGGTGGATGATGGCCACCTGAATTTGCCCAGCCCCAATGCCCCCAGCTTTATTGCCTTGGACAAAAATACCGGCAAATTGCTTTGGCAAAGCAATCTGCCGGGCCGCAACATTATGCATGGCCAGTGGTCCAACCCCGCCTATGCCGAAATCGACGGCGTCCGACAAGTGATTTTCCCGGGTGGGGACGGCTGGATTTACAGCTTTGTTCCAGAAACCGGTGAACTGATCTGGAAGTTTGACGGTAATCCTAAGGACTCGGTTTACGAATTGGGTGGAGCCGGGACACGAAGTGACTACATTGGAACCCCCGTGATTTACGACAACAAGATTTACATCGGTTTGGGCCAGGACCCCGAGCATAGTACGGGGATCTCGCACTTCTGGTGCATTGCCCCCAAAAAGGGTACCAAGGGTGACATATCAAAGGTTCTGGAAACCCGAAGCACCGGACCGGATGGCAAGGTCGTCATCGGGGAGAAACCGAACCCGAACTCTCACGTGGTGTGGCACTTTGGTGGAGAAGAAACACGGTCCTGGTCGATCCGGGACTTCAAGTTTGGCCGTACGATGTCCACGGCCTGCATCGTGGACGACATTCTCTATATCTCAGAACTGTGTGGCTACCTCCATTGCATGAACGCCCAAACTGGTGAACATTACTGGCGTTATGACACCAAGGCCGCAATTTGGGGCTCGCCGTACTATGCGGACGGCAAAGTCTACCTCGCGACGGATGGAAGCGAACTATTTGTCTTCCGCCACGATAAGAAGCCGGAAAAGATCGATGAGTTGGACATTAAAGCAACTAATCAACGTGAGGCCCGAAAACTGATGAAAGAAAAGCAGCAGCAAGTTGCTGACAAGTACCTCATTGCGAAGGTGGCGTTAGATGCACCTGTCCGGTCCACCCCGATAGTGGCCAACGGTGTACTGTATGTCATGACAGAGAGCAGCTTGTACGCTTTCCAAAAGAAATGATGTGATTGCTCCCGTGATTCAGTCGGCAGACACCTTACTGAATCACGGGATCTATCTGTAAGCGGTTTCTAGTAACCCCCTGCTGGCCGCAAACCACGGCGGCAGCACCAGCAAATGCCAAACCTATGAACGACACTCCCGGAAAGCCGACCCCCGTCACGGGCTCCTCACTCGAGGAGCGCATCAAAAATGCCCGCGCACAACTTGATGCCCATGTGCGCGAAGTGGTCCGTTGGCACTTTAGCCCGGAAACAGGGACGCCCTTTTGGCTCGAGAAAGCCAAGGAATTCAAATTCAATCCGCTCACTGATGTTAACGGTTGGGACGATCTGAAGAAATTTCCCTTTTTTGAAGATGAATGGCTCCGTGGTGGTCCCGTGAGCCGTTGGATTCCCAAAGGAATGAAAGATCGGGCCTGGTACGTTTTTGAAACCGGCGGTACCACGGGCATTCCTAAGAGCCGAGTCGTCTGCGACGACTTCCGCATCGACTACGAAATGTTCTCCGATACACTGCCGGAACAGTTTTTTCCCAAGAACAGCAATTGGCTCATGCTCGGCCCAAGTGGTCCCCGGCGGCTTCGACTGGCGGTTGAGCACCTGTGCCAATATCGGGGCGGAATCTGCTTCTGTATCGATTTAGATCCTCGTTGGGTGGTGAAACTCATCAAGAAAGGCTGGATGGAACATCTCAGAGCCTACCAGGACCACTGCATTGATCAGGCGATGACCATTCTGAGTGCCAACCACGACATCAAATGCATGTTTACCACGCCCAAGCTGCTGGATGCGCTTTGTAAGCGACTCGAACAACAGGGTTCCAGCATCACAAAGGCGGGGATTACTGGTATTTTTTGCGGCGGCACAGAGATGACCGCGCAGTGGATTCGCTTTATGATTGAAGAGTACCTGGGACCAGATGTTTATATTGCCCCGACCTATGGCAACACACTGATGGGCCTCGCGGCGGCAGAGATACCCACAGCCAAAGAGAAATACAAAATTACCTACTACGCCCCGCAGCCGCGAGCTGTCGTCGAAGTGGTGGATTTTAACGACTACAACACGCTCGTGCCTCATGGTCAAACCGGTCGAGTTTTGCTCACCACGCTGACGAAGGAGTTCTTCGTTCCACGGTTCGCCGAACGCGATGAGGGAGAGCGTGAGCCCCCGAGCCTGAAGTATCCCTGGGACGGTGTCAGCGGGGTGCGACCGTTCCATGAAATCGCAGCTCAGACAACGGTTGGAGTGTATTAGCAGCCCGAACGACCCTTGCGGCTTGCCTGATGCGCCCGACTTATTCCCAACCTGGAGATCGACCGTGATTCACATTCCCGTGCTGCGTTGGGGCGAACCCTACGAGAGTTTGGAGACCGATCAGGTTGTCCATTTCGACACTGGCGAAGTGCTGGCCGAAGTTAGTCGGGCCAACGCAGCGATGGTCGAACGCGACATGCGTTACGCCGCGCGTGCTCGTGATGTGTTGCGAGAAATTCCTATCGCGGATCTCTTGCAGATGGTCAAGAAGGCGGGTGAGCTTTATGCCAAGGCCGAGCTACCGCTTGGTGACGGTACGCAAACGCCGGATCAGTTTGTGCGAATGCAGTCGGCGACTACCGGTCTGCCCGAGCACATGTGCCGGTTTAACATGGAGAAAAATAACTTCGTCCTCGGGAACATGGATAAAATCCTCGACTCCCTAACCCGTGGACTGGATTTGAACATTCTCACACGCGGCTACGGCATGGAATCGCGTGGAGTACCGGTCAGTTATCAGTGTCAATCGCCCGTTCTAGGCATGGTTTTGCCAAGCAACTCCCCCGGTGTTCACACTCTCTGGTTGCCGATCATCCCCATGCAAGTTGGTTTAGTGCTTAAGCCGGGACCACAAGAACCTTGGACGCCCTACCGAATGGCAAATGCTTTCTTCCAGGCAGGCATCCCACGTCAGGCGATTGCCATTTACCCGGGTCTTGGGGACATCGGAGCAGCGGTTCTGAACAGCTGCCCCCGAAGCTTGATCTTCGGTGGGACTGCAACCGTCGAGCAGTACAAAGGTAATCCGCGTGTGCAAGCCCACGGCCCCGGGTTTAGTAAAATCTTGCTTGGCGACGACACCGTCGATCAGTGGGAAAAATACCTTGACGTGATGGTCGATAGTGTATTTGTCAACAGTGGGCGTGGCTGTATCAACTGCTCGGGTATCTGGGCTAGCCGCCACACGGAACAAATTGCTGAAGCCATCGCGGCACGAATCGGTCCTGTTGAGCCATTACCCCCCAATGACCCGAAATCGGCCCTGGCAGCATTTACCGTTCCCGGCCAAGCCGACGCTGTCAACGCTGACATTGACAATGCGCTCAAAGAGCCCGGCGTCAAGGACATGACCGCGAAGTATGGGAATCGGCTTGTGAAAAAGGCCCGCTGTGACTACCTGAGGCCAACGGTCATCCACTGTGACAATCCCGATGTGGCCATGGCAAAAAAGGAATACATGTTCCCGTTTTGCACAGTAGTCAAGTGCCCCCAAGACAAGATGCTAGAGAAAATCGGCCCCACACTTGTTTGCACCGCCATAACGAACGATAAGAAATTTCAACGGAACCTGATTGATGCTGTACATATTGACCGACTCAACATCGGTCCCATTCCGACTATCAAATTGAACTGGCTCCAACCACATGAAGGCAGTATCGTGGATTTTCTTTTCCGCGCTCGTGCCTTCCAACATGAGGGACCAGTCAGCGCATGACCGTCAGCCGTCAAGCCACCCTTACACACAGCGGGCCGGGTAGCACATTCACTCGCCCGCTGTTGCCATTTGATTACCAGCCCTTGGGCCGCGTGATCTTTGAAGCCGGCGCAATCGCGCAACTTGGCGATGTGGTACACGCTCTCGGGGGACGCCGAGTGTTACTGGTGACCGATCCCGGGCTTGAGCATGCCGGGCATCCCCAACGTGCCGAACAGGCGATGCGCAAAGCGGGACTCTTTGTTCACATTTTTGACGGTGTGAAAGAGAACCCAACTGAACGTGAAGTCGATGCAGGCGTGGCCGCTGCGCGGGCGCATGACATCGACTGTATTGTGGCGGTCGGCGGCGGCAGCAGCATGGATTGCGCCAAAGGGGTGAACTTTATTCTGACCAACGGTGGTCGCATGGCTGACTACCGGGGCCACGGCAAAGCCACCAAACCTATGTTGCCTTCGGTCGGCGTCCCCACAACAGCTGGCACGGGCAGTGAAGCCCAGAGCTACGCGCTGATTACCGACGAACATACTCACATGAAGTTGGCTTGCGGGGATAAGAAAGCGGCCTTTCGAGTTGCCATACTCGATCCCGAGGTGACACTTTCCCAACCGAAATCCGTGACCGCTGTCACGGGTATCGATGCTCTCGCTCATGCCATCGAGGCACATGTTTGCACGAAACGCAATGCAATTTCCCAGATGTGCTCCTTGACTGCATTTCGGTATTTAGAAGCTCACTTTGAGACGGTTTTGAACTACCCGGATAATCTCACCGCACGAGCCGCCATGCAGGTTGGAGCACATCTTGCCGGCATGGCGATTGAAAACGCCATGCTTGGCGTCTGTCATAGTTGCGCCAACCCACTCACCGCGCATTACGGCCTGACCCACGGTATTGCAATTGGTCTCATGCTACCACATGTGATCCGCTTCAACGCAGCGGCAGCAGAGTGCCTCTATGCCGAACTAGCCACAGCAGCTGAGTTGCCAGATGGCCGCAATGCCTCCGAACTACTGGCCGATCGAGTCAGCCAATTGACACAGGCAGCTGGTTTACCGCAAACTTTAAGAGAATGTGGTGTCAGTGAAACCATACTTCCCGTGCTTGCCGAGGAGGCGAACCAGCAATGGACCGCGCGGTTCAACCCTCGCCCAGTGACAGAATCTGATATTCTGAAGCTGTATCAGGCCGCATGGTAATCTCACCCGATTTCGGAGGTGCTGCCCTTGTCCCGCATCCTCCCCGTTCTTTCGATCCTCTTACTCGCTCCTGCTTTTGCCTTAGCCGATTGGCCTCTCTTTCGGGGCAACCCGCTGATGACAGGTGTTGCACCGCCCTCCCCGATTCCCTTTCCAGAAGAACTTGACGAAAAATGGACATTCAAGACTGGTGACGCGATCGAGAGTGCCCCGGCTGTCGTCAATGGCGTTGTTTACGTTTCTTCGCTTGACAAACATCTTTACGCTCTCGATTTGGCTACTGGCAAATTGAAGTGGAAAGTCAAGCTTGCCCACATGAAAGCCTCCCCTTCCGTGAAGGGGGATCGAATTTATATTGGCGACCTGAATGGCAAATTCCACTGCATCAACTCAGCTGATGGCAAAGTACTCTGGTCATTCGAGGCAGAGGGAGAAATTCACGCTTCCGCAAATTTTCATGGAGAGAATGTCATCTTTGGCTCCCACGATGCCAAACTCTATTGTTTAAGTCCGGACGGCAAAAAAATCTGGGTAGCGACCACTGAAGGCCCAATCAATGCCGCCGCTGCGGTAGCGGGCGATTTGACCTTCGCCACTGGTTGCAGCGACGGCATCCTGCACGTGATTGATGCCCGAACCGGTAAGGAACTTGGTTCGATCGATCTTCAGGGACAGACCCTGGCGACCGGGGCAGTTGTCGGTGACCACATCTACATCTCGATGGAATCCAATCAGGTCGTCGCGGCGGATCTCAAAAGCATGAAGAAGCTGTGGACATTCGAACCGGCTCGGCGTGCCCAGGCGTTCCGTTCCTCAGCTGCGGTCGCGCACGGGATTGTGGTCGCTGGTAGTCGGGACAAAAAGGTGTATGGTCTGAACTCCAAAACGGGTGCGGAGGTCTGGAGTTTTCAAGCCGAAGGTCAGGTGGACGCCTCGCCCGTGATCGTGGGCAACCGTGTGTATGTTGGATGTCTATCCAACGACGGGAATTTTTATGTGCTGGATTTGAAGACAGGTAAGAAAATCCAAGAACTCGAATTGGATTCGCCCGTGTGCGGATCGGTCGGAGTTGGCCCCGATTGTGTACTCGTTGGGACCGACCGAGGAACCCTCTATTGCATTGGCAAGAAGTAAGATGGGTGACATCATGCCCAGCACGGCTGCCGATCAGGAAAAAACGGGTCTGGGTAACTATTTCATCGCGAACTACCCACCGTTTTCCTTTTGGAAACCCGCTTACGTACCTGATGCACTCAATGCACTCACGACTCCACCCCGTGCCGGTGTTCCGCTCGGGCTGTACCTGCACATTCCGTTCTGTCGGAAGCGCTGCAAGTTCTGCTACTTTCGGGTTTACACCGACAAGAACGCTCGTGAGATTGAATCCTACCTCGACGCGCTGGTGAAGGAGGTTGAACTCCTTAGCAACTCTTCATGTGTTGGGAACCGTCCCTTGGACTTTGTGTATTTCGGCGGCGGTACTCCTTCTTATCTTAGCGCGGCACAACTCGATGACCTGATGACTCGGCTTCAGGAGATCATGCCATGGAATTCGGCCCGGGAAGTGACCTTCGAATGTGAGCCGGGCACACTGCAAAAGCACAAGTTGGAGACACTGCGGAAGCACGGTGTCACCCGGCTCAGCCTCGGCGTCGAGAACTTCAAGCCGGAAATCTTGCAATACAATGGCCGTGCGCATCTTGAAGAAGAGATCTATCGAGCGTTCGCTTGGGCCCGAGAGTTGGGATTCCCTCAGATCAATATCGATTTGATCGCTGGAATGGTTGGCGAAGACTGGGACAACTGGAAACAGTGCGTAGCGAAAACGTTAGCCCTTGGCCCAGATTGCATCACCATTTACCAGATGGAACTGCCCTACAACACTGTTTTCTCACGCGAGCTGAAAGTGCTCGGTAACGACGAACCCGGCTTGGCTGTCGCCGATTGGCCAACCAAACGAGCCTGGGTTCGTTACGCTTTCGAGGAGTTTCAGCGAGCCGGCTATTCGATTTCGAGTGCAACCACGGTGGTTAAAGACAAAGAGCGGACTCGTTTCATCTATCGAGAGGCCCTTTGGCATGGTTCGGACATGTTCGGGACTGGTGTGGCTTCGTTCGGGCATGTCAATGGCGTTCACATGCAAAACGTGGATACCTGGGAAGAGTATCTCCGGAAGTTGACATCGGGAGAATTGCCATTGGGGCGTGCGTTCCCAACCAGTGAACGCGACCGACTCATTCGTGAGATGGTGCTCCTCCTGAAAACCGGGCATCTCGATGTGGAATATTTCCGTACCAAGTACGGTGTCGATATTCGCACGGAATTCCGAGCGGCCTTTGAGAAACTGCAATCTGAGAACTGGCTGACTGTGGCCTCGGATCGCATCGACTGCACCTTGGACGGGCTGATCCAGATTGACCGTCATCTGCCGACTTTCTTCGATCCGCAATACATCACCAACCGGTATACTTGACGTCAACCTCATGCCTGAGTTCCGCACGTTCATGATGGGCAAGCACGCGGCACAATTGCCGGGTGAATTTCGTTATTGCAAAAACCACATGTGGTGTCGGCCGGGCCAACACGACATCCATCGGTTTGGGTTCACTGCCTATGCCGTGCGACTGATGCAGGATGTGTACTTTCTGGAATGGCGAATTGAACCTGGTTTGGTCACCCACAAGCAAGAAATCGGCTACATCGAGACACAAAAAGCCACGAGCGGTCTTTATGCACCCCTGGCTGGTCGAATCGTCCAATTCAACGCAGCTTTGCTTGAAGATCCCAGCACCATCAATGTGGATAATTACGGCCAAGGATGGCTGTTTGAATGGACGGGTGACATCACCGACACACTCACGGTCGATGAGTACTACGCTCACCTGGAAGCCGGCTGGGATACTACCCAGCGGCTGCTCAAGGGCCAGCTTAATAAGATCGACGACGAGTAATGTACATCGGAGCAACCATGGCTCGATCACGATTGACCGTTGTCCTCTCCCAAGCCCCGGGCAAACATCCGGCCAAGCGATCCCTGGAGGAAAGTATCGTAGCCGCTCTTATCATGGAGCCCGAATTGGAAGTTTCGGTTATCCCGAATCTTTATGACCTTGGCCCTGATCACACTGGCCGATTGTTTCTCGAATCCGTTCAAGGCGACATGGTGGTGCTTTCCTGGCTTTATCCACGGGCAGCCTTCTGGCTGTTGGATCGCGATGGTATCAAGGGTCATTTTGGCCAAAGCCAACTCAAGCCGCCCTCCGACGATGACGAAGATCTCGAGACCGAAAACGAGACCCCCCTCGATCGCCCGGAGGCCATTGGCGCAGCCGGTCACATCCCGGATCGTCACATCTACACCTTGGACCTTCGGGACTTCAACAAAGCCGAACCCTATATCGAAGAGATCAAACGCATTGCCGCAGAATGTCGTGAGCGGCGCGCGTCCCAGCAGCGCGAGAAGGCCGCGAATAACCCCGCCATCGTGCAACTGGGACTCGCGGTGAACAAATCGGAACCAGAACCACTGGCTGCGTTCACGCCCGAAGCGCTGTTGGCCCCAGCCGGCCGCCGCTGGTATCCCGTGATTGATTACAGTCGATGTACCAATTGCCTCGAATGTCTCGACTTTTGCCTGTTCGGTGTGTACGGCGTCGATTCTCTGGACCGAATCGTGGTCGAAAACCAGGATCAGTGCAAAAAGGGGTGCCCGGCGTGCAGCCGGGTTTGTCCGCAGCAGGCTATCATTTTCCCCGAGTACAAATCACCAGCTATAGCTGGGGCCGATACCGGTGCCGTGGGCGGCTTGAAGATCGATCTCAGCAAGCTGTTTGGAGGCGATGGAGGCGATGCCTTGGCCACCGCTGTGCAAGAACGTGACCGGGAATTGATCAACGATGGCCGACAAGCGGTCGGCATGACGGTGGGCATTCCCAAACGTCAAGTGAATAAGCCACAAGGTCCCAAAGACGAGCTCGATCAGCTCGTGGACGACCTGGATAACCTCGGACTGTGACTGTGATCCACCTGGCACGTTTGCAGTCCGCGTACCAGACCGCTCGTGATGCCCTGCTTGCCGAGCGTGTCCCGGGCGGGTACTGGGTTGGAGAATTGTCCAGCTCTCCCCTTTCGACCGCGACCGCGGTCATGGCCTTACAGCTTGTCAATCCCTTCGAACACCAGCACCTCATCCAGGGTGGCCTGCGATGGCTTGCCGATCAGCAGAATTCCGACGGGGGTTGGGGCGACACCACGAAAAGCTTTTCCAACATCTCGACGACAATGCTGGTGCGGGCCGCCTTGCGGCTCACCGGAGCCGAAAAAGCCGTACCGCTTGTGGTTGAGAAGGTGGAGGAGTACCTCTCACTCAAAGCGGGTCAGCAACCGGAGCAACGAGCCGAAGCCATCCGACGGCGTTACGGCACGGATCGCACGTTCTCCGTGCCGATCCTCATGAGCTGTGCTTTGGCCGGCTTGGTGCCCTGGAACGAGGTGCCACGGTTACCGTTTGAAGCGGCGGCCTTACCCCAAAGCTGGTATCGCTTCGCTCGCTTACCAGTGGTGAGCTATGCCCTGCCGGCGCTGATCGCCATCGGCCATTGCATCCACCACCATCGCGGCACCTGGAACCCCGTGACCCGGTTCCTCCGCTGGCTAACCCGAGGGCGGACCCTACGGGTTCTCCGTCGCATTCAGCCGACAACCGGCGGTTATCTTGAAGCCACCCCGCTGACAAGCTTTGTTGTAATGGCTCTGGCCTCGATCCCAACTTGCTCCGACCACCCACAGGTACGGGAAGTTCTCACTGATGGCGTTCGCTTTCTGGTCCAATCCGCGCGATCGGATGGAAGTTGGCCGATCGACACCAACTTGGCCACCTGGGTAACTACGCTCTCAGTCAATGCTCTCGCTGCGGCAGATGATTTGGATTCGCTTGACACAAAGGATCAGATTCGGGCGTGGCTTCTTGGTCAGCAATATCAGCAACGACATCCCTACACGGGGGCTGACCCAGGAGGATGGGCGTGGACCGACTTACCCGGGGGTGTTCCGGACTGTGATGACACACCCGGTGCAGTGTTAGCTCTTCGTAACCTTGGTGCTGATGCCGAAGTGTCCCAGGCCATCAATAAGGGCGAGCGGTGGATTTTACGATTGCAGAACGCTAACGGCGGCTTTCCGACCTTTTGCCGAGGATGGGGAAAGTTGCCCTTCGATCGGAGCGGTTCAGACCTCACAGCACATGCCATGCGGGTGTTCAGTCCGGCATTGAGAGCATACCTGAATAAACCCAAAACATTCTGGACTCTGACACTCGACGGCCCCTCCCCCATTCCCGAGTTGGAGTTCGCACTTGGTTATCTGGCAAAAAACCAACGACCGGACGGATCGTGGCTGCCACTCTGGTTCGGCAACCAATACGCTCCGGATGACATCAACCCCGTCTATGGCACCAGTCGTGTGCTAGCGGCGTATCGGGATCTGGAGTTAACGAATACGCCCCAATGTCAACGGGGTGTCCGGTATTTGCTTTCCGTGCAGAATGCCGATGGTGGATGGGGTGGTGCCATAAATTGTCCTTCGAGCGTCGAAGAGACAGCACTGGCGGTGGAGGTATTGGTTGATTTGGTATGGAATGCGAAATCAGCACCCGAAGGTCCAGCGACACAACGCAATACTACTCCCGACCTGGCCGTGGAGCGTGGCCTCGTTTGGCTCATCGAGGCGGTGGAGTCTGGACGGTATCAGAATCCCAGCCCCATTGGCTTCTACTTTGCCAAACTTTGGTATTACGAAAAGCTCTATCCAATCATCTTTACCGTGGCAGCCCTTGGCCGTGCACTTCGAACAAGACAAAAGTCATCAACCTGGATTCCCAGCGCCACAACGGAACTCGAGGACGCCTAAACAAGAAGAAAATCGGGTAACAGTGTAAGATAGCATCGTGGAAATGGTATTGGGATTGGAATCCCTGCAGGGTGAACCAACCAGCGTTCAAATGGAACCCGCAGCACCGATTTCATTTGAATCTTTCAGTGGTTTTGGCAAACTATTCCAAATCCCTGCCGGTTTGTATCCTTCCCCCAACCGTGGGCCGATTATCTGAGCCGTTTAGCCAAGGGACCAACAGTGCCGACCCTCGCCAATACCGAGATCGAAGCCGAACACGCCCCTACCAAACCCCCGAAACTCAGTAGCTCTGCTTTCAAAGCTGTTCCGGAAACACGGGCCATGCGCGATGCCGTGCGAACAGCCGTAGAAGCGTTTTGCCGGACAGTTGATAAATCCAAGCCCTTGACCAAGGAATCAACCCGTGAAATGGCCGAGGCGGTGCTGAAATCACTCGGCTACGGTGAGCAATATCTGGGCTTCACAATGGTCATGCTGACCAACGCGTTCTGGCGGGATCAGGTCGCAGCAATTCCGTTTCACCGCCGACTGATGCTGCTGCCCCATTGCCTCAAGAATGCCGAGGGCTGCCCCGCGGATTACGACGAGTTTGGTTTGGACTGCAAGAAGTGTGGTGCGTGTGAGGTGGGTGACTTTCGCAGCAAGGCCGAGGAGCTGGGCTATAAGGTACTGGTAAGCGAAGGTACCCCCATCGTTCTGAAGATTATCGTGAGTGGCCATGTTGATGCCATTGTGGGAGTCGCATGCCTCAACGTGCTGGAAAAGGCGTTCGACAAGGTGCTGCTTGCCGGCATCCCGTGCATCGCCACGCCGCTTCTGTCGAGTAATTGCAAGAACACATCGGTTGATAACGATTGGGTCTTTGAGTCAATCGGCGTCCACACTCCGCCGCCCCCGACCCGAACGAAAACTTACATGCACCTCATGCGGGCAGCGAATGCCCTGTTCGACGAACCCGAACTTTCCCGCTTGGTGCCACCGGTGCGAAAACAGAGTAGCCAGACGGCAGCGACTCATGCGACTCGTCCGGATGATCCGCTGATCCGTCATGAGGCCATTGCCTATGAATTTCTGGCTCGTGGGGGCAAGCGAAGCCGGCCGTTCATCACATTGTCGGTGTACGATGCTTTACGTGGAGCACCGGCCACGCTTTCGGAGACGGGCTGGGAATTGCCCGACCCGGTCAAGCGAGCCGCCATTGCCATCGAGACCTTCCACAAGGCAAGCTTGGTTCACGACGATATCGAGGATGACGATGCCTACCGCTATGGCCAAGAAACATTACACCGCGTTCATGGAGTTGGAACGGCCATTAATGTGGGCGACTATTTGATTGGCCTGGGTTACCGGCTCGTCTCCCGTGATCGGAAGGAACTCGGCGCGGAAACCGCTGCGGACATTCTGGATAAACTCGCTGATGCGCACCTGAAATTGTCAGAAGGTCAAGGTGCCGAGTTGCTCTGGCGAGATGCCGCCGATCAGACACTCACCACTCTCGACGCGCTTAAGATTTACGCTCTCAAGACCAGTCCGGCGTTTGAGGCCGCGTTGTATACCGGCGTCCGCTTGGCCGGAGCTGCCGACCGCTACGACAAGCTCATCACGGACTTTAGCCGAAATATCGGCGTCGCCTTCCAGATTCTCAACGACATCAAAGATTGGGTAGGCGATGAGGACAATAAGATGATCCCCGGGCAAGATGTGCTAGCAGCCCGGCCCACGCTGCTATTGGCTTTGGCCCTGGAAGGCTTGCCACCACCCGATCGGGAAGAATTGCTTCACCTGCTCCAACGGTGTCGGAATCCAATATCAGCCAATGACCCGCGGGTGACCCAAAGAGAGCCAACGACTCTGGAGCGGATTCGCCAATTGTACTTTCAGGCCCAGGTGTTCGAGAAAGCGGATAAGTTGGTGGACAAGTTTAAGGCCAAGGCCGAGGCTTTGGCGGATGAGGTTGAACCGACCGAATTTCGGGAACTCCTCTATTATTTGGTGGACACGGTACTGGAGAAAGGCCCGCTGCCACAGCCCGGGGTAACTCAACTCATCCAACTCGGGGGGTAACCCAAACACGCGACCGTCCGACTGATCAAGGCGAATCAGCTGTTTGGGCGGCAGTTCGCGCGGACCAGGTGTAAGCTACCTGGGATTTCACGGTAAAATCTATCACCGGCCCTGCCACCGAACGCCTCCTTCCCTCTTATGCTCACCACTGCCCCCACACTGGATCATCTGTATCGGTTATTCCCCGACTCACCGGATCGCCCACTGGCCACGGAAGTGCCGGCCACAGAAGTGCCCCAGCCTTATCATCGGTTACTGGTTCACTCTGATCACATGACCGTTGTGGTGGAAGACTTTTATGCAAGCCCGGTCGATGTGCAGGTACTCTGCCGTCAGCAGACTGCAAACGAGTATGCTCGGAAAATTCTCCTCAAATCGCAATCGACCGGACTAGTGGTTCAGTTTGGCTTGGTGCGGATAGACCTGAGCGTTTGCCCGAAGCCGGTTCGTCAGGAGATCATTGCCGGCCAGACACCCCTGGGCCGGGTGCTCATTCGCCACAACATGCTTCGCCGGATTCAACCGGTTGCATTTTTGCGTGTGACACTGAGTGCCCTGATGGCAGACTGGTTTGGCGTTGCCCCGCAGACGACCACCTATGGCCGACTCGGTGTGATCTACTCGGGGGAACAACCTGCCGTTGAGGTACTAGAGATTCTAGCACCCATTCCGACCAATCCCTCGGCCTAAACCGACCACGGCACAAAGGAAAGGCACTATCGGCACGCCAACTCCCTGCCGACGAAACGCGATTCCCACAGCAAAAGCCTGGGCATGTTCGTCTGAACAGTGCTCGGGTTCATGGCTCCAGGTCAGCCCCGCCGACGAATCAGTCTCGTGGAGGTTGGAAAAACGGGCTAGCCCATCGGTAAATGGTCCTTGCCTGGCAACTGGACGGGGGCAATCGAGCCCTTGCTGCCGTTCACCAATTGTACCAGATCCGGTGCCCCAATCGGCGTTGGTAAGGCAAAAAGTTCACCATACAAATAGCCGCAGCGGGCACCGTGAAAACCATTCGCGGAGCGAATCATGTGCTCGACCCGTTGAAAGCGTGCTGCGTCGAACTGCGATTCATACGCTTTCACGGCAGCGATTTTCTGCTCGATCGTATCCGAGATGTCCACCACGAACTGACTGTGCCAAAGACGGTTTTCGGCGTCGAACGGGAACGGAACATACACCAGATGGGGAACGCGATACGGTGCTGTGCCGTCAAAGCGATCGTCCCATTTGGTCAATTGGGAATAGAAACGAGCAGCTTCGCCGATGAGTTGCCCTTGATAATGGTCCGGTGAGGCCGCGGGTGTACGTCCGGCGGCAACGATGACCAACCCCGGGCGATAGGTGCGGAATGCCGTGGCTAATCGAAAACGGTTCTCCGGTCCATCCATCAGGACTCGATTGGGCAGGTGGATATTAACCCGGATTTGCACCCCCAAGTGTTGCCGTGCCAGCTCCGCCTCGCGTTGGCGGATTTCATGGGAACCACGAGGAGTGGGCTCACCACTCGTTAAGTCAAAAATGCCTACTCGATAGCCCTGTTTCACCAGTTTCGCCAAGGTACCCCCGCAGAGAATTTCCAGGTCATCGGGGTGCGGGGCTACGGCTACGACATCCAGACGATCAGAAAGTGGGGACTCACTCACGGGAATACTCGGTTGGGTCAAATCGGACACGACTCATTAATCACAATCGTTATCGTTGTAGTGTTTTCAGCTTGGGTGGCTTTCCCTTGCCAGACCGGACAATGCGAACTATTTTGGGGAAATAGGCCAAGTGGCGGAATGGCAGACGCACTCGACTCAAAATCGAGCGCCCAAAAGGCGTGTGGGTTCAAGTCCCACCTTGGCCACTACGAATTCTGGAACTCTTCCTGCTCCCATCGCGTCAAATAAATAAATTCCACCTTCTGCACAGGTGTGCCGTGGCTGACCGACGTACCGGAACTTCCTTTCGCTCTGCCCTTGAGGATTCGCAGCCGGAACGGCTTTCTCAAAACGGGCATTTGTTGGGCATCGCCATTTACGGTGCTTTGGTGCTGGTTGGTTTCATGTTTGGCATCGTCACTGGCTATGAACGACCTCGTTCCACAAGTGTCGCTCGCCTGACAAAAGACTCGGCCCAACCGACGAACCCCAGCACCGGCAGTAACCCCAACGGTAGCTCGACTGGTGCATCAAAATTCACACCGCCGACGACATCTGAACCTGAAACACCTTCTCTGGGTACCAAAACCGAACCCAAGACGGAACCGATCAGCAAAATTGAGCCGAAGCCCAAGGATAACCCCCCGCCGAAATCAGAAATTCTTCCTCCGAAAAAGGAGACCGTGCCGCCCAAAAAAGACCCTCAGCCGATGGTCACAACCCGGCCCGTTTCCTTCCAAAAAGATGTGCTGCCGATTTTTCGCAGCTATTGTCTGAATTGTCATGGTGAATCGGGTAAACCCAAGGGGGAAGTTGACCTCCGAACTGTTGCTGCCATCAAACGGGGCGGAGGTGGTCCGATACTCGAAATTGGGAAACCTGAGCAAAGCGCGATTTATACCACGATTGTGGATGGCTCCATGCCTCCCGACGGAAAGAAGAAACCTACGAAGGGCGAACTCGATGTTATCCGCAACTGGATTTTGACCGGTGCGAACCCACGGCGCAGCATCCGCAATCGCCGCGGCCATGGAGCACCGCCGTCCATCAAGCGCAGCTAAGTCCTTCCCATGACCACCGCCTCCGGTTACTGTGGGTGACCACACGCACCGAATCGGAGGCTTGCCATGTCAACAGATCGCCGTACGTTTCTCGCCACCGCCAGTATGGCTACGAGTGGATTACTCGTCGAATCCTCACGTGGGTACGCTGCAAACGATTCTCTTCAAATCGGGCTGATCGGCGTGGGTGGCCGCTGCAAGCATCTGCTTAAATCCTTTCCAAACCTGCCGAATGTTCGGATAACAGCCGTTTGCGACGTCTGGAATCAAAACTTGGAGGATGGGAAAAAGTTGGCGGATCCCAAAGCCTTCGCCACCACACATCATGAGGAATTACTCAACCGGAAGGACGTGGATGCTGTACTGATTGCCACACCGGATCACTGGCATGTGCCGTTAACTGTTGCAGCGTGCAAAGCGGGCAAGGATGTCTACGTTGAGAAGCCACTGACCCACAACCTGGAGGAAGGCAAGGCCGTTGTGGAGGCCCAGAATCAGTACAAGCGCATCGTTCAGGTTGGCACACAACAGCGGAGCATGCCGCACATCATCAAGGCGTATGAGTTGGTCAAGGCGGGGACGATTGGCCGGGTCCACAAGGTCCATTGCTCCTGGAATCGCAACTCGCCCCGGGTCCAACGTGGCAAGGAATCGATTGACCCCCAGTCGGTGGACTGGAAGCGCTTTCTGGGTTCCGCTCCCCCGCAACCCTTCGACTCTTACCGGTTTCGCTCCTGGCGCTGGTTCTGGGATTTTGGGGGCGGCATCTTTACCGATCTCATGGTGCATTGGATCGATGTGGTCCACTGGTTCCTGGACCTCGATCACCCGGCATCCGCAATGAGCATCGGAGATTTCTTTTCGGCCAAGGGTGTTTGGGAGACTCCCGATACCGTGCAAACACTGCTCCGCTATCCCGACCAAGAAGTGCAAGTTTACTTCGAAGGAACGTTCAGCAGCAACCGCCGGGGGGCGATGGTGGAGTTCATGGGAACGGAGGCCACGCTTTACATCGACCGTGGCCGATACGAAATCATCCCGGATCGAGGCAAGAAGCAACCGACTCCCAGCTCACTGGTTTTGGGAACCGGAGAAAAGGGATTGGATTTTTACGATAAACCGGATGGCGAACTGCTTCACTTGCAGAACTGGGTGGATTGCATCCGAACTCGCAAGAAACCAACAGCCCCCGCTGAGGCAGGTGTCAGCGCGGCCTGCGCCGCTCATCTGGCGAATGCGGCCCTGCGTTCCGGCCAGGTGGCCGTTTGGAAAAGCTGATCTGGGAACGGTCGAGCCACGGTCCGGACCTGGAACACCCCGAGCTGTTGCTCCGAGATCATTCGCCAGCCATTAAAACTAGCATTTATTTATTGGCTAGAATAATACAGTTGCGGAATGGAAAGAGTTTACTAGCATCATGTATGCCCCATAATGCTGTTCCACAACTGGGAGCCACTTCATGAATTCGCTTCTGAACCTCATTGCCTTGGTCGCAGAGGAACGCGAATCTATTCGCAGAAGCTGGGGTTGGTTTGTCGCCGTGGGCATCCTCTTCGTGCTCCTTGGCATCGCCGGATTAGTCTTCGTCGGCATTGCAACGCTGGTCAGTGTGCTTTTCGTTGGCTGGGCCTTTGTGATTGCCGGCCTAGCCGAAATCGCCAACACGATCTTCCGAAAGGGGTGGTCCGGTTTCTGGCTCGATCTGATTGTTGGTATCGTAACCCTGATGGCCGGTTTGTTTATTGTGATCCAGCCGCTGGTTGGAGCCAAGGTTCTTACCATCTTCATTGGCGTCATGTTCCTGATTGGCGGTATCTTTCGACTCGCGGCCGGTATCGCCATGAAAAACCCTTACTCGGGCTGGTTCATTGTCCATGGGATCGTTTCGCTCATTCTCGCCATGCTGATTCTCGCAGAATGGCCCTACTCCTCAATGTGGGTGATTGGCACTTTGGTAAGCATTGAACTGCTTTTTGATGGGCTGCGGCTTCTCTCGTTTGGGTTCGCGGTTAAGAATTTGCAACCCATTGGCGGCAATGCGGAACGGGAAGTCCTCACCAGACCCTCGGCAACCTGAGCCTGTTACAACGACGTCCTTGCTCGAGCCGGTGATACCGTACCCTTCGGAGCGAACACTCCCATTAGCAAACACGGCTCCACTCGTCTAACACGATCACCCTCGGGACCAGTTCACGACTGATCCTATTGACGCTCGTTGGTAGAAGCAGATTGGAGCCGGGTTGCTAAGTGGGGTCGAATAATTTGAAATGCCTGTGGCTTGGTCCAGATTCCTTTTGAACACCCACGGGAGGAATGATAGTCTAATATTACCTACCTATGACCATGGTCGAGTTCGTGCAGCCCGCCCGTTGAGGCTATCTGTGATGAAGCGACGAATCACCCTCCCCGGGGTCCTCATGGCTCTGTTGGTCCCCGGTTTCGCCTTCGCCGACGATCGCACTTCGATCAGCTACTACAAGGATATTCGCCCGATCTTTCAACAGCATTGCAACGGCTGCCATCAACCCGCTAAGCCCCAAGGCGGCGTGGTGATGACCAGCCATGCCGAGCTTTTCAAATCCGGCGAGCGAGGCAAGCCCAGCATTGTCGCCGGGAAACCCAGCGAAAGTTATCTCGTCGAACAGATCCAGGTTGGTCCAAACGGCAAGGCCGAGATGCCCCGAAACCGTGACCCACTCACGGCAAATCAGATCAAGCTGATCACCGATTGGATCGCGCAGGGAGCCAAGGACGATACCCCAGCCAGCGCCGGTGACGTGGTCGTCGATGCTGACCACCCCCCTGTGTATTCCGCTCCACCCGTGATCACCTCGTTAGCATTTTCCCCCGATGGCCAGACACTCGCCGTGACGGGCTACCACGAGGTGCTGCTTTACGACACCGCCACTTACAAACTCCGATCGCGACTCATTGGCATCTCGGAGCGGGTGCAATCCCTGGCATTTTCCCCAGATGGCAAACGCCTGGCCGCTGTCGGAGGTGCGCCGGGGCGCTTTGGAGAGGTGCAGATCTGGAACCCGGTAACCGGGAAGCTGATGATCTCCGTACCAATCACCTACGATACGCTTTACGGCGTGAGTTGGTCGCCGGATGGCACCAGCGTGGCATTTGGTTGTGCCGATAACACCGTACGGGCCATCGATGCCACCTCGGGCAAGCAGACATTGCAGATGGGTACGCACAGCGATTGGGTTCTCGGTACCGTCTATTCCCAGGATGGTTTGCACCTGGCTTCCGTCAGCCGGGATATGAGCATGAAGCTAACCGAGGTTGCGACCCAGCGATTTATCGACAACGTCACCAGCATTACACCCGGTGCCTTGAAGGGTGGATTGATGGCCGTGGATCGCCGCCCGGTTGTCGCCAAACCTATTCGGGTTTTCGGATTGGAGACGGGCATCACGGCACCCAAGCGGTTGCAGAAAGTGCCGGCCGACACACCTGGTGCCAAACCCAATTTGTATGACGAGCTATTGGCTGCGGGGTCCGACGGCCGCCCTCGCTTGTACAAGATGCATCGTGAAGTGAAGCGCGAAATCGGTGATGATGCGAACAAGCTCAAGGAATACGAGCCTATGCCGGGCCGCATTTCGGCGGTCGCGTTCAACCCCGACGGCTCACGCTTTGTGGCGGTTAGTAGCCTCGATGGCAAAGGCGAGGTCCGCGTCTATGAGACGGAAAGCGGGGCCAAGGTGGTGTGCGAGAAAGTCACTGGTCCGGCCTACACGGCAGCCTGGCACCCCAGCGGCAAGCTCATCGCCTCGGCCGGCTTCGACGGCGTGGTGTGGTTACATGATCCCACCACCGGGAAATTGATCGATCGGTTTGTTGCATTACCCCAACCGGGCAGCGCAACAAATCGCTAATGTGACACACTCCCAGTGGGTTCGGAATCGCATGACCTGATTCCTACGGCCCATTTGGGAACAACACGGGTGAACGCTGAACTCAATAACCAAATCAAATGACCAGCTGGACCCTTGATATGATAACCTCTCGCTTCATCCTCACGGGCGTACTGCTCCTTGCAATTGCCCTTCCCGCGGTTGCCCAGGAAAAACTGCCTGAAGGCAGTCCGATTGTTGCCCTTGAAGTCTTCCCGACAACAATT
>Ga0272446_1000548_pt1 | contig 58636 bp, 54 predicted proteins | sample YNPCB0061_FD_194587 | JGI IMG/M metagenome (GOLD analysis project Ga0272446, IMG submission 194587) | Hot spring microbial mat communities from Yellowstone National Park, WY, United States - YNP-CB-006-1 | ecosystem: Environmental > Aquatic > Thermal springs > Hot (42-90C) > Sediment | place... | reverse complement strand
TCTGGGCGAGGGCCATGACTGACGCCATCGCGGCTGCGCTGATCGCGGCGGGCAGCCTGTTCTATCTGGCGGGCAGCATCGGCCTGCTGCGCCTGCCGGACCTGTACTGCCGGCTCCATGCCCTGACCAAGGCGGACAACCTGGGGCTTGGGCTCGTGGTCGCCGGATTGGCCCTGCGCTCGGACGGCCTGGCGGCCGGGCTCAAGCTGGTCCTGATCTGGCTTCTGGTGCTGGCCGCCAGCGCCGCTGGGGCGCACCTCATCGCCAGTCAGGCGCGCCGCGAGGAGGGCCGATGATGGCAGAGCTTGCCCTGCAGCTCCTGGACATCATGCTCGTGGCCATCCTCATCGGGCTCGCCTGGGCCACCCTGGAGAGCAAGGACGAGGGGCGTGGCGTGGTGCTCTTCATTGCCTTCGGTCTGGTGCTGGCCCTGGTCTGGGCGCGGCTCGCCGCACCCGATGTCGCCATCGCCGAGGCGGCCATCGGGGCCGGCCTCTCGGGGGCCTTGCTCCTGGCCGCGGTGCGCGACCAGAAGCGGGCCGCTGCGCAGGCGACGGATGCGCCCGCGGAGGCATCCTGGGAGGCGTCCCGAGGGGGTGCTGTGCCGCCCGCTGTCCCCTGGGCCTTGGGCGTGCTCTGTCTCGGGCTGGCGCTGATGGTGGCGTGGGCCTTTGCCCATGCCCTGGCCAACGGGGCCCCGCAACGCCTGGCAGGCGAGGTCCTGGGGCGGCTGTCCGAGAGCGGGGTCACGAACCCGGTGACCGCCGTGCTGCTCAACTTCCGCGCCTGCGACACCCTGCTTGAGCTGGGCGTGCTGCTGGTGGCGCTGCTAGGGATCCAAGCCCTCGGCCCGCAGCGCCGGCCCTATGCCCCGGCCGAGCCCGTCCTGGCCAGTCTGGTGCGCTGGCTGATCCCAGCCCTGATCCTCACAGGCGGATACCTGCTCTGGGTCGGTGCCCATGCCCCGGGCGGCGCCTTTCAGGCCGGGGCGGTGTTAGCCGCTGGCGGTGTCCTGCTGCGTCTGGCCGGGAGGCGGTCCGCTGGCCTGCCGGGTGGTGCGGCGCTGCGGCTCCTCAGCGTGGGCGGCGTGGCCGCGTTTCTCGCCGTCGGACTAGCCCTGTTGCTCGCTGGTCGCCCCTTCCTCGGCTTCCCGTCCGCCTGGGCCGGGGCACTGATCCTGCTGATCGAGGCCGCGGCCACCCTGGCCATTGCCGTGACCCTGATCCAGGCCTACCTCGGGGGTCGGGTGCCTTCCGCGGATGGGGGTAGCGAGCCCCGATGGCCCGCCACACCGGATGGACCCAACCCGTGATCACGACCCAGCTCCTGTATGGCCTCGCCGGGGTCGCCCTGTTGAGCCTTGGCCTGCGCGGGGCCCTCGCGGCCGTCTCGATGCTGCGCCGGCTCCTGGCCCTCAACCTGATGGGCAGTGGTGTCTTTCTGATGCTGGTCGCCTTGGCCTACCGGGGACCAGGTATGCCGCCGGACCCCGTTCCCCATGCCCTCGTGCTGACCGGCATCGTCGTGGCCGTGAGTGCCACGGCCCTCGCCTTGGCCCTGGGACGCCGGTTAGCGGAGACCCGCGAAGGTGACTGAGGCGGTCGTCTGGACCGTCGCCCTGCCCCTGGGCGGGGCCTTGGTTGCCGCCTTGGCACCGCGGCATGGGGCCCAGGTCGGGGTCGCGATCGGCGTCGCGACCCTGGCGGCGGCCGTTGCGGTACTCGTCCAGGTGGCGAGCGGAGGGCCGCTGCGCTACGCGGTCGGGGGCTGGACCCCTGGACTCGGCATCGCCCTGCATGCGGACGCCCTAGCGGCGCTCTTGCTGGGCATGGCGAACCTGGTGGCGTTGGCGGCGAGCGTCTACGCCACCGCGTATTTCACCCAGGCCGCGGTACGCGAGCGCTTCTGGTCCCTCTGGCTCCTGCTGTGGACCGCGCTCAATGCCCTGTTCCTGGCCGGAGACCTGTTCAACATCTATGTCACCCTGGAGCTCATGGGGCTCGCCGCCGTCGCACTCGCCGCGTTGGGCGGCCAGCGCCCGGCCGTCGCCGCCGCTCAGCGCTACCTCGTCGTCGGCATGCTGGGGTCCATGGTCTACCTGGGGGGTGTCGCCCTGGTCTACGCGGCCTACGGCACCTTGGACCTGGTGGCAGTCTCCACCCGCATCGCCCCCGAGCCGGCCGCCTGGACGGCCATGGCCCTGATGACGGTCGGTCTGCTCCTCAAGGCGGCGCTCTTCCCCCTGCACTTCTGGCTGCCGCCGACCCACGCCAACGCCCCGGCCCCGGTGAGCGCGGCCCTCTCCGCCCTGGTGGTCAAGGCCGCCTTCTACCTGGTGCTGCGGCTGTGGCTGGACCTCTTCGCACCTGTGACGACCCCGGACTCCAGCCGCCTGCTCGGGGTCCTGGGCGCGGCGGCCGTGCTGTGGGGCTCCTGGCAGGCCTTGCGGGCGGAGCGGCTCAAGCTGATGGCCGCGTACTCCACCGTGGCCCAGCTTGGCTACCTGTTCCTGTTCTTTCCCCTATTCGCGGGATTACCCGAGGGTTCCGCCCGCGCTGCGGCCTTCGGCGGCGCCGTGCTCCTCGCCCTGACCCACGGCTGTGCCAAGGGCGCACTCTTTCTCGCCGCTGGCGTGCTGCAGCGGCGCGCCGGGCACGACCGCGTCCGTGACCTGCAGGGGACTGCCCAGGGCCTGCCCGCGACCACCTTCACGATCGCCCTGGCGGGCGTCGCCCTGATCGGGCTGCCGCCGAGCGGTGCCTTCCTGGGCAAGTGGCAACTGCTCACCGCGGCCATTGCCACCGGGCAGTGGGTCTGGGTGCCGGTGGTGCTGGCCGGGTCCTTGCTTGCGGCGGCCTATGTCTTCCGGGTGCTGGGGCATGCCTTCGGCCATGCACCCGGTCCCGGTCGCAGGGTCACCTCCGTTCGCGAGGAGCTGCCGGCCCTGGCCCTGGCCCTGATCGCCACCTTGGTCCTCGGGCTTGGGGCAGCTCCGCTCTGGACCCTGTTGGCGGCCTCAGCGGGAAGCCCAGCCTTTGGGGGCGCGCCGTTTTGAACCTGGACCATTGGCTGCCCGGCCTGATCGTCCTCTCGTCCCTGTTGCCTGGGGCCGTCATCTTTCTCCTGCACGAGGGCAGCCACCGCCTGCGCACGGCCCTGAACCTGGCTGGGGCCCTGTCCAAGCTGCTCCTAGTCATGGTCATGATCTGGGGGGTTTTCCACGGGCATGTCTACGAGACCCGCTGGGCCCTTGCCCCAGGGCTCGACCTGGTGCTGCGCGCCGACGCCCTGTCAGTGCTCTTCGTCACGCTGTCCACGGTGCTCTGGCTCCTCACGACCATCTACGCCATCGGCTATCTGGAGGGGTCGCCGCACCGCAGCCGGTTCTTCGGCTTCTTCAGCCTTTGTGTGACCGCGACCGTGGGTCTCGCCCTGGCGGGGAATCTGTTGACCTTCGTCATCTTCTACGAGGCCCTGACCCTCACCACCTATCCCCTGGTGGCCCACCGCGGCACCCCAGAGGCGATCCACGGTGCCCGCGTCTACCTCACCTATACGCTGAGCGGTGGAGTCCTCCTGCTGCTGGGGGCGGTCTGGCTGAGCACCCTCGCAGGTCCGCCGGAGTTCGTCCAGGGCGGGGTGCTCTCGGATCTGCCGGCGGACCTGCACGGACAACTCCGCTGGATCTTCCTGCTGCTCATCGCCGGACTTGGCGTGAAGGCGGCCCTGGTCCCCCTGCACGGCTGGCTGCCCCAGGCCATGGTGGCGCCGGCCCCGGTGAGCGCCCTGTTGCACGCGGTGGCGGTGGTCAAGGCCGGGGCCTTCGGCATCGTGCGGGTGGTCTACGACGTCTACGGCGTGGCGTTCGCCGATCGGCTCGGTCTGCTCGATGGGCTGGCCGCCGCCGCCGCGGTGACCATCCTCTACGGGTCGCTGCGGGCCCTGACCCAGGACAGCCTCAAGAAGCGGCTCGCGTACTCGACGGTGAGCCAGGTCTCCTACATTGCCCTCGGCACAGCGGTCCTGGGACCGCTGGCGACCATCGGTGGGGTGGTCCACTTGGTCCACCAGGGACTGATGAAGATCACCCTCTTCTTTGCCGCCGGCAACTATGCGGAGACCCTGGGTGTGCACAAGGTGAGCGAGATGGACGGCATCGGCCGAAGGATGCCTGGCACCACCCTTGCGTTCACCGTCGGCGCCCTGGGGATGATTGGGGTTCCGCCCATTGCGGGCTTCGTGACCAAATGGTACCTGGCCATCGGCGCCCTGGCTGCCGGTCAGGGCGCCTGGGTGCTGCCGGTGCTGGTGGCGAGCAGCCTCCTCAATGCGGCCTACTTCCTTCCGATCCTCTACCGCGCCTGGTTTCGGGCACCAGCCGGGCTCTGGCCGCAAGAGCCTATCCCGGCGACCCGTGGCGAGACCCTCGCGGCGTTGCTCTGGCCGCCCTTGACGACCGCCGCCCTGGCGCTCGCCGCAGGACTCTTCGCCGCGGCCCCCTACAGTCCCCTGGAGTGGGCGCAACTGATTGCACGGCGCGAGTATGGGCTCTAGAGACGGGCCTGAGGCCGGCGCCAGGGCAGGGGGTGGCCCGTCCCCCTGCCTCTTGAGTCGCTCGCCTCAGCCCTGCTGGAGCAGGATGCGCAGGTCGAGCACCGCGGTGTTGGCCCGCGCAATGTAAGAGGCGAGGATGAGCGAGTGGTTGGCCACGAAGCCGAAGCCATGTCCATTCAGCACCACAGGGCTCCACATCCGGGAGGTCGCCCCCTCCAGGTCGCGGATCACCTGCTGCATGGAGACCTGCGCGTTCTTGTCGCGCAGCACCAGGTCAAACTCGATGGCCAGGGCCTTCATCATGTGCAACAGGGCCCAGGAGTAGCCCCGTGCCTCGTAGAAGATGTCGTCGATCTCCAGCCAGGGGGTGCGCAGGTGCGCCTCGGCCTGGTCGGGTCCAGCCGGGTCGGCCTCGGCGCCCGTGACCAGTGCCGCGGTGAGCTCAGAGTCGCCGACACTGGCGCTGAGGCGCTGGGCATAGCTGCCAAGCCGCTTCTCGACCACGGCGAGGTAGGCGGCCAGGTTGTCGGCGCGGGTAAAGAACCGCGCAGAGCGCACATCGCCCGCGATCAGGGCGTCCAGGTAGCGGTTCAGGGCCTGGAGCCCCACACGGTACTCGCCCTCGGTCGAGGGCAGGATCCAGGAGTCGGCGTCGTAGTTCATCAGCTCGTCGGCCTTGCGCAGGTCGAGGCTCTCGACCGACTGGGTCTGAGAGCGGCTGAAATCATTGCGCAGGGCGCGCAGCAAGTCGCGCACGTCCTTGAGCACGCCGTACTCCCAGCTCGGCATGTTATCGAGGTAGACGCCGGGGACGGAGAGGTCGTTGTGCAGGTAGCCGCCGGGTTTGTCGAGCAGGGTTTGCGCGACCTGCTCCACCGTGGAGACGGTCACCACGCCGGGTCCAAGCCGGGATGGCTCGCCGCCGACACGCTCCAGCGCGACCGCCCTCACATCGAAGGGGGGCGGCTGCAGGGACCAATAGGCGCCGGTCACGACCACCGCGGCCAGTGCCATCCCCGCGCCGGCCGCGGCCAGACGCCTCCAGCGCCCTGCGGTACCGGCGGCGGGCGTTGGGACGGGGTAGTCGAGGCCCTCCAGCCTCTGGGGTGTACTTTGGACCTGTGCGTTCATCGTTCGCTCCTGGGTGTAGCCCTATGCTGCGTGATCGGTGTCTTGTTCAGTCAGATCTGCGGCCCTGCGCCCGCCAGGCGGCGCGGCCCCAGGCCCTCACATCGAGCCTCCCGCACCGGTCCTCGGCCGCTCTTGGCACGGCCTCGCCAGACCTTCTTCGGGTCGGGGCTCCCACTGGTGGGCGTGCGTCGAACGGCTTGCGCCCCTGGGGCCAGAGCCGTTTCTGCGGCCGAACCGGATGTGCTCGGGTGCCGTCGTACCCCCGGACAGGACGAAGGTCATGGCCTGATCCACCGTCCAGTCCAGGGTCACGAGCTCCTTCACCGGGACGATCTCGAGGTAACCCCCGGTCGGGTTGGGGGCGGTGGGCACATAGACGGCCGCAAGCGCCTCGCCCGTGTCCTCGTCCGTGAAGGTCCGGGTCACAAGCCCCACGGCCTTCATCCGGGCGTGGGGGAATTCGATCAGCACCACCCTCTGGGCGCGGCTGCCGTCGGTCTGGAAGGCCTCGATGAGCTTCTTGGTCGAGCCGTAGACGGTCGTGACCCCGGGGATGTGCGTGAGCCAGTCCTCGATCGCCAGGAGGACCTGCCTCCCGACCATGCGGGTCATGGCCCAACCGAGCAGGTAAAACATCCCCAGGGTCAGGGCGATGGCGAGGGTCGACGACAGCCAAGAGCTGTCGAGCAGCCAGCCCGCAAGCTCCGGGGACAAGGGTCGCAGGGCATTGGCGATGATGACCACCTTCGGCCGCCCGATGTCCGACAGCAGATTCAGGACAAAGCCGAATACGAACACCGTCACCAGGATCGGTATGACGGTTAAGATTCCGGTCAGTAGGTTCCGCCTGATGTTGGCTGCCATGGGTGTCCGGAGGTTGCGGGGTGACGGCGGGGACTTGGTGTCGTTCCATGTCGATCCCAAGGACGCCCCGGGTTCCGCCAGCGGTGGGCAGCCCGAACGCGGCCACCGGAAGCGGCGTATGTGCGGCCAGCGGCGACGAGGCTTTGCTGCGCACGTCGGGCACCATGCCTCTTTCCATCGGTATTACAGAGCGTTAGCGATGTCCTCCGGGACGGCTCCCGCGGCGGTCGGGCGCCCGTCGCAACGGTTCGAAATTGGCCCGCTGACCCATCGGATTTTCGACAGTGCCTTGCCTGCTGCCCGCACACCGGTTGGTTTGGTCTGCCACGCACCCAAATCTCCCGCCCGATCGGATTTGGTCGGCGATGGCGCTCGGGTGGATGGCCTACCACGATGGTTTCCTGCGGCCCCTAGGCTGCTGGCTGCCCAGGACGGTTCGCTCGCATCCCACAAGGACCGGCCGCCACACGACACCATCTGCCCTTGCTCTGAGACCCTGCCGTTGAGTCGCACCAGGCGATGCACACCCTTTTGGTCCTGACCTGGCTGGTGCCCTTGGCTGCGGCGGCGCTCGCCTGGTCCGCCCGCCTGTGGTGGCTACCGGCGGTCGCCGCCCTGCCAGCCCTCGCCGCCGCGGCGCTCGTCCCCGTGGGGCAGCGCCTGGAGATCCCTTGGCTTCTGCTGGGCTCGGTGCTCGGCCTCGACGAGGCTGGGCGGATCTTTCTCGCCTTTACCGCCGTGCTGTGGCTGGCCGCCGGCGTCTATGCCGTCGGTAGCCTGCGGGCGGGGCCTCATGCGGCCCGGTTTCGGGCCTTCTTCCTGCTCGCCATGGCAGGCAACCTTTGGCTGATCGTCGGCCTTGACCTTGCGAGCTTCTACCTCGGCTTTGGTCTCATGGGGCTAGCCTCCTATGGGCTTGTCGTCCACCAGGGCGACCGCGCCGCCCTGAGGGCAGGCAAGGTCTACCTGGTCATGACGATCTTCGGTGAGCTGGCAGTCTTTGCCGCCCTGGTGATGATCGCCCACCACACCGGAACGACCGCTCCGGACCCCGCGGCGCTGGTAGGCCTGGATGACCTGACCATCGGCCTGCTCATCCTCGGCCTGGGGATTAAGGCCGGCCTCGTCCCTCTCCACGTCTGGCTGCCGCTCGCCCATCCCGCCGCCCCCGTGCCGGCGAGCGCGGTGCTGAGCGGGGCCATGATCAAGGTTGCCTTGCTCGGCTGGCTGCGTTTTCTGCCCGTCGGTCAGGAGGCGCTGACCGACTGGGGCCTGCTCCTGGTCTTCGGTGGGCTGGTGACCCTGTTCTTCGCCGCCCCCATCGGGCTGGTCCAGTCCAACCCGAAGGTCATCCTGGCCTACTCGAGCGTCGGCAAGATGGGGTTCCTGGCCCTGGCCCTTGGCCTGATCCTGCTCGACCCGCAGTTCGCCCCGGCAGGTGTCCTGGCGGTCTCGCTCTACGCGGCCCACCACGCCCTGGTCAAGGGCGGACTCTTCCTGGGCGTGGGCCTGCGGCACCATGGCCGGGCCCAATGGCTGGTCCTGGCCGGGACCCTTGTGCTCGCCCTCTCCCTGGCCGGTGTGCCGCCGAGCAGCGGGGCCGTGGCGAAGCACGGCGTCGAGCCCTTGCTGGGCGGGCTCGACTGGGCTTGGCTGGGTCCTGCGCTGACGCTCAGCACCGTGGCCACCGCGCTGCTCATGGGGCGCTTCCTGTGGGTCATCTGGCACACCGATGCCCATCCCGCACCGGGCCACGGCCTAGGCGGTGCGGCCTGGGGTGCACTCGTGCTGCTGACGCTGGCCTTCCCCCTGGTCCTCGGGACCCCCGCCGCCTGGGTCGCCAATGCGTGGCCCGTCACAGTGGCGGCGGCCCTGGGGCTGCCGGTGGCCTTGGTCGCCTGGCGCCGGCCGGCCTTGTTGTCCCCCGCGCTAGGCCTGGTGCCCCCGGGCGACCTGGTTAGGCTGGTCGACCCGATCCTTGCCACCCTCGGTTTTGCGGCTCGGGCCCTGGGTCGAGGCTGGGACGGCCTGCTTCAGGTCGCTTCGGCGCGCCTAGGAACGGTCTTCGCGTGGGGCGGTGCCACAGCCTTGGACCCCGAGCGGACCCTGAGGGCCTGGCCAGGTGCCGGCGTGGCCTGGCTCGCCGTCGGCGGGCTGCTGCTCGTCCTGACCCTCGATCCTCAGGTCGGTGGCGGACCTGCTCCGCAGCCTTCCGTCCAGCGGCAAACCAAGCCTGATGGCCCGCCGGATGAATGGTCTGCTCCGGGTGCGGCAATCCCTGGAGCGGTGCTGCAGGCCCCTGAGAGGCTCCCGGACCGGACCGACGCCGAGGTGGCGCCGCTCCCCGCAGCTCAGCCGAACCGCGCTGATGCGACTCAGGCGGCGGCGCCGGGGCCGGAGACGGGTGATGGACCGGCGCCGACGGTCGCCGCGAGCGAGGGGACTGGCGCGGACGGCCTTGCCGCCCCGATCGCGGTCCGGGCTTGCGATCCCGGACAGACCTTTGTGTTCAGCCACCCCTCGGCCGAGGCAACAGTGCGCCTGACGTTCTGTGTTCAGGGCGAGCAGGGTCCGGTTGCGGTGGCGGCGCCGCCTCTGACGGAAGGGCTGGTGGCCCTGGTCCAGCGCCACCTGAATGACCTGGGGTACGGGGCGGGGCCGGTGGACGGTCGGGTTGGGCCCCGCACCCGCAGCGCCATTCGCCGCTTCCAGCAAGACCATGGGATCGCGCCGGCCGGAGGGATCGACTTCGAGCTCTTGCGGCACCTCCAATCTTCCGCTGGCGGCGCTGGGCCCGCCGGCCCGGCTGGGCGGAGCCGGCCATGATGGGCTCCCGACCGGCCAGCCCGGGCTCGCCCGGGGGCCTGGGCCGGAGCCTCGGTGCCGGCCGTGCGGCTCGCCCTTCAGCCCCAGGTTTGGCGCCCGGCTCGGGCTTCGAGGAGCGAGAGCCCTGGGAGCTCGGCTTTTCTGCCTACTACGACCAGTGGGTGCGCCCGGAGCTGGCCAGGCTCGAGCGCCTGGCGGCCGTTGCGCAGCGTCGCGACCGTTGGCGGGCCCGCCTGCTCCTGGCGGCCGGAGTGCTGCTGGTCATGCTGGTCGCCGAGGCGTCGGCGTCCGTCCCCATCACCCTGCTGTGGGCCGCACTCCTGGCCATCATCGGCGGCGGGCTCGCCCAGTCCTCGCGCGATACCAGCCGCGACCGCGCCCTCGCGGTCCTGCGCGACAGGGTCATCGGTTTCTTCGGGCTGCGTCCCATGCCGATCCACAGGCGGCTGGAGACCCAGATGAAGGCCTGTGGGCTCTGGCGGTCGCAGGCGCGCCTCACCTGGGCCGAGCAGTATTGGGGCCTCTATCAGGGGACACCGGTGCATTGGGCTCGGCTGCGCTGGGGACCCGGTCCGGTGGGGAAACAAGCACCGGAAACCGAGGCGCCATCTCCCGGCGTCTCCCAGGTGCAGGCGCACGGCCAGCCGGATGCCGGCACGCATGCCCTGGTCCTTCTCGTGCGGACGGCGGTGTCAAGGTCTTCGCAGATGGAGGGGCAGGGGTTGGGGCGCGAGGGCTGCGAGGCCGCCACCAGCGGCCAGGCGGCGGGGGCACTGGGGCTGGGAGGCCAGCCGGAGGGGCCGGCCGTTGCGGCGGGGCTCGACGCCCTCTCGGACGCGCTGGCAGGAGCCCCCTTGGATGTCGCATGGGACGGCGATGGGGTGCTGGTCCTGGCCCATGGCGATCTCCCTGGCTTCGACTGGCGGCGGCTGGCGGAGGGCTCGGGACTGCCAGACGCGGCCGAGATTCAGCGGCTGACCCGCCCCTTGCTCGCGTCCCTCCATCGGCTCCTGTCCGCGGCGACGCTGCTTGCCAAGGACGGGGCGGGTCGGGGTGCGGGACACCCGGCGTCAGCGCTGCGCTCCGAGCGGCCCGGGGGCGGATCCGCTCCACCGGCTTAGGAGACCAGGCGCAGCACCCCACCGCGACGCGGGTCTCCCGCCCCATCGAACCGCCGGCCGTCGTACAGCACCGTATGGGTGCCGCCGAAGAACAGGTTCGGGGCGTCCCATGCTTGGAGGCTGGGCCAGTGCTCCCCCAGCACCCCCACGGATTCGGGGCTGAGGCCAGGCTCGATGCTGAGGGTATCCCGCTCGAGGTGGATACGAGGTGCGGCCACGGCCGCCTCGGGCGATAGGCCGAAATCGATGAGGTTGCTCAGGGTCTGCAGGATGGCGGTGCGCAGCCGGTTCGAGCCGCCCGACCCCAGGGCGATCAGCCGGCCCGCGTGCTCGGCGATGGTTGGCGCCATCATGGACGCGACCCGCACGTCCTCGCGCCAGCGGTGGAAGCCCTCTGGGTTGAGATCCTCCTCGCCCAGCATGTTGTTCAACATGATGCCGGTCCCCGGGAGGACCTGGCCGCAGCCCTCACCGTTGGATAGGGTCAGCGATGCGGCGTTGCCCCAGGCGTCCAGCACGCTGATCTGGGTCGTGCCGCGGGTCGCCAGCGGTCGGCCGTGGACCGCCGCGCGGTAACGCGCCAGCCAGTCATCCGCCAGCAGCCGCTCGTCGGACGGGCCGACGCCGCGGGCGGTATTGGTCTGCTCCATGGCGCGCGCCAGGGTCAACAGGTGTCCGGGGGAGCCGAAACCGGCGCGGCCCAGGTCCTGGTGCTCCAAGAGGGCCAGGGCGAAGGCGATGAGCAGGCCGCCGCACGAGGGCTGCGGGTTGAGGTAGAGCCGGGCGTCGCGGTAGCGATGCCGCAGGGGCGCGCGGACCTGAGTCCGGTAATGGCGCAGATCCTCGGCCTGGAGCTGTCCGCCCTGGCCCTGACTCAACTCCACCAGCGCCTTGGCCAGCTCGCCGTCGTAGAAGAGCCGGTCACCCTCGAGCGCCAGGAGCTCCAGGGCGTCGGCGAGCTCTGGCTGGCGCATGCATTGGCCTTCGCCGTAGAGCCGGGTGGGGTCGTCCGGGCTCGCGTAGAGCCGCCTGGCCCCGGGCGTGGCCAGGTAGATAGGTGCAACGATGCCAAAGATGTAGGCCTGCAGCGCGTTGAGCCGCACCCCGGCCCGCGCGACAGCCACTGCGGGCTCGACGATACGGCTCATGGGCACCCGGCCCAGGTCCCGATGCACGTCGAACAGGCCGCGCACCACCCCCGGCGTAGCCATGGAGCCCAGCCCGATGTGGAACTCCTGCTGGGCGGTGCCGAAGTTGGCCACCACCGGGTAGAAGTCAATCTCCCCCAGGGGGCGCTTGCGCCGCGGGGTCTGCACGAAGAAGTCGTAGACCCGGGTGGCGCCGTCCGCGGTACGGGCGGTGAGGAAACCGCCGCCGCCGAGGGACGTCAGCACGGGCTCTGCGACGCAGGCCGCACAGAGCGCCGCAAGGGCGGCATCGAAGGCGTTGCCTCCGGCCTCCAGGAGCGCGGCCGCGGCCTCGGCGGTCTGCGGATGCCCGGTGGCGACGGCCCCCTTCGCAGTCATGCGGCCTCCTCGGCTCTCAGAAGTCCAGAGCGCCCCAGCCGGGCCCAGGTGAGTCAAACCCTAGGTCAGGATCTCTCAAGGTGTCAACGGTGCCCAGGCCGCGCAGGCCGCGGGACAGGCGGGGCGCTCCGGGCCAGCGCCGCGCCTTGTACCCAACGGGGTGTGATCCTTCGAAAAAACCGAGGTCTCGACGGCGGCATTCCGCACAAGACCATGCTTCTGGCGCCGCGACCCGACCCAATGTTCCGTCTTGCACAGCAGGTTAGGAGGGGGAGGCACGTTGGAGCCCGGCCCTGCCTCAGGGCGGTGGCGCCGGCGCCCTCGCCGGTGTGACGGGCTGAACGGCGGACTCCGGTCAGACACAAGGGCGCCGCCCATGCGTCCACCGATCCGCTGTCCAGGTCGCGACCCAGGCCTTGATGCAGGCCCCAACCAGGGACCCCAAGCCGGGCCGGTGCCGAAAGCCCTCCTGGTCCTGTCTTCTCCACACACAACCCTTGGGAGACCACACCGATGACGACCGAAACCCTCCATCTGCCGTCGACGTCCGCGACTCGCGGCGTCGAGATCCGCCGGGTCAAGGCGACCCAGCCCCTGGCTTGGCTCGCGGCGGGGGCGTGCAGCTTTGCGGCAGCGCCGGCCACCAGCCTGCTCTACGGCGTCCTGTTCGCGCTTGCAGCGGCAGGGACCCTCTACCTCACCTGGAGCTTTCCGGGCTTCAGCGTGGCCTTCCTGACCGGACTCTTGCTGGTCGGTCCCCTGCTGGCCGCCGGTCTGTACGTCGCCGCGCGCCAGCAACAGGCCGGCGAGCCTGTCAGCGTTGCCGCGGCGCTGCGCATGCTCGGCAGCCGCTCTGCCAACCTCGGCCTGTTCGCCGTCTTCCTCGCCCTCATCATGGCCGCTTGGGTACGCTTCTCCGCCCTCCTGTTCGCCCTGAAATTCAATACCTTCACCATCTCGGTCGAGGGCTATCTGGGTGTCCTCTCCGGGACCGGAGACCCGCTGGCGGTGGCTTACTTCGTCTTGATCGGTCTGCTGCTGGCCGTGACGGTCTTCGTCACCAGTGCCGTGGCGATCCCCATGATTGTCGACCGAGACTGCGGCCCCCTGACCGCCGTGCAGGCCAGTGCCAGGGCCGTGGTGCGGAACTGGCCCGCCATGACCCTCTGGGCCGCCCTGATCGTCGCGCTGACGGCGGTGGGTATCCTGACCGACTTCGTCGGCATGGTCGTCCTGTTCCCAGTCCTCGGCTACGCGACCTGGCACAGTTACAAGGCCCTGGTGGGCTGAGATCGATGGCGGATGCGGCCCTGGCACGGCTCAGATTTGGCGCCAGCGCGGCGCCGCCCCAAGCCGGTGTCCGCCGCGCTCGGCGTGAGCCGAGCGGACCAGGGCCGACCGGATCCTGATGGTGAGGGTCAGCCGGGGCGTGGTTTCAGGCGTGCTGATCAGTCCCACCGCCGAGGACCCGCTCGGGATTACTTGAGGCAGCCCTCTGGTCATCAAGCCAGAGGGCTTTGTCTCGCCAGTCCGGTTGCCTTAACCTGGGCCCATGCCTCAGCTGAACCTCAAGCACCTGCGGTACTTCTGGACCGTCGCAACCCATGGCTCCATTGCCGCCGCGGCCGAGGTCCTGCACCTCACCCCACAGACCATCAGCGGTCAATTGGCCGAGCTCGAGCGGCAGATTGGTGCCAAGCTCTTTGGCAAGGCTGGACGTCACCTGAGCCTCACGGACACGGGGCGTCTGGTCCTGTCCTACGCCGACGAGATGTTTCGCCTGGAGGGCGAGCTGCGCGACGTGCTCGGTGGCCGGCCCGCCGGCTCGGGCCTCGCCCTCAACGTCGGGATCGGGATGGTGGTGCCGAAGCTCGTGGCCTACCGCCTGCTGGCCCCGGCACTGCGGGTCCCGGAGGCCATTCGGTTGATCTGCCACGAGGCCCCCTTGGTGGACCTGCTGGCGGACCTGTCGGTGCACAAGCTCGACCTGGTGCTGGCCGACAGCCCCGCCAGCCCGGCGCTCAACATCCGTGCCTACAGCCACCTGCTCGCGGAGTCCGGGATCAGCTTCTTCGCGACCAAGGCGGCGGCCGGGCGGTATTCGCAGGGCTTTCCCCAGTCCCTCCAGGGGGCTCCGTTGCTCATGCCGACCGGGAGCAGCGCCCTGCGGCGGGCCCTGGAGTTCTGGCTTCAACGGGTCGGTACGGCGCCGCGGGTGGTCGCAGAGTTCGAGGATCGCGCCCTGATGAAGGTCTTTGGCGAGGCTGGGGTCGGGATCTTCACCGCTCCGCGGGTCGTGGAGGACGACGTGGTGACCAAGTATGGCGTTGCGGTAATCGGACGCACGGACGAGGTCAAGGAGCGCTTCTACGCCATCTGCGCCGAGCGCCGGATCAAGCACCCGGGGATCGTCGCCATCACAGAGGCGGGGCGGAGCCGGCTGCTGGACTAGCGTGCCGCAGCCGGCGTCGTCTGCTTCAGCGCCGCTTGGGGCCGCAATCGCGCACGCACAGCACGATCAGGGTCACCGCCGTGAGGGGTAGCACGAACCACAGCATGGCCGTCTCGTAGGCGCCCAAGGCCGCATGACCCATGGCCGCGAGGACCAGGTAGGACGTGTAGGCGATGTAGTAGCCGAAGAACAGGGCACCCTCCCAGCGGGCGATCTCCCGGCCAGTGGCAAAGACGGGCAGGCATGCGATGGCCACGGCGAGCATCACCGGCAGGTCGAAGTGCAGGGCAGGATCCGGCACGCCGATACCGCTCGGTGAGACGAGGCTGGTGAGCCCAAGGACCGAGAGCAGGTTGAAGACGTTGCTCCCCACCACATTGCCCACGGCGATGTCGCGCTGACCGCGCAGGCTGGCGATGACCGAGGTGGCGGCCTCGGGCAGGGAGGTTCCGGCGGCGATGATGGTGAGCCCGATGACCAGCTCGCTGACGCCCAGGGCGCGTGCGATCTCCACCGCGCTGGTGACGAGCAGGCGGGAGCCCAGCACCAGGACGGCGAGTCCGGCGAGCACCAGCAGGGCATCGGCCCACCAGCCCAGGTGCGACGGGTGGGGTGTGTCGGCCTCCACAGGCAGACGCTCGCGCCGTCCCTGGCGGATCTGAAAGCCGATGTAGGCCAGCATGCAGGCGAATAGGACGGCCCCATCGAGGCGGCCGATGCGTCCATCCAAGGCGAGCACCAGGGTGAGGATCGATGCCCCGATCATGAGAGGGACGTCCACCCGGATCAGCTGGCTGCGCACCGCGAGCGGTGCGGCCAGGGCTGACAGCCCAAGGACGAACAGGACGTTGAAGGTGTTGCTGCCGATGACATTGCCCAGGGCGATATCGGGCTGGCCGGACCAGGCCGCCCCCACACTCACCGCAAGCTCGGGGGCACTGGTGCCGAAGGCGACCACGGTGAGGCCGATGATGAGGGGCTGGATGCCGAGGCGTCCTGCGATCCCCGAGGCGCCGCGGATCAGGGCCTCGGCCCCGACGGTCAGGAGAACAAGGCCGAGTGCGAGGAGGAGCAGGTTCATGACGGCGGCTGGCAGATGTCCTTGGGGCCCATGGTAACGCCCGGCGGGCAGGCGGGGCAGCAAGGGGACGATGTCCCTTTGGTCGGCCGCCTGCCCGGCGATCTGCGCTTCCCTTATTAATCCGGCCACAAAATACCCCTCCTGGTATTTGTGGCCGTCGGCAGGCCCGGTACACGCCCGGGCCTGCCTCACGCGGCTTGTTGCCGCGCCGAGGCATCCATGCCTCGGATTAACCCGGCCTATTTAAGGGCCGTGTTAATCATCTGGGCCCGGGTCCCTGGCGAGGCCGATTCGGGTATTCTTTGCCGGTGCCGTGTCCTAGCACGCTTTGTCGACGCGAGGGGGTGTCAGGTGATCCATCCAAGACGCAGGGCAGGCGGGGTCGGTGCGTTGGCCCTTCTGCTCGTCATGCTGGCCCAGGCCGCAGCGGCCACGACGCAGCCGCCAATGGCACAGCCCCAATCCACGGCCGATCACAGCAAGTTCGAGGAGCTGCGAGGCCCATTTGCCAGCGGGCCGGAGGTGACGGCCGCCTGTCTCGGCTGCCACACGGAGGCGGCCAAACAGCTTCAGTCCTCCATCCACTGGACCTGGGAGCTGACCAATCCGGACACGGGACAACGCCTCGGCAAGAAGCATCTGGTGAACAGCTACTGTGTGGCCATCACCTCCAACTATCCGCGCTGCACGAGCTGCCACGCCGGTTATGGCTGGAAGGACGAGAGCTTCGACTTCAGCGTGGAGCGCAACGTCGACTGTCTCGTCTGCCACGACACCACCGGGACCTACACGAAGTTCCCCGCCGGGGCCGGGCACCCTCCCTACCAGGACACCGAGTTCGGGGGCAAGCCGGTCAAGGCCGTAGACCTGCCCCTGGTCGCCCAGCACGTCGGCAAGACCAGCCGGGCCACGTGCGGTGCCTGTCACTTCTCCGGGGGTGGCGGCGATGCCGTGAAACACGGCGACATGGACACCTCCCTCGGCAAGCCCGGCAAGGCCCTCGACGTGCACATGGCATCCGACGGGCTCAATTTCAGCTGCTCGACCTGCCACACCTTCATCAACCACCAGCCCACCGGCAGCCGCTATCGGGGCACGGCCAAGGATGAGACCGGCATCGCGGTCCCTGGGGTCAAGGCGACCTATGGCACCTGCGAGTCCTGTCACGGCCGTGCCCCCCATCCGGTCGACATCAACGACCGGCTCAACGCCCATGCCGACAAGGTGGCTTGCCAGACCTGCCACCCATGGCGCGTGGCGGCAAGGCGACCAAGACCTGGTGGGACTGGTCGGCGGCCGGCACCAAGGGCGAGGACGGCAAGCCCCTCGTAAAGAAGGATGCCGCCGGTCATGTGACCTACGACGGCATGAAAGGGGAGTTCATCTGGGGTGAGAACCTGACCCCCGAGTATTATTGGTTCGACGGCCAGGTCCGCTATACCCTGCTCGGCGACAAGATCGACGACACCCAGCCGGTGGTCGAGATCAACAGCATCCGCGGCTCCTACGACGACCCGAAGGCCCGCATCTGGCCCTTCAAGGTCATGCGCGGCAAGCAGCCTTACGACACCGAGTACAAGACCCTGCTGGTGAGCCACCTCTTCGGCAAGGACGACGATGCCTATTGGAAGACCTACGACTGGGACAAGGCCCTGCGCGCCGGGATGCGCCTGGCGAAGGAGATCGGCCAGACCGAAGGCGACTACAGCGGGCGCTACAGCTTCATCGAGACGCGGATGTATTGGCCGATCACCCACATGGTCGCCCCCAAGGAGGAGGCACTGGCCTGCGACGCCTGCCATCGCAAGGAGGGGCGCCTGGAGAAGCTCGGCGGTTTCTACATGCCTGGGCGCGACACCAACCCCTGGATCGACCGCATCGGCTGGCTTCTCGTGGCCGCAACCCTGGCCGGGGTGCTGCTGCACGGGCTGGTTCGTCTCATGGTTGGCCGGCGCCGCGCCTAGAGGAGGGTGACATGAGCACGCGAGTCAAGGTCTTTTCCGGCTTCGAGCGTTTCTGGCACCTGGCCCAGCTCCTGTTGATCTTTGGCCTGCTGTTTACGGGGTTCAACATCCATGGGACCTGGTCGGTGCTGCCCTTCGAGCAGTCCATCGATGTCCACATCGTCCTCGCGCTGTCCCTCATCGGCCTGTGGGTCCTGGCAATCTTCTGGCACCTGACCACTGGGGAGTGGCGCCAGTACGTGCCCACGGGCAAGGGCCTCATGCCCATGATCCTGTACTACGCGTATGGGATCTTCTCCGGCGAGGCCAAGCCCTACACCATGACGGTGCAGGCCAAGCACAATCCGCTGCAGCGCCTGGCCTACTTCGGCTTCAAGGTCGTGATCGCTCCAGCGCTCTGGACCTCGGGGCTCCTGCTCCTGTTCTACGTCGACTGGAGCCGCACGGCCCTCGGCGCCGCCCTGCCGCTCGCCTGGGTTGCCTGGGTCCATGTCGCCGCGGCCTTCGCCCTGCTGCTGTTCTTGATCGTGCACGTCTACATGGCGGCGACCACCGGCACACCCTGGTACGCCTATCTGAGGGCCATGTTCGTCAACGGCTACGAGGAGATCCCTTAGGCCTCGGTCCCAAGTGCCTGCGGTTTGCCGGGGCGAACTCCGCGGCCTCCGACGCCTGCGGGCGTGGATGCCGCGCGGTAGGCCGCAGCCGACCGGAGACCGATGGGGGCCTAGTTGCGGCCTGGACGCGTGTCCCGTGCCGGCGGGTTGATGCCGACGCCCTGGTCGATGCGCTCTTGGATGTAGGGAGAGAACGGGTTGGACGTCAGGCGAGTCAGGGGGATAGGAAGTCCAACCGCACGGGCGCCTGAAGTGCAGGCAAGGTAGCATCGGCGGTGGGCGTGGCAAACGCCGCGAGGGCGCGGACCAAGATGGACGGGGGCGCGATAGGCCTCTCGGAGGGGGCCAAGGGCGCGTGAGGGCGGCCCTCGGGCCGGGCTGATGCGCGGCGGTTCGGCTGGCTCGCCGAGGGCCAAGAGCGTTCGCCGCACCGGGGCGGCCGCGGTGATGAAGGCGACCATGCGCATGTCGGCACCGCAGTTCGGGTAGACCAGGGGCAGGGACGCGAACAGGCGTGCGAGTAGCGTGGCCCACAGGTCGTGCGCCGGGCAGCGGTGACTGGGTGCCGCGGCAGCGGGCGGTGAAACTTCGGGGAACGCCTTGTCGGGAACAAGGCTAGGCGCCGCCAGGGAGGGAGGGCGCGGTGCGCCCGTCGCGCTGGGGCTTGGGGAGGCGGTAGACGATCCGCTCATCGTTGACCTGTCGGACGCGCGCAAGGGCGAAGGGCGGGCGCGCACGGTAGCGCAGCAGCCGTTGCAGTCCGGCCCGGGCGTGGCCGGCGATGCACAGGCACGCGTCGAGCGAGAAGCTGCTGTTGGCCCCCAGGGAAGGGAGCAGCGCCAGGCTAGGCCCAGGCGAGTATGTCGCGGGCGTCATCGGGATCGAGCAGGCCATGGCGGGAGAACCAGCGCAGCACGCGGCGGCGGACCTGCTGTTCGCTCATGGCAGCCGCGTCCGGCGCCAGTGCGGAGGCCTGTCGGAACCGGACCCCGCCGCCATCGAGCGACTCGAACACCCCGTCGAGGATGCAGCAGTGGTAGTGCAGGTGGCGATTGAGCGAAGCACCGAACCGGTGGACGAAGCTCACCGCCGCGAAGCGGGCTTGGGCCGAGGCTCCGGGGCAGCTTCTGCGTAGATGGGCCTCGACGAGCCGTAGGACGATATGCAGCACGGGGTGACCGCCTTTGGCTCCCGTTCCAGGTACCAGCGCAGCCGCGGATTGCGGGAGGCGGTCCTGGCGGCGCCCCCGGTGTTTCTCGAGGGCGTGCGGCGCCTGTTGGCCGAGTCGGCGTCGGCCAACGCGGCCCGTCTGCCGACCCGCCGGTCGCCATGATGCCGATCCCTAATGCCTCGCAGCGACAAGTGATCTCGGCGTTCCGCTTCCACAGCCGCCGGTCCCCGGCCGAGGCGGCGGCCCTGCTGACGACCTTCGCCGCCGCCCAGGGGCTTTCCGACCCCCGCCGCCCGCCCCCCGGGTCCGCCCTGGAGCAGTGGGCGACGGCAACCAAGGCGCCCCTCTGGGCGGTCCAGGCCGCGGCCTCCTGGCTGCATGCCCATGCGGCCCTGGCCGACCCTGACGAGCAAACGGCCGTCGCGGAGGTCCTGGGCCAGATCGGCGCGGGAGGGGAGGCGTGAGACTGTCGCATGCGAAGACCCCCGACCCTGCCGACACCCCGCGCCAGCGCGACGAGCTGGCCCCGTAGCGGGCAAGGAAGCGCTCGAAGGCCTGCTCGGCGGCCTGGCGGGTCGCTGCCATCCAGATCGCCTGGAGGTCCGCTTTGGCCTTACCCTGGAGGGACTTGGGCAGGGCGGCGAGCACGTTGCCCATCTTGTGGAACCAGCCGCGCTGATGGGCCGTCTCGGGAAAGACCTGCTCCAGTGCCGACCACAACCCCAGTGCGCCGTCGCCGACGGCCAGGCGCGGCCCCACCTTCAGGCCCCGCTCCTTGATGTCGCGCAGCACATCGAGCCAGGACTCGGTGGATTCACGCACACCAACGGCGATGGCGACCCATTCCTGGGTGCTGTCGCCCGTGACGCCGATGATCACCAGCAGGCAGCGCTTGGGGTCTTCGCATTCGCGCAGCGGGGTGTAGATGCCGTCGACCCAGACGTAGGCGTATGCCTTGCCTTCCAGGGAGCGACGCGTCCAGCGCTGATACTCCTCGCGCCACTGCGCCTTCAGTCGCCCCAGTGCGGCCGGGGAGAGGCCCTTGGTGCCCTCGCCGACGAGCACCTCCAGGGCTTCGCCGAGGTCGCCGCTGGAGATTCTCTCGAGGTACCGCCACGGCAGCGCGGCGGCCAGCCGGGCGCTGCGACGCACGTCGGGTGGCGCCAGCACCGAGTTGCACTTGACGCCTGAGCCGGTGCGGTCGCGCAGCTTCGGCACCCGGACCTCCACCGCACCAACGGTGGTTATGATCTCGCGCGTCGGCAAGTCGGCGTTGCGCACGACGGCTCGGCGCCCGTCGATCAGGCTCACGTCGGCGCACTGATCGAGCAACACCTGTACCTCCGCCTCGATGGCCTTCTGGAGAATCGCCCGCGCCCCTCGGCGCACCAGCTCCTCCAACGGCAGGGCGAGCTCACCGAGCGTCTCGTCCCCCGCCGTGCTTGCCCCAACCACCCCTCGATTCATATCCTCGCGCATGGCGCACCTCCACGTTGCCGCTGCTGTCGCTGTGCCGGTGTGAGCTCCCCCGCCTTCGCCAGCGACTCGCGCAACGCTGCGGCAGAGATGGCGTCAACCTCCACGTTTCCCATCACTATCATATAGATAGCTCACGGCAACACGAAACGCAGACAGAGCCCTACCAGAGGTGCACCGCAAGTGCCCGGTATGCGGCGCTTGGGCTCCTGAGCCGACCGTTGTCGTCGGTTTCCAGCCGGATTGCGATGGCTTTCGGCTATCGCCTCTACCGATCCTACGAGCTATGAGGTAACGTAACGGCGTTGCGCTGCCGACCCCGGTCCCGCCTTAAAACCTGGAGGTAAGATGAACCAGAAACGGAGTCTCTTCGTTTGCGGCTGTCCTCGATCCGGTAGCTCTGCTTTGGCCCTCTGGTTGGGCAAGAGCGATGGGATCGCCATAGGCATGGAACGTTACCAGACTTATTGGCGAACTCACCTCGAACTCCCCACCGGTGCCCTCTCGGCGGAACGCTTCTTCGATATCCGGCCGGGAGACACCTGGTATGACTCCTTTGACCGGTTTGCGGACCGCTACGAACGGCTACGGCAGGACTGGGACAGGGCGCGGTATGTGGGGGATAAGGTCCCCGCCTTCTGGCGTAACCTGCCAGGGCTGATCGCGCAGTATCCTGAGTCAAGGATTTTCTATAGCTACCGAGACCCCTTCTCGGTTGCCAGGAGTTACAAGGCAAGGGCCATGAACGAGGCCGATCCGACTTGGGCCAGGCACCGCGATGCGAGCTTCGGTATCCTGGAGTGGAACGAGAGCGTGCGCAGGATCGTCGAGTTCTTCAATGCCGACCCGGCCACCGGGGGCTCGCCGTTCGACCGGTGTTTCATCCTGAAGTACGAGGAGTTGGTCTCCAACAGCATCGACCGTCGCACCATCGCCGCCTTCCTCGAGTGGCCAGATCCTTTGCCTATGCCCGATGGTTGGGACAGGGGCTCGCCCAAAGGCAGGCAGGAGATCCTGTCCGAGGCGGAGCGCGATCTACTCTGGTCCCTGCTTGATCAACCGTTGATCGCGGAGGTGCAGCGGATCGTTGCGCACCAGCAGGGCGAACTGAAGCGGCAGTCGTCGCGGTCGAATGGGCCCGGACGCCGTGAGTGGTATCACAAGGAGGATCTGGAAAGGGCGGGCATCGCCTATGGGGAATTGCGGTTCCCCGGCTGCACCTATGTGTTTCGCGGGCGCGAAACACCTTGGGACGGGGTGGAACCCTACGCCGCCTGCATCGGCAGCGCCACCACCTTCGGGCGCTTCATTCGCAAGCCCTACCCCCAGCAACTGGAGGAGGCGACAGGGCGGCCCTTTATCAACCTCGGCATAGGCGGGGCGAGGCCCGAGGCCTACCTCGCGAACACCGCACTCATGAATCTCCTGCGCCGGTCGAGTCTGGTCGTCGCCGAATTGATGTCCGCCCGGGGCTATCCCTCCGCCCTGTTCTCCCCATTAAGCTGCGATGGAAACATCGGTCTCTTTATGGATTGGTTTGGATGGAGGAAGCATCGTAAAGACGATGCACAGTTGGACTGGCTGCTGACACAGATGGAAGAGCGCAAAGCGGTCTTCATAGATCGGGTCTACGAGGTCGCCTTTAAGTACCTCAGCGCTGACCAGCGTGACTTCATTCGTGATTCCATCCTCTCCCACTACTTGAAGGATTTCGGCATCCTAGCGCAAGAAGTCGGCAAGCCGATCGTCGGTCTCCTGATCAGCCGCGCGGCACCATTCCAGGCCCGCAACTTAAGGGAGCCCAAGGACTATTACGCTTGGTCTGGAGACTATCCGCATTTCGTGGACGACATCGTCATCGAGTCGCTCCGGCAGCACGGTATCCCCGTCGTCGTCAGCCGCAGCCAACGTGGGTTTCCCTACAGGGTCCACCATTGGGTCACGGGTGAACCGGCGGCGGTCTTCCCGTGGAAGACTGATCCGGCATTGAACGAGTATTACCCTTCCCAAGAGATGCACGATGATGCCGCTCAGGCCTTGTTGCAGGATCCGGCCATCCAAGCGCTTTGCGTGAGGTGATGCAGACAGAGCCCTTCCTATTCGCTATTGGCTATTCATGAATATGACCGAGACATCCCCAACGCCGATCTCCAGCGAGATCTATCGCCGTTTCCGATCTCTGGGCGAGTGGCAGACTTGGACCTCGACCCACGGTTACATCTTTTCCCAGAAGCACGCGCAGGGCCTGTTGCGGCAGATCCGCGAACAGGGCTTGGTCGATCCGCTGACGAAAACCGCCCACCATCCCGGGGACATCCTCGTCTCGGGAGATAACTACCGGGACACCATCCGATCAGGCGCCCTCACCTCCCGCCATCGCGCGGTGCTGTTCGAATGGCAGCGCCTCGCATCGAACGGCCTGCCTCATCTCAGCTCGCGTGGTTGTAAGGTCTATGCGCCGGAGGGGTTGACCGAGTTCGCGCTCTTCCTCCGCGGCCGCTTTCCGAAATTCATCGGCAGCGAGTACGCCCAGACCGAGGAGGAACGGCGGGTCCTCTTTCCCATCCCGGGCGAGGACCTCCACGCCCTCTCCTTCCCTGGCGGGGTCTTCGACCTTGTCATTTCCAGTGAGGTCTTCGAACACCTACCCGATCTGGATCGGGCATTGCGGGAGATCGCCCGGGTACTCAATGCGTCCGGCGCCTTGATCGCGACCTTTCCCTTCTTATTCAACCGCGAGCGGGGCATCGTGAAGGCACGCCTCGCCGGCGATGGGGTGGAACACCTCGCCGAGCCGGAATACCATGGCAATCCGATGCGGCCCGAGGAAGGGTCCCTGGTGTTCGAGTTGCCGGGTTGGGACATCCTCGAACGCGCCCGCGCGGCGGGATTCGGGGACGCCTACATCAGCTTCATTGCCTCCGCCCGGCATGGCGTGTTGGCCAAAGACGTCGGCGGTGTCCTAGTCTTTGTCGCCCGCAAGGAGGAGAGCGGGACTGGTGGACCTGGGCCGGGGTAGAGGTCGATCCCTCGCGCCAGCGCACCAGCCTAACTGATCTTCCGCCAGCTCCAGATCCACGGCGAACGGGGCCAGCACCATGGCCTCCATCTCGAACCCGGGCAGGGTCCGACCCAAAGCCCAGCGGTGTCCTTTGCGACGGATTAGCGACAGGTCGACGAAGGTGGGCAGATTGGCGTCGTCCTTGAAGATCGAGAGAACTTTGGTGCCAGGTTGCATCCACAGCAGATTGGTGAAGGCTGCCCCGGGCGGACCGGTGATTCCCCGGCTTGCGGCGAACAGGCGGACCTGGTCGAGCAGGGGCAAGGTCTCGGGGGCGACGACCTCGAAGCCCAGTTCCTGGGCCATCGCCTGGATGCGGTCCTCGTCCGCCAGTGACCGGCGGTTGGTGCTGCGCCTGGAGATGTAGAGCAGACGATCCAGCGGCGGCGGGTGGTCGGGATCGAGGGCCGCCGCGCGCCAGAATCGGCACCTGAGCCTTTCGATCAGGGTGGGGCTGGCGAATTCGAGGGGTGACACCACCAGGACGGCCGCCAGTTCGAGGTGTTGGTCCTGGCGGTAGGGCAGGAAGCGGTCCTGGGCAAGGCCAAGGTCCGCGAGGCAGGAACTCATCCAGCTCGACAGCTCCGCGGGTATCGGCAAACGGCGCCGGCCCAGGTCGCCCGACTCGTCGAGCCAGAGGATGCGCGTGAGGATCAGCGCCATCCAGTGGTAGAAGTTGCGGTGCAGGGTGGCGTCCATGTTGGCCAGCACCAGCCGAGGTTCCTCCAGTCGCTCCCAATGCTCGCTGGCCGCGAGCGCGGCCCCTCGGGCGGCGCGATTGAGGACATCGACGCGGCCCCAGGGGTACTCCCCCATGCCGAGGTGCCAGGGGTGCGGCAGCAGGATGCCTGCCGTCGGCGCGATCAGGACGTGGGAGAGACACAGCCGGACCTCATGCAGCGCCGCCAACGCGAGGCGCACCGGCACGGTGGCGTGGGCATGGCGCTCGACCTCCCCTGACCTTGCGACCGATGCGAAGACCCCCTGCACGGCTGGGTCGTCGATCGCGACCGTTGGCCTGGCCTGCTGCGCCGCGAGCCAGGGACCCCACTCCTGCATGGGCAGTATCTCGCCGTTCGCGTCGTTCTGTCTCGACCGCCGCAGTTCGAGGGCGGCTTGCACATTGCCGAGGGCAAGGTGGCAGCGCTCGCGCAGCAGCAGGATGGGGTCGCGCGCCATGGGGCCCAGGTCTGCCTCCAGACGCACCAGGTCGGCCGCGGCCCGCTCCTCCAGGTGCAGGCCGAGCTGGGCGTTGCAATTGAGGCGCGCGAGCTCGAGAAATAGCCGCAGACTGGCCGCGTCCGGGGCACCCTGCAGAGGCCGATCACGGTTCAGCATGTGGTCGCAGAGGGCGACGACGTGCAGGAATATGCCGCGCTGGAGGGCATCGCACCGGGCGGGGTCCAGGGTGCTATAGGCGGGACCCAAGGGAAACGGAAAGGCGCGCAGCCAATGGGCCGGGTCGGAAAACGCCGAGTGCGCCAGCAAGTTGAGCCGATGAACCAGCCTGAATGCCGTGTCCAGCGTCAGATCGGCAACGTTCGGTAGCTTGAAGGCGAAATCGGCGGCGGCGACCTCGCAGTCGGCGCGCCCCGTCGCCCCCCGTCGCCCGCAACAATCCACAGGCGTCGGCCATCAGCTCGACGACCCGTTATCCGTCTCGAAATGGGCAAGGTTGTCGAACATGGTCACCAGGATCGACACCTCGTTGGCGGGGGGAGGCTGAACGATCATCCCCCGGCACAGGCGGCGCAGGGCAGGCAAGAGCAAGGTTCGGTTCGCGACCACCCCGAGTCGTGCCAGAACTCCAGGCGGGTACGCACCGCTGGCCAATCCCGCGGGGTCGATCCCGTCCAGCAGTGACGCGAGTTGTCGCGCCGCCTAGCCGAGCAGTTTGAGGTCCTCTGCGTGGCGGGCCACCATGCCGAGACTGGCCACGAGTTCCGGCAGGGCGGCCGGGTCCCGGACCCAGAGCCGGTCTTACAGGTCGACCAGGACGCGGGTCGCCTTTGCCATCCGCAACCCGCGCAGTTGGCGCAACAAGCCGCCGAGGGCGACGGCATCGTGCTCGGGTCGCGCGAGTTCATGGGTGAAGCGTGCGAGGAAGTCGAGCAGCTCGCGTCGCCGCCCAAGGCTCCCGGCGGCACGCAGCCAGAGCAGGGCCGGCAGGGAGGCAAGCGGAGCGGGGAAAGCGACATCCCCCCAGCCGAGGTGGATCGCGCTTAGGACGATCTCGGCCGCGCCCTTGGGCTCGTCGGAGCCGCACCGCGGCCAGGCCGTCGCGATGGCCGTCAGCAATGGGCGGACGACCTCCTGGGGTGGTGCGGTGCGGCGGCGCAGGCGGTCGGTCGACCAGTCACCGGCGGGGAACGCGGTCCCGGTGCGGGCGCACAGAGATTCGATGTGCGCGATCAGCGCCGCGAGTGCTGCCATGGTCCCGGGGCCTTGGAACTGCGCAGCACCGCCCCCGCCTAGGCGGTGACCGTCTCGGTGCGCGCAGCCTTATCGTCCGATTCGAGGGAGTAGCCGAACATGCGCAGGTCCCGGGCATAGCGGGTGCGCACCCGTTCCAGGAGGTCGCCGCTCAGTTGTACGGGTTGATCGGTCTTCCTGGTCGAGTTCAGTTGCGGCACGTCGATCGGCACCTTGGCGCGCGGAATACCAAGGTCGAGCAACAGCCGTTGCAGATCGGTATTGAGGGTCTCGGTGTGCAGGACGCGATCCACCAGGATCTCGTCCTTGTGCGCGTCGGCCAGCCAGAACGCCTGCGGCCGAAAGATGCGATCAGGCCCCTCGGCCTCGATCCAAACGTCGGAGGCGACGAAGTCGGCAAAGGACTGGAATGCGATCATCTGGCCGAGCAACCGATTTTGCGGCGAATTCCATTGGCGCAGGAAGCGGTAGGCGGATGCCAGCCGGTCCAGGGGGTGGCGGACAACGCCAAAGCTCACATACTTCAGCCAAAGCTGTTCGCCGAGAACGGTGCGCAGCTCCCGCGCGGACGAATGCTTGCTGATGCCGTGGCGCCGTAGATAGGCAGACTGAACCGCTTCGCCGAAGCTGCTGCCGCCGATTTCGATGTCCAGGATCGTGCATAACCCGGATAGGACCGAGGTCACCGAGGTCCCGGCGGATTTGGGGACATGGACGAAGACGAAGCCGAAGGTGGTGTTGATGATGGCCATGGGGTGAGGGAATCAGGATTCGGAACCGAGCGATGCCGTGGCGACGCCACAAGGGAGACGCTGAGTTATCAGCTTCTCCCTGAGGTGCAACTTTACCACGGTCTAGCCCCATCAGGACGCGTCCGGGGAGCGGCCCGCGACTGCGCTCGGCGGAGCCCGGTTCGGACTGTGCGACACGGCTTACAGGGTCAATGGGCGGAAGATCGCTGCGCGGGGTCGAGGCAGCGACGTGGCGTGGTTCGACTTCGATGCCCTGTGCGGCGGTCCCTGCGCGACCGCGGACTACATCGAGATCGCCAGGGAGCTCCAGACGGTGCTGCTGTCCGGCATGCCGGTGCTGGCCCAGCGGCACGATGCGGCCGCTCGGCGGCTGCTGCACCTGGTTGATGAGCTCTATGACTGGCGGGTCAAGCTGATCCTCTCCGCGGCGGCGCCGTTGGAGGGGCTCTACCGCGGGGGACTGCACGACTTTGCCCACGAGAGGCTGTTGAGCCGCCTCGCCGAGATGCAATCCCTCCGGTACCTGGCGGCGGCCCGCGGCGGCGCGCCCTCTGAGTCGGTCGAGGCAAGGGCCAAGGTCGTGCGCTTGTGCCGGTAGGAGCGCCGCCGCGGCGCGATGGCGTCTGCGCCCCTATCGCAGCCAGGGGGCCGCTCCGACGCGTCGTGCGTCAGGCACGGCGCGCAGCCTCCTGCGCCCCCTGGCGCGGGAGGCGCTGAGCTCTGCATCGATTGCCTGGGTGTGGCTTGGCCCACGGCTACCAGAGGAGCGGCGTGCGCTCGGAAAGGCTCGCCGGGGCCGGTGCGGCGGCCGAGCCTGGGGGTGGCGCCCTTGGCTCATCTTGGGCTTTGGCCTGGGGCTTGATGCCCTCTACCAGCTCCCGGGTGACCAGCACGTCGAAGCCCATGGACTCGGCGACGGCGAGATCCGCCTGGGCAATGGTGTAGACATTGATGGCCCCGGTGGAGGCCCCGCACACGGCGATGTGCTCCAGACCGTCCTTGGCCTTGCGGCTGGCCAGGACCTCGATCCCGGCGGCGCCGAGCTCCTCGGCCATCGCGGCCATGGGACGCTCCTTGCCGAGTCCGCATTGCAGCGTGCCGTCATACCTGTAGACCTCGACGGTCGGGCGCTCGAAGACCCAGATCCCGTATCCGCCCCCGTCTGGGTTCTGGGCGCTGAACACGGCCCAGTCCGCGGCCGGGACCTCCATCAGATTGACCTCGCCCGTTGGCGCGCCGCAGCGCGCGATCACTCGCACCGGGAGCATGCGCCTCTGGGTGAAGACGACCTTGACGCCCTGGCCGCGCAACAGGTCCGCGCCCTTGTCCGGCGCGATACCTGGATCCTGGCTGCACTGCACCGTGCCGGCGAGCTGGTAGACGATGATGTTGTCGTCCGCGCAGGCCGTGCGCATCGGTATCAAGGCGAGCAGGGACAGGGTCAGGGCCAATCTCATGCGGTACTCCGACGTGCATCGGGTGACGTCATCCGGGCCCCCCGAGGGGCCGAGGCGGTCGCTACAGGGGCGCGATTCTGACCCGCTGCGGCTACCGCTGGCAAACCCGAGTGGCTCGGCGACTGGCTTGAGGGGATCGCCGCGCTACTTGAACAGATTGGTCAGGTCGTCGGGCGGCGGCCCCGCAGGCTGGGAGGCGGGCTGGTCGATCCGCTCGCCCGGCATTTGGGCCGGGGCGGCGCCAGGGCTCGGCATGCTGCCCGAATCCGCACCCGACCCGGCGCTCTGGACCGGGGGCGCCGATGGCCTCTCCATGGGTGGTAGCACGATCTCTACCTGGCTCGGGTCCAGGGGCGGGGTCCCGCCCCGATAGACCATCACCATCTGGGGAAAGGCAATCACCAGCGCGACCATCAGGACCTGCAGGGCCACGAACGGGATCGCCCCCCAGTAGATCTGTCCGGTCGTCACCGGTGCCATGCTCCGGCCGGTCAGCTTGTCCAGGTAGGGCCGCGCCGGGGCCACGCTGCGCAGGTAGAACAGGGCGAACCCGAAGGGCGGATGCATGAAGGAGGTCTGCATGTTCACCGCGAGCAGGATCCCGAACCAGACCAGGTCGATGCCGAGCGTGTCCGCCACCGGACCGAGCAGGGGGACGATGATGAAGGCCAGCTCGAAGAAATCGAGAAAGAAGGCCAGCACGAAGACCAGCAGGTTCACCACGATCAGGAACCCGAGCTCGCCCCCCGGCAGCCCCGCGAGCAGGTGCTCAACCCAGAGGTGCCCGTTGACCCCGTAGAAGGTCAGGGAAAAGACCCGCGCCCCGATCAGGATGAACATGACGAAGGCCGAGAGCTTGGCCGTGCTCTCCATGGCCTGGCGCAGCAGGGCAAGGCTCAGGCGACGCCGCGTCAGGGCCATGACCAGGGCCCCGGTGGCCCCCATGGCCCCGCCCTCGGTTGGGGTGGCGACCCCGAGGAAGATGGTGCCCAGGACCAGGAAGACCAGGGCCAGGGGCGGGATCAGCACAAAGGTCACCCGCTCGGCGATGCGCGACAGCAGCCCCAGGCCGAGCAGCCGGTTGATCCCCGCCAGGGCGAAGGCGAGACCCATGCCCGCGGCCGTGGTGACCACGATCTTGGTGTCCAGCGGCGCTCCGGGGGGCTCATGCAGCCATTCGAAGCCCACGGCGGCGGCGATGGCCGCGCCCGTCAAGGCCAGCAGCGATGGGGTGCCGCTGCGGCCATTGGGCTCACGGATGGTGCGGGCCGCGAGCGGCAGGGCAGGGGCGTGATGCGGCCGGACCAGGGTCACCAGGAGCACATAGGCGAGATAGAGCCCTGTCAGGACCAATCCCGGGATGAAGGCCGCGGCGTACATGTCGCCCACGGAGCGCCCGAGCTGATCGGCCATGATGATCAGGACCAGAGAGGGCGGGATGATCTGCGCCAGGGTCCCGGAGGCCGCGATGACCCCGCTCGCCAGGCGCCGGTCGTAGCCGTAGCGCAGCATGATCGGCAAGGAGATCAGGCCCATGGAGATCACCGAGGCGGCCACCACCCCGGTGGTCGCCGCCAGAAGGGCACCCACCAAGACCACGGCGAAGGCAAGGCCGCCTCGGACCGGACCGAAGAGCTGGCCGATGGTGTCGAGCAGGTCCTCGGCCATGCCGCTGCGCTCCAGGATCAGCCCCATGAAGGTGAAAAAGGGGATCGCCAGCAGGGTCTCGTTCGACATGACCCCCCAGATGCGCTCCGGGAGGGCCTGAAATAGCGCCGGACTGAGCAGGCCCAGCTCGATGCCGAGCACCCCGAACCCCAGTCCGACCGCCGCCAGGGCGAAGGCCACCGGGTACCCGAGCAGCAGGGTCACGACCAAGGCCCCGAACATGAGGGGGGCCATGTTCGCGGTGAGGAACGCCGTCATGGCGCCTGCTCCCGCTGGTCCGTCAGCTCCTCCGCCAGCCGCTCCTCGGCCGTCTTGTCCCGCTCCAGGGCGCCCGGGTCAGGGCCTTGACCCGCCAGAAAGGCGATCCGCTTGATCAGCTCCGAGATGCCCTGCAGGGCGAGCAGGGCGAAACCGATGGGGATCAATAGCCGGGCTGGCCAGACCAGCAGGCCGCCGGCGTTGGACGAGACCTCCTGACGCTCCAGTGCGTGGACGAATCCTGGCCAGGACAGCACCGCCAGGACCAGTGCCATGGGCAGCAGGAAGAACAGGGTCCCCGCCACGTCGATCCAGACCTGGGTGCGGCGGCTCAGGCGCCCCGCCACCACGTCGATGCGTACCATCTCGTTCTTGAGCAGGGTGTAGGGGGCCGCCAGCAGGAAGACGGCGGAGAACAGGTACCACTGTAGCTCCAGCCAGGCATTGGAGCTGAGGTCGAGGGTGTAGCGGATCAGGGCGTTGCCGGCGCTGATCAGGGTAGCGGCGAGGATCAGCCAGATCACCGAGCGGCCGATGGCGGTGCTGAGTCCATCGATGAGCCGCGCAATGCGCAACGGCCAGGCCATGGCGGTCTCCCGGGCAAGAGGGTTATCAGCGGCCAATGATGCTGGAAGAGTGGGTGAGGCCGCAAACCAAGGCCCTGCCCTCCGGCCTCCCCCAGCGCCAGGCTCGACAGGTCGGCCGAGGCCGTTCAGCCCCATCTGGTCGAGGTCCCCTGGCCTGGCCCAGGGTCGTGGTCCAAGGGCCGAGGCTATGCCTGCGGTTTCCCGCGATTGCGGCGGCCTTTCTCGGGTATGCTTAGCCATCGCGCCAGGCACCTGTCCGCGCTGGCCCCATCGCCCCTTGCAAAAGGACCCCCAAGTGCTGCCGAACGTGCTGCCCAACGTGCTGCCTAAGACGCCCCTGCGCCTGGCCGGCCTTCCCTTGGTGTGCGCCCTTGTCGCCGCCGTCTCGCTCATGGCCTCCGCGGCCCCGGTCCGAGGCGAGTCCTCCGCCGTCGCTCGGGCCCTGGCCCTGCCCCAAGCCAGCCTGCTGGTGATGGACGGCGGGCGGCCAGCGATTGCCCGGCAGCCTGACCGCCCGATGGTTCCGGCCTCGACCATGAAGCTGCTGACGGCGCTGGCCGCGATTCAGCGCTGGGGGCTTGCCCACCGTTTCGAGACCCGCTTGCTGCTCGACGGCGAGGGTCGGCTGTGGGTGCAGGGCGGGGGGGATCCGTACCTCGTCTCCGAGGAGCTGGATCTGATGGCGCGAGCGGTGCGCGAGGCGGGCCTGACCCGCGTCGCCGGGGTGGGCGCCGACGACAGCCTGTTCGCGGCGGGCCTTGAGATCCCGGGGCGCTCGGGGAGCGACAACCCCTATGACGCCCCGGTCACCGCCTTGGCCGTCAACTTCAACACCCTCAACCTGCGCGTCCAGGGTGGGACCGTTGCCAGCGCCGAGCCGCAGACCCCCCTGACCCCGCTGGCCCGGCGCCTCGGGCAGGGCCTGGGCAAGGGCACCCAGCGGGTCAACCTCAAGGACAAGGGGCTTGGGGCGCGTTACTTCGCCGAGGTCCTGGGCGCCAAGCTCCAGGCTGCGGGGGTCGAGGTCACCGGCGAGCCCCGCACGGGGCGGGTCCCGGCCGGGGCCAAACCGCTCCTGACCTACAAGAGCTCCCGGGACCTGCGCGCCATGCTTGCCCCGATGCTGGAGTATTCCAACAACTTCGTGGCCAATGGCCTGTTCCTCAAGCTGGCCGATCGCGGCGACGGCAGCCCCATCACCCTGACCCAGGCCCAGCAGACCATGGCCAGGTGGATCGACAAGGAGCTCCACTGGCGCGACTACCGCGTGGAGGACGGGGCCGGGCTGTCACGGGGCAACCGCCTGAGTGCCCGGCAGTTGGTCGACGTGCTGCAGGCCTTTGCGCCCTACCGCGACCTGCTGCCGCGCCAGGGTGACCTGATCCGGGCCAAGACCGGGACTCTGACCGGCGTCAGCGCCTATGCCGGCTACGTCAGCCGGGATGGGCGCTGGACGCCTTTCAGCCTGCTCATCAACCAGCCGGTGGATGCCGGGCTGCGCAAGCAGGTGGCGGCGGACCTGGCCAGCGCGCCGAGCCTGCGGGCCCTGTGCTCGGGACCCTCCTGCTAGGTGCACGCCTGGCCCAAACTCCGCGGGGTCCGCAGTCAGGGTGCGGGCCAGGCTGCCGGCGGGGCTGCCGGCGGGAGTGGCGGCTGGTCGCTTGCCCTGCTCGCCCTGCTCCTGCACCCGCTGTTGTCGGCCTGCACGGGCGCGCTGGGGGTCGGCGGGGCCGGTCCGGACATCGAGGTTCCCTACCGCAAGGCCGAGGGCGGTTACCCGTCCCTGGCACCCTTGGTCAAGCGCGTGACCCCCGCGGTGGTCAACGTCTCAGTGGAGTCCGAGGTCACGGTCGAGGACCATCCCTTCTACCGTGACCGCGACTTTCGCCGCTTCATGAAAAAGTTCGACCTGCCGGTCCCCCGGCCAGGCGAGAAGCAGCAGCGCCAGAGCGTCGGGTCGGGGCTCATCATCGACCCGGTGCGCGGCTATGTCCTGACCAACGGCCACGTCATCGACGACGGTAGCGCGATCACCGTGACCCTGAAGGACAAGCACAGCTTCAGGGCCGGTCTGGTGGGCCGGGACCCGCGCTCGGATCTGGCCATCCTGAGCATTCCGCCCCAGCCCGTGCGGGTGCTGCCCTTTGCAGACTCGGACAAGCTGGAGGTCGGGGACTTCGTCCTGGCCATTGGCAACCCCTTCGGGATCGGTCAGTCCGTGACCTCGGGCATCATCAGCGCCCTGGAGCGCAACGGCGGGGCAGGGGATGGCCTGAGCGACCTGATCCAGACCGACGCCTCCATCAACCCCGGAAACTCCGGCGGCCCCCTGGTCAACCTGGCCGGCGAGGTGGTGGGGATCAGCACGGCCCTGATCGGCCCATCCGGCGGGAATGTGGGGATCGGCTTCGCGGTGCCGAGCAACGTGGCCCGCGCGGCCGTGGAGCGCGTGGTCGGGCGGCGCTGAGCCTCGGGACTGGCCCTCAACCGCCCGAAGCCGAAGCCCCGCCACCAGCCTGCCCCCATGCCCGCGGACCTGACCGCTGCCGAGCTGGCGCTGTGCGCCGGCTTCCTGCTCGGCGCCTACCTGATCCGCGGCATCGTCGGGTTTGGGTCGGGCCTCATCGCCATCCCGCTCCTGGCCCTGATCCTGCCGTTGCCCGTGGTGGTCCCGGCCGTCGCCCTGAGCGATTACCTGGCATCCGCCAGTCAGGGCATCGGCAATCGCCGCGACATCCAGTGGCGCGCCCTGGTGCCCCTGCTGCCCTTTCTGCTCGCAGGCGTGGCGGCGGCCCTGTATCTGTTCTCTCAGGTCGACCCTGGCCTGCTCACCCGGGTGCTTGGCGGCCTGATCGTCGGCTACGCGATCTATACGCTGCTCGGGCTGCACCCGGGGCGGGTCGCCTATCCCGAATGGGGTGCGCCCCTTGGTGGGCTGGGTGCCCTGGTGGGGACCCTGTTCGGCACCGGCGGGCCCTTCTACGTCGCCTACCTCCAGCTCTGGGGGCCGACCAAGGGTCAGTTCCGCGCCACCGCGGCCACGGCCTTTCTGATCGAGGGCAGCACGCGCATGAGCGGCTACCTGGTGGCGGGCTTCTTCACCGCCGATGCCCTGCGGCTGTTTGCCCTGGCGCTGCCGTTGGCCGTCCTTGGCCTGTATCTCGGCCACCGGGTGCACACGGGCATCGGCGAGGCGGCCTTCCGGCGCCTGATCGGTGTCCTGCTGATGGCGAGCGGGTTGGCCCTTTTGCTCAAGTGAGCCGGCCTTCGGTGGGCCGCTGGGCGGTCATTTGTGGGCGATAACCTTGTCGGTGAAGAGATAGTCCTTGAGTTCGCGGTCGAAGGTGGGGTCCTTGCGGCGAATCCACTCGAGCACCATGGCCGCATGCTCCTTCTCCTCGTCGCGGTTGTGGGCGAGAATAGCCTGCAGCTCCGGGTCCTTGCAGGCGTCGACCCGCTGGTTGTACCAGTCCACCGCCTCCAGCTCTTCCATCAGGGACACGATGGCTCGATGCATGTCGCGGGTCGCGTCGGACAGCTCGGCGATCGGCTCGTGGTAACCCTCGTTGGCCATGGGCGGACTCCTCAAGTCTCGGTAGGGGCTTGCCATTGTCCGCAGGGCGCCGGGCCCTGGCAATCCCCGCGCCTCCCGCGACATCCGCCCCGGTCCCGCGAGGCGCCTTGTCCCGAGGGCACGCGGGCCGACCGTCCTGCCCTGGCTGGGGCACAATGGGCGGGGCAGAGCCGCGCACCGTCACCATCCACGCGAGTCCTATTTGGCCATGTTGTCTGACCCCGAAGCCTTTCGCGCCCGCGCCATGGAGATCGGCCTGTCCGAGGATGACCTGGATGCCGACCCCATCCGTCAGTTCGAGCGGTGGTATCAGGAGACCATCGGCACCGGCATCCCCGAGCCCAACGCCATGAGCCTGGCAACCGTCGACCCCGATGGCCAGCCCTCGCTGCGCAGCGTCCTGCTCAAGCTCTACGATGCCCGCGGCTTTGTCTTCTTCACCAACTACGAGAGCCGCAAGGCGCGCGAGCTGGCCGGCAATCCCCGGGTGGCATGCCTCTTCCCCTGGGTCGCCTTGGCCCGCCAGGTCTGCATCCTCGGGCGGGCCGAGCGGATCTCGACTGGGGAGTCGCTGCGCTACTTCGCCACCCGCCCGCGGGGCAGCCAGATCGGGGCCTGGGCCTCCCACCAGAGCCAGGTCATCACCTCTCGCTCCCTTTTGGAGCTGAAGGTGGACGAGATTCGCCGCCGCTTCGCCGACGGCGAGATCCCCTTGCCCAGTTTCTGGGGGGGCTATCGGGTGATCCCACACAGCATCGAGTTCTGGCAGGGCCGCGAGAGCCGCCTGCACGATCGCTTCCGCTACAGCCGGCGGGGTGATGGCTGGGTGGTGGAGCGTTTGGCCCCCTGAAGTCATAGCCATGCCGGAATGGTCGGCCCGGTCTCGCTCGCGACGGACCGGAAGGGAGCGTTGCCACCGGCTATAATCTTGCCCCCAAGCCAGAGTCCGAAAGGAGAACGCGAGATGCAGAGCTTCGCAGGCCAAGTCGCCGTGGTCACCGGTGCTGCCGGGAATCTGGGGCGCGCCGTCAGCCGGGCCTTCGCGGCTCAGGGGGCCAAGATAGCCATGGTCGACCGCGACGCGGCGGCCCTGACCTCCGCCCAGTCCGAGCTGCCGGCTGGTGCTGAATCCGACACCTTCGCTGCCGATCTCCTGAAGCCGGACGCGGTCGCTGACCTTGCCCAGCGGATTCTGGCGCGCTTCGGGCGGGTGGACATCCTCGCCAACATCGCCGGCGGCTTCACCATGGGGCCGCCGCTGCACGAGACCTCCGACCACGTCTGGGACTTCATGCTGGACATCAACGCCCGCAGCGTCTTTCACGCCTGCCGGGCCTTCGTCCCGCTGCTGCTGCAAACGGGAGGAGGGCGGATCATCAACGTCTCGGCGCGGGCCGCCCTGGAGGGCAAGGCCCACATGGTCCCGTACTGCGCCTCCAAGGCCGCCGTGATCACCCTCACTGAGGGCCTCGCCGCCGAGATGAAGGATGCGGGGATCAACGTCAACTGCGTCTTGCCTGGAACCCTCGACACCCCCCAGAACCGGGCCGCCATGCCCGATCAGGATTTCGGCCGCTGGGTCCCGCCCGCGGCCCTGGCCGATGTCATGCTGTTCCTCGCCTCCGACGCCGCCCGTTGCGTGACCGGGGCGGCCATCCCGGTGTACGGGCGCAGTTGAGCACCCGGCGCGCCGGTCGGGTAGCGCGCCTGGGTCGGGCAGCCGCGGCAGCGGCCTTGGCCGCCGTCTTGGCCGGCGCCTTGCTGTGGGGCGGCCAGCCCTTCGCCCAGGGCCTGCTCGACGAGGACACGGCCCGGCTGCTGGTCCAGGCGGTGGAGGCCGCGGCGGAGCTCGACCTCTACAATGCCCGCTGCCGCAGCGACCAGTCGGGGCGGCGCACCGAGAACCTGAACAAGGCCATCGTGGGCCGCTTCCGCATCACGGTGATCGGCGTGCAAGACCGCTATTTTCCCGAGCACTCCTACCGCAAGGCCCAGGAGCGCGTCCAGACGGACTTCCTGGAGCGGCTCAAGGCCGCGGGCGGCTGCGCCGAGGCCAGGGCCAGCGGCTTGCGGGATGCCCTGGAGGCGCGCCATCGCGAGACCCTGGGCGCCATCGAGGCGCTGCCCTGACAATCAGCGGGGCGCACGACCGGACCTCGCAGATGACCGACCCTTCGGCAGACGCGCCCTCCCTCGATTTCGATCTGCCCCCTGCGATCAGGGCCCAGCTCGCCGCGGTGCTCGATGGGGCCATCAGGCTCGGACCCCTGATGGGTGTCCCGTCGCTGCTGCGGGAGCTCGGGCAGGACCCGCAGCCCGTGTTCGCCTCCGCCGGGGTCGACTTGAGCTTGTGCGACGACCCTGAGAACACCATCGCGTTCACCGCCGCCGGCCGGCTGCTCGCCGCCTGTGTGGCGGCCACGGCCTGCGACCATTTCGGGCTGCGGCTCGGGCGGGGCGTTGGGCTCGACGCCCTGGGGTTGGTCGGCGACCTGGCGCGGCACTCGGCGAGCCTGGAGCAGGCCCTGCGCAACATCGTGCTGCATCTTCACCTGCACGACCGCGGGGCCATCCCGACCCTTTTGGTGAAGCACGGCGAGGTCCACCTTGGGTACGCCGTCTACCAGCCCGGGGTCGAGGCGACAGCACAGATCTACGACCTGGCCACTCGGGTCGCCTACAACATCCTGCGGGCCCTCTGCGGGCCCGCCTGGCAGCCCCGCCGGGTGCTGCTGCCCCGCACCTGCCCTGAGGATCCTGCTCCCTACCGCAGCGCCTTCGGTATCCGCCCGCGCTTCGGGGCCGAGCAGGCGGGCATCGTGTCCTCCGCCCGCTGGCTAGCGTACCGCATACCAGGCGCCGACCCCGACCGCTATCGGGAGCTGACCGCACGCATCGAGGCCCTCACCGGCGCCTCGCGCGACGACATGGCCGCCCAGGTGCGCCGGGTCACCTGCAACCTCCTGCTGTGCGGCGGCGGCTCGCTGGATGCGGTGGCGGGCCTCTTTTGCCTCCACCCCAGGACCCTCAACCGCCAGCTCCAGGCCCAGGGAACGACGTTCCGGGAGCTGCGCGACCATTGCCGTGAGGCGCTGTCCTGCCAGTATCTGCGCGACACCGATCTGCCGGTGGCGGAGATCGCCGCGCGCCTCGGCTATGCGGACGCCGCTGCGTTTACCCGCGCCTTCCGCCGTTGGATCGGCGTTGCGCCGGGCGCCTGGCGCTCGGGCCAGGGTGGGGCCTGAGCCTGCTCCAGCCCCAAGGTCCCAGCTCAAGCGGCAGCCCGTCGATTTTGTCGAGAAATGACAAGAGCACGGGCCGCCGGCCTGCCATACTGGCCCGCAAGCCAAGCCGCCGGGGGCCCAGCTCGATACGTCACCCGCCCGGCTGGGCAGTCCGGGCGCCCATTCGGGCGGTCTAGCCCGGCACGCAGCGCCTTGTAACCAGTCACCTCTGGGCGTGCCCGCGGCACCTGGCCCAGTCGAGAGGAGAGATCCAATGCACCTCCCTGGGCCATTCCCGCACCCGCTGGTTGTCGTCGCTATGGGCGTCTTCGCTGCAGTCCTCGTCGCTGGCGAGAGCCTGGCGGCCGAGATGCCTCAGGTCACCGGCGTCCTGGGCTCCCCGAGCGCCACCACCACCATCAGCGGTAAGCAGCTCCCGCCGCCGGACCCGGCATTCGGCGGCGTGATCAAGGACGACGCCCTGAGCTCCAAGGCCTGGTGGGCGCCGCGGGTGGTGCCGCCCAAACAGGCGCCCAACGTCCTGCTCATCATGACCGACGACTCGGGCTTCGGCGTGCCGAGCACCTTCGGTGGCGTCATCCCGACACCGACCATGGACCGCATCGCGCAAGAGGGCCTGCGCTACAACAACATCCACTCCACGGCACTGTGCTCGCCGACCCGCGCCGCGCTCATCACCGGGCGCAATCACCACTCGGCCGGCTTCGGCGTGATCTCCGAGCAGTCCACCGGCTTCCCGGGCTACAACAGCATCATCGCCAAGGACAAGGCGACGATCGGCCGCATCCTCAAGGACAACGGCTTCGCCACCTCCTGGTTCGGCAAGGACCACAACGTGCCAGCCTTCGCGGCCAGCCAGGTAGGTCCCTTCGAGAACTGGCCCATCGGGCAGGGCTTCGATTATTTCTACGGGTTCATTGGCGGCGACGCCAACCAGTGGCAGCCGAACCTGTTCCGCAACACCACCCAGATCTACCCGTTCGACGGCAAGCCGGAGTGGAACCTGATCACCGGCATGGCCGACGACGCCATCGATTACCTGAACCGCATCAACCAGATCGATCCGAGCAAGCCCTTCTTCCTCTATTACGTCCCCGGCGCCACCCACGCGCCCCATCATCCGACCAAGGAATGGGTGGATAAGATCAGCGCCATGCACCTCTTCGACGATGGCTACGAGAAGCTGCGCGAGCGGATCTTCGAGAACCAGAAACGCCTCGGCGTGATCCCGGCCGATACCCAGTTGGAGCCCTGGCCGAAGGACGTCCTCAAGCCCTGGGATCAACTCACTGCGGAGGAGAAAAAGCTCTTCATCCGCCAGGTGGAGGTCTTCGCCGCCTTCGAGGCCTACAACGACCACGAGATCGGCCGTGTCATCCAGGCCGTCGAGGACATGGGCAAGCTCGACAACACGCTGGTCATCTACATCAACGGCGACAACGGCACCAGCGCCGAGGGCGGCCCACTCGGCACCCCCAACGAGGTCGCCTTCTTCAACGGCGTCAACATGATGCCGGCCGAGACTCAGATGAAGTGGTACGACGTCTGGGGTACCGAGCAGACCTACAACCACATGTCGGCCGGCTGGTCCTGGGCCTTCGATACCCCCTTCACCTGGTTCAAGCAGAATGCCTCCAAGCTCGGCGGCATCCGTCAGTGCATGGCCGTCTCCTGGCCCGGCCACATCAAGGACAAGGGCGCCTTGCGCGAGCAGTTCATGCACGTCATCGACGTGGTGCCGACCATTCTGGAGGTCTCCGGCATTTCCGCCCCCGAACTGGTGGACGGCATCAAGCAGGCGCCCATCGAGGGCACGAGCTTCGCCTATACCTTTGACGCAAAGAACGCCAAGGCGCCGTCACGGCACAAGACCCAGTACTTCGAGATGATGGGCCAGTGGGCCCTGTATCACGAGGGCTGGCTCTTGAGCACCCAGGTGAACCGCGCGCCCTGGGAGGCCTTCGGCGCCGCCAACCCCGATCCCCTCAACAACCAGGTGCTCGAGCTCTATGACCTGAACAAGGACTTCAGCCAGTCCCAGAACATCGCCGCCAAGCATCCGGACAAGGTCAAGGAAATGAAGGCGATGTTCATCGAGGAGGCGAAGAAGCATCAGGTCTTCCCGCTGGATGCCTCGGTGGCCGCCCGCATCGTCGCCCCGCGCCCGAACATCACCGCGGGCCGCACGGAGTTCGTCTATACGCACCCCATGGTCGGTCTGCCCCAGGGTGATTCGCCGATGCTGCTCAACAGCTCCTATACCATCACCGCGGACATCGAGGTGCCGGACGGCGGTGCCGAGGGCATGATCCTCACCTCCGGCGGGCGCTTCGCCGGCTACGGCTTCTACCTGCTCAAGGGCAAGCCGGTGTTCCTGTGGAACCTGATCGACCTCAAGCGGGTGAAATGGGAGGGCCCGGAGGCGCTCACGCCCGGCAAGCACAGCCTCGAGTTCGACTTCAAATACGACGGTCTCGGCGTCGGCACCCTCGCCTTCAATAACATGAGCGGCCTCGGTCGTCCCGGCACCGGCACCCTCAAGGTGGACGGCAAGGAGGTGCAGACGATCAAAATGGAGCGCACCCTGCCGATGATCCTGCAATGGGACGAGAGCTTCGACATCGGCTCGGACACGCTCACCGGCGTGAACGACGCCGACTACCAGCCGCCGTTCACCCTGACGGCCAAGCTCGACAAGCTGACCATCAAGGTGGACCGGCCCCAGCTCACGGAGGAGGACATCAAGAAGCTCGACACTGCGGCAGCCACCGCGGTGGACGGCAATCCGATTCATCACATGCAGAGCGGGCCTCAGTAGCCTGCACCGTCACGTTGGCCCCTAGGCAGATGCTGATCAAATGCCCTCCCGGCATTTGATCAGCTCGCGTCCCGCGACGCGCGGGTCGCGGGACGCTCCCGTTTCAAGGGCTTGAGGCCCTCGAAACGGGCGGGCCATCCCTGGCCCGGACGGGAAGCGCACTCAATCAGCGCTTCCCTGGAGGAAGGCATGAAGAAAGCCGAGGCTGGGCGGGAATAAGACCGCCTCGAGCGCGAGCCCCGCACGTCGTGCCGGCCTCGCGCTCTTAGGACGGGGCACCGAACGCGGGTTGCGCCGGCGCCCCAAGCTGAGACTGCGCACGAGAGGGACATCGGGCGGCGATGTAGATCTAAGGAAGACGCCCTTTACAACACGATCCAGGAGACGAAGACCCATGAACCTTAAGCACTTGATTGTTGCCTCGGCCACAGTTGCCGCTCTCGCCCTGACGGGCGGCGCCGTTGCAGAGTCCGCGAAAGAAAAGGCCGCCATCGCCGCTGACGTGAAGGCCGATCAGGCGCAAAGCGCCGCCAACGCCGACCAGGCGGAGGCCAACAAGCTTCAGAAGCAGGCCGACCAGGCGGAGAAGGAAGCCGCGGCGGCACGTGCCAAGGCCGCCGCCCATCCCTCGGCCGCGACCGAGCATGAGGCCAAGGTCAAGACCAAGGAAGCGGTCGGCGCCGCCGGACATGCGGCCGACATGGAGGAAGAGGCTGCGAAGGCCTCCAAGGCCGCGGCTTCGGTGAAGTGATGGAGGGCGCCAGGGGCAAGCCGAACAAGGTTCGAGGTGGCCGCCCCTGGCGCATCGACGGCAGATACGGACATGCCATTTGACCGCGTCCATTTGGAGGAGATGACGGTTGGCTGTGCCCAGGCGCTCGAGGCCCTTAAGAAGGAGAAGTGATCGGGGCAGGCAGAGACGCGGTTTTCCGCGCGTGGCCTCTCAAAGAGACCCTGGGTCATCAGGCAGGACCCAATGACCTCAGCTCCAGGTATGACCCGATGCGCAGCGGGGGACGCTGCGGACGGCGGTCATCAGAGCATTCAGATCGAGGAACACATGGTAACGACGAATGAATGGCAGGTCCGCCTCGCGGCGCTGACCCTTGGCATGAGCCTGGTTGCGACGGTCACACCGGCCGCGGCGATGGTGGACCCCTATGACGGCAACTGGCACTTCAGCCTGACGCCGTACCTCTGGTTTCCGAACGTCAACGGTACCTCGGATGTGCAGCTACGAGGCCCCCTGGGAAACCTGGTCGGCGATGTCACAGTCAACAGCGAGATTGGCCCCAACGATTATCTGGAGAACCTTCAGTTCGGGCTGATGGGGACCGGCGAGGCTCGGAAAGGGCCCTGGTCGGTCTTCACCGACATCATCTACATCGACTTCGGCGATCAGAACACCCGCGTCCGTGACGCCACCGGGCCCGGCGGGGTGCCCATCACTGGGGTCAACCGCGATACCGAGACGGGCTTGAGCTCCACGGTCTGGACCCTGGCCGGCGCGTACACGGTGGCCCACGCCCCGACCTATCATTTCGACATCCTCGCGGGCTTTCGGTACGTGGACGTGAGCGCCGACCTCAAGTTGCGCCTTCAGACCAACGGCGGGATTTTGCTTGCGGCGGGCCAGGTCAGCCAGGACCACAGCGAGTGGGACGGCATCGTCGGCTTCAAGGGCCAGGTGCGCCTGGGTGACGGGCGCTGGTTCATCCCTTACTACGCCGACATCGGCGCCGGCTCGTCCAACTGGACCTGGCAGGTCCTGGCGGGGCTCGGGTACTCGTTTGACTGGGGCGACCTGAGCCTGTCCATCCGCAGCCTGTCCTACGAGTTCGACAAGAACAATGCGGACCTGCGCTTTACCGGCCCGGCGCTGGGGGTCAGCTTCCACTGGTAGGTGTCCCCGGGCCGAGGATCCCTGAATGCGGCGCCGTCGCGCGAGGGATGCCAGGGGGGTGGGGCCAGAGCGCTGGCCATCGCGTCCGAAGCCCGTTCAATCCATCTGTGACCCGGAGGTCAACATGACGACAAGACGCGAGATCCTCGCCGCGGCGGCCCTCCTGGGGCCCGCGGCCCTGACCATGAAGGTGGCGCTGGCCACCGAGGGACAGAAGCCGCAGGGCGGCGAGGCCGCCAAGATGGCGGACTTCCTGTTCGTGCAGAACGCCCGCGGTGTGGTCTACGCCGACGGTAAGCTGACCCTGAAGGGCGTCAACCCGGTGACCGTGATGTTCTCCGACCGGCCTGAGCGCGTTGCCGGCCACATGACCACGGCCCGCTTCGTGCCGTTCTGGAGCGAGGGCAAGGACAGCTTCCTCAAGGATCCGCCGAACGCGACCTTGTCTTTCCTGGAAGGCAAGGACATGGCCGACGCGGTGGTGGTGCTGCATGACCCGGCCCTGAAAGGCGAGGACCTGAGCTATGAGGTCAAGATCTTGGAGGGGCAGATCCCGGCGAGCGCCGGTGCGGTCTCACTGTTCATCGACATCATCGGGATGCCTCTGACGCCGATTTCCTTCGCCGGGGCCCGCCGGCGCATGTGGCGGCGGGCGGTCCTGTACTGATTCGTTTGGGCGGTCCGTTCCGGACCCAGGACCGTGACATCACAGCCTGAGGAGCTTCGATTGAACCACCATCGCCACGATCGCAATGCCATGCCCGCCCGGGCCCCGGGTGTGATCCTGTTGGCCAGCGCAGCCGTCCTCCTGTCCGCCTGTGCCTCTGGGGGCAAGGAGGTCCAGGGCTTCGACCAGTTGACCCTCGCCCCCGGTGAGACGGGCAACTGCCTCTCCAGTCCCTGCCAGGTGTTCCTCAAGATGCCGGCCGGGACCGGAAGCTTTGAGGTGACCGCCAACGAGGTCAAGGTCGGGACCTACCCAGCCGGTCAGACCGCCAGTCTCGGGAGCTTCTGGCAGAGCCAGGCCATTCAGATCAAGGGCATGAACGTGCCCAAGGCCTATGCCTACATCCCCAACCAGCGCTGACCCATACCGGGGTCCAACCAGGGCCGTGCGCCCCAAGCCATTGGAGACTCGCCCTATGGCCATGCGTACGGGGCCTTGGCGTTGGGCCTCTCGCGGCCTGGGTGCGGTCGGTCTGGCCGCGGTCCTTTGCGGCTGCGGCACGACCGGGTTCGCCCCGGATGCCCTGGTCGAGAATCCCGGTGCGGCGGCCTTTCTGACTCAGGTCGGTAAGGCCTGCGGCAACCTAAACCTGGGTACGGCCACCATCGCCTACCGGTTGCAGAGCCAGGACGATGTCTATTTTGTCGATGAGACCACCAAGCTGTGGTTCGGCGACCTATCCAAGGCACAGTATGCGCAGGACATCGGGTCCTTCTACCCCGTCGGAGACACCTCCAAGGCCGTGGACTGTGTGTTCCAACAGTTGCCCCAGCAGCCAGCCTCCCGTTGAGCGGCTGGGCCGAGACCGGCCTCAAGCGGCTGAGTGTTCGTATCGGTCTTCGGTCCCGCGGCGCCACTCGGGGCGCATGCCCCGTGCCGCATCAGGACAGGGAACGTGCGCGCTCGGCGGCGGGAGCATGGGTTGTGACTGCGCTGGTCTGCACGCCGCCGAGCGACTGAGCCATCCGAGACGGTTGGCTCCTGAGGGCCAAGGTCACCGGCGTGAACAATGCGGACGATCGGCCACCCGTCGCACGAAACGCCAAGCGCACCAAGCGGAGCATCAAAGTGAACCGGCCCAAGCTCACCGAGGAGGACATCCAGAAGCTCGTGAATACGGCGGCAGCCGCGGTGGACCGCAAGCCGATTCATCACCTAGAGGGCGAGCCGCATGGGCTCGCACCGTAACCCAACCGATCAACCAGACTGTCTGAGGCTAATCCTGATCCCTATGAACAAGACATTGTTGAGAATGACCCGTGTGTCCGTCGTCGCGGCGGCCCTGCCCCTCTTGAGCGCCTGCGGCTCGATGGAGACCAGCGCGCCGAGGACCGAACCCGGCGCCGTCGCGGTCGAGACCGTCCAAGCGACCGCGACCGTCAAGGCCGTGGATCGCCGCAACCGCACGGTCACCGTCGCCGGCGCAAACGGCAAGCGGGCCACCTACAAGGTGGGCAAGGAGGCGGTCAACTTCGACCAGATCCGCGTCGGCGATCGCGTCAATGTCACGGTGACCGAGTCGATCGCTGTCTTCTTGCGGCCACAGGGGACCGCGCCAAGCGTCGGCGAAGGCGCCGCAGTGGCGCTGGCGCCGAAGGGCGCCAGGCCCGGTGGCATCGTCGCCACCACGACGGAAGTGACCGCCCGATTGCTATCCGTGGACGCTGCCACCCATCACGTTACCCTGGAGCTTCCCGACGGACGTAAGAGAACCGTAAGCGTCAACCCGGGCATCGACCTTCGGAAGGTCGCACCGGGCGATGCCGTGACGGTGCAAGTCGCCGACGCGGTGGCGGTTGCGGTGGAGAAACCCTAGGCCCGTCGAGCACTGGACAACCCAAGAGCGACGCCACACGGCGCGGATGCTTCGGGTCCAAGCCGCGGGCGTCGGGGCCGGACACGCCAACCGACCCGCTGCCGCTCGGTCCCCACTTTCACCACACGCAAGAGACACCAATACATGAGCTCAAGGCGCCACATCCTCGCCGCCGCAGCATTGATCGCAGCGGTCGCCCCCCTGACCTCCGGCCTGTCCACGGCAATGGCCGCTGAGACGCAGAACAAGCCGCAATTGATGTTCGTGCAGACCGCCGACGACCTCAAGGCCGACGACAAGACCCTGCGCCTGGTCAATGTCAGCCAGCAGACCCTGTATTTTTCGGATCGCCCGGTGCGGATCGCTGGACACATCACGATGCCGGCCTATCTGGAGGAGTGGACCGCGGCGGCGGGCAAGGACAACTTCAGCAACGACCCACCCAACGCCACCCTCTCGGTCTATGAGCCGGGGGGCAAGGACAACGCCCTGGCGGTGGTCGAGGTCAGCCATCCAGTGGTGGAGGGCAATGACCTCGTCTACAGCTACAAGCTGATCGAGGGTCCCATGCCCAAGTCTGGCGGGGCGACCGCCCTGTTCATCGACTGGATCGGTGTGGGCGGCGGCGTTGGCCCCGGGTTTCATGGGGTCGGGCGCGGCGGTCGCGGGGTGGGCTGGCGCTAGCGCTGGTCTCAGGCCGCGACCAGGCCCTGCCCTGTCTGCGTTGGGGGAGTGGCCCTCTGAGCCGGCGCGCGAAGCGATAGCCACGGGGTGGCCGCCATTAGGGCAGCGCTGATTGATTGCGCTTCCCGTGCGGGCCAGGGATGGGTCCGCCCGTTTCGAGGGCCTTAAGCCCTTGAAACGGAAGCGTCCCGCGACGCGCGCGTCGCGGGACGTGAGCGGATCACATGCCGGGAGGGCATTTGATCAGCATCTCCTTAGGAGATGAAGGGGCCCGAGGTGGCCCGCAACAGCACGCGCCGCAACTCGCGGACCAAGTGAACCGGTGGGAGAACCAAATGCACACAGCCAAGCCAGCCATCACAACGGCATTGTGGGGGGGCCGCGCTCGTCGTCGCGACCGCCTCGTGCCCCGCGACGGACATTGAAACCACCGGCGTCCTGGGCTCTCCCAGCGCCACCACCACGATCAGCGGGAAGCAGCTCCCGCCGCCCGATCCGAAGTTCGGTGGCGTGATCAAGGAAAAGGCCTCGGACTCGAAGGCCTGATGGCCGCCGCGCGTGGTGCCGCCGAAGCAGGCGCCCAACGTGCTGCTGATCATGACCGACGACGACGGTTTCGGCTCCCCCAGCACCTTCGGCGGCGTCATCCCGACCCCGTCGCTGGACCGCATCGCCAAGAGCGGCCTGCGCTACACCAATTTCCACTCCACCTCGCTGTGCTCGCCGACGCGCGCGGCGCTGATTACCGGGCGCAACCACCATTCGGTGGGCTTCGGCGTGGTCGGCGAGATCGCCACCGGATTCCCGGGCTACGACTCGATCATCCCGATCGAGAAGGGCACCATCGGCACCATTCTCAAAGAGAACGGCTACGCGACCGCCTGGTTCGGCAAGGACCACAACACGCCCTTCTTCGCCGACAGCCAGGCCGGACCCTTCGAGCAATGGCCGAACGGCATGGGATTCGAGTACTTCTACGGCTTCGTCGGCGGCGACGCCAGCCAGTGGCAACCGAACCTGTTCCGCAACACCACGCCGATCTTCCCCTTCCAGGGCAATCCTGGCTGGAACCTGGAAACGGCCATGGCCGACGAGGCCATCCAGTACATGAAGCAGCTCAAGGCACTGGCGCCGGAGAAGCCCTTCTTCGTCTACTACGTGCCCGGCGCCGTGCACGCGCCGCATCATCCGACGCCGGAGTGGATCGACAAGATCAGCGCCATGCATCTGTTCGACGACGGCTGGGAGAAGCTGCGCGAGACCATCTTCGCCAACCAGAAGCGGCTGGGCATCATGCCCGAGAACGCAGAGCTGACGCCCTGGCCGGATGGGCAGGAGATCTACGGTGGTGCCAAGCTGCCGCGCTGGGACTCGCTCGACTGGGCGCAAAAGAAGCTCTTCATCAAGCAGGCCGACGTCTATGCGGCCTATCAGGCCTACACCGACCACGAGATCGGCCGTGTCATCCAGGCCGTCGAGGACTTAGGCGAGCTCGACAACACCCTGATCATCTACATCAGCGGCGACAACGGGGCGAGCGCCGAAGGCATGGTCAACGGTACGCCCAATGAGTTCACCACCTTCAACGGCGTCGAGGTGCCGGTCAAGGACCAACTCCTCTGGTACGAGTTCTGGGGCTCCGACCGCACCTTCCCTCACTACTCGGCGGCCTGGGCCTGGGCGTTCGACACCCCATTCAAATGGATGAAGCAGGTGCCGTCGCACTTCGGCGGCACGGCACAGGGCATGGCGATCTCCTGGCCCGGCCACATCGGCGACCCGGGCGGCACCCGCCGCCAGTTCCACCACATCATCGACATCGTGCCGACCATCTTGGAGGCCACCGGCATCTCGCAACCCGAGACGATCAACGGCATCAAGCAGCACCCCATCGAAGGCACGAGCCTGGCCTACACCTGGGACCAGGCCAACGCCAAGGCGCCGACCCGGCACACGACCCAGTACTTCGAGATGCTCGGCAACCGCGCCATCTACCACGACGGCTGGGTGGCGGCGACCACCCCGGTGACGATCCCGTGGGAGTTGAGCAGCAAGACCCCGCCGGATGTGATCGACGGGTACAAGTGGGAGCTCTACAACGTGATGGAGGACCCCACCCAGAACAACGACCTGGCGGCCAAGATGCCGGAGAAGCTCAAGCAGATGGAGCAGATCTTCTACACGGAGGCCAAGAAGTACGACGTGTTTCCCCTCGACAACACGACGCTCGCACGCTGGAATTCGCCGAAGCCGAGCCTGACGGCGGGGCGAACCACCTTCACCTACTCGGGTCCCTTGGCCAACGTGCCTGGTAGCACGGCGCCGCACATCCTGAACAAGTCCTACACCATCACCGCCGAGGTTACGATCCCCGAAGGCGGCGCGGAAGGCATGATCGTCACCCAGGGCGGGCGCTTCGGCGGCTACGGACTCTTCCTGAGCAAGGGGGAGCTGGGCTTCGACCGAGGCCGGGTGGTGTTCCTCTACAACCTGCTCGACCTCAAGCGCACCATCTGGGAAGGGCCAGAGCTCAAGCCCGGCAAGCACAGCATCGTCTTTGATTACAAGATCGATGGCCCGGGCCTGGGCAAGGGCGGGACGGGTGTGCTCTCTGTGGACGGTCAGGAGGTGGCCAGGAACTCCATGGAGCACGGCACGCCGATCACCTTCCCGGAGGACGAAACCTTTGACATCGGGCAGGACACGCGCACCGGGGTCGCCATGGTCGAGTACCGCTACGACTCGCCGTTCGAGTTCACCGGCACGATCGACAAGGTCACCTTCAAGCTGGAGCCCTTCCCGCCGGAGCAGAGCGCGGAGGCGGCTGCACATTCGGGGACGGGGTCGGCCCATCGGCAGTAGGAGTGGCCACGAATGCTGAAAACCGGTAGCGGCCTTCAGACACGCGAACCGGGTCGGGTGCGCGAGAGACGAGGCGGCGTCGAGGCTAGGCTATGAAATGGGTGCTGCCCTTCGCCGCTGTGGCTGAAGCCGTGACGGGCTTGGCGTTGCTGACGGTTCCATCGCTCATTGGCTGGTTGTTGTTGGGCGAGGAGCTGACCGGTATCGCCATACCCGTCGCACGCGTGGCGGGCATCGCCCTGGTCGCATTGGGGATCGCCTGCTGGCCGGGCCCGCCGCGGTTCGGCATGTTGACCTACAGCGCCGCCGTCACGCTGTATCTCGCCTACGTCGGCGTCGCTGGCGGTTTGGGCGGCATACTGCTCTGGCCGGCGGTTGTCGTCCACGCGACCCTGACGGGATTCTTGTCGTGGGCGGCGCTTGTACGGGGAGAAGCCAAGGGCCTCGATCAGGGGCTGGGGTGAGGGGGGCAGCTTCCGAAGTCTGGGGAGGTTCTTAAGCATCGGAACAGGCATTCGATTTACAAGTTGCAGGAAGTAACTGCAATTTGTAAGATCTCCCGTTATGATACCGCGGCAGGCCCGAGAGACAGCCCTGCGCTTGGCGCGCGGGTTTCCGGTGCTGGCGATCACCGGACCGCGTCAGTCGGGCAAGACGACCTTGGCCCGATCAGGCTTCGCCGATCGGGCCTATGTGACCCTGGAGGACCCGGACCAGCGCGACCAGGCCCTCATGGACCCGCGGGGTTTCCTCGCCCGCTTCCCAGAGGGGGCCGTGCTGGACGAGGTCCAGCGGGCACCCGATCTCGTCTCCTACCTCCAGGGTCTGGTGGACACCCGCCGGCGCATGGGGGACTTCATCCTTACCGGCTCCCAGCAGTTCGGACTGATGTCGCGCATCGGCCAATCCCTGGCCGGCCGCGTCGGGCGCATCGAGCTCCTGCCATTCTCGGTGGCGGAGCTTCGCGATGTTGGGCTGGTCCCCCCTGACCTGGACGGCCTGCTGTGGCGAGGCGGCTTCCCGCCCCTCTACGATCGGCCTCTGGCACCCGGCGACTGGTTTCCCAACTACATTGCGACCTACCTGGAGCGCGACGTCCGGCAGCTCCTCGCGGTGCGCGACCTCAGCCTGTTCCAGCGCTTCGTGCGTATGTGCGCGGCGCGGACCGGTCAGTTGCTCAACCTCTCCGCGCTGGCCAACGATTGCGGGGTCTCCCACACCACGGCCCGGGAATGGCTGAGCGTGCTGGAGGCGAGCTACCTGATCTTCCTGCTGCCCCCCTATCACCGGAATTTCGGCAAGCGCCTAGTGAAATCGCCGAAGCTCTATTTCCTGGATACGGGCCTCGCCGCGGCCCTGGTCGGCATCGCCGATGGGGCCTCCCTCAACATCCACCCGCAGCGCGGTGCCCTGTTCGAGACCCTGGTGGTGGGTGAGCTCGTGAAGGGCCGCTTCAACGCCGGCCGGCCCGCCGACCTCTGGTTCTGGCGAGACAACACGGGCAATGAGATCGATGTGGTCTTCGAGACCGCTGGGGCCTTGCAACCGGTGGAGATCAAGTCGGGTGCGACCTTCGTGCGCGACTGGCTGAAGGGGCCCAGAAAGTGGGCGACCCTCGCGGGGGAGGGGGTCCTGCCGGCCTGGCTCATCTACGGGGGCGAGGAGCGCTTCGCGAGCGAGGGCGTCCAGGTCCTACCCTGGCGGGACCTCGGCGAGCTGGCCGGGCGCGCTTGAGGCGGACCCGAGGTCCACTCGGGGATGCAGCCGCCCCGGTGCGGTTCGCACGGCTCACCGCACCCGACAGCCTCGACCCCGCCGCCGTCCGCGGCTCCGACTACCGCTGAGAGTGGCATCGCCTCGGTGCGGTTCGCCCTGCGTTCGGTGGCGGGTTCCTGAGGGGCAAGGAGTCTGTCGCGATATGACAAGCGCCTCATTCCTCGAGGCTCGAAAATACAAGCCCGATCGCGACCCCGCCTATCCGCCCCTCGAGACCCTGGAGACTGCCATGACGATCGATCACACCCTATCCGGGCCTGCCAGGTACTCCGCTGCGCCGGTCCAGCCCCTGGTCCTGGGTTTGCTGGCCCTGACGATTGGGTGCAGCGGCTCCGCCCGGGCCGCCTTGAGCGCCGAGGAGCTGGCCAAGCTGGCGCAGAACCCCATCGCCAACCTCATCAGCGTCCCCTTCCAGAACAACACCAACCTCAACTACGGCCCCGAGGAGGGGACCCAGAATATCCTTAATATCCAGCCGGTCATCCCCATCACGCTCAACAAGGACTGGAACCTCATCACCCGCACCATCTTCCCGCTGATCTGGCAGCCGGAGTTGAGCCCCCTTGAGGACAGCACCTTCGGGCTCGGCGATACGCAGTTCTCGGCCTTCCTGTCGCCGAGCAACGCCAAGGGCTGGATCTGGGGTGTGGGCGCCATCGCCCAGATTCCGACCCACACCGACAGCGCCCTGGGCAACGAGAATTGGGGCCTGGGGCCCACGGCGGTGGTCCTGCACCTGGAGCACGGCAGCCCCTGGGTCTACGGGATGCTGATCAACAACGTCTGGTCGCTGGACACCAGCAATAGCGACCCCTCCTACAACAACGGCCTCATCCAGCCCTTCCTCAACTACAACTTCCCCGGTGGCACCTACATCAACAGCGCGCCCATCATCACCGTGAACTGGGAGGCGGAGGGTGAGCAGTGGACAGTCCCGGTCGGTGCGGGCATCGGTCGCATCTTCCACCTGGGCCGGCTCCCGGTGAACACCCAGCTCGGCGGCTATTACAACGTCGTCAAGCCCGACGACGGTCCGGACTGGCAGATCCGCCTCCAGGTGCAGCTCATGTTTCCCAAATGAGGGCGGCGCCACGTTCGCCCTGATCCCAAAAGCGGCCCATCGGCCACTGTCCCCAACAAGGAGATTTCTATGCCAGCGAATCCTCAAGAGAACCGTCCGGCGGCACGCTTCAGCGGCCGCCTTGCCGCCGCCACCGCCCTGGCGGCCATCCTCGTGGTCGGGACCCTGCAGGCCGCCGACAAGGGTCCGCGGGCCCATGCCGAAGGCAAATATGACACGGTCACCGCCACCTACGTGGTGGTGGAGGGCGACGACCTCTTCGCCATCAGCGAGCGCTTCGAGATCCCCGTGGAGACCCTGAAGGCCCACAACAAGCTCAGCTCCAACGAGGTGAAGCCGGGCGAGAAGCTCAGCCTGGGTAAGGCCGCCGCGCACCAGTCACCGGCCCACCAGACCGCGGCCAAGAAGCCCATGTCCGAGATGACTTGCGAGGACTTCCTGGGGCTGGAGGAGGACTTCCAGCCCAAGGCTGTCTATTGGGCGGTGGCCTACGGGAGCAAGGGTCAGCCGGAGGCGGAGGCGATGGACGTGGATGGCGTCGAGACGGTGACGCCCTTCGTCATCCAGGAGTGCCAGAAGGCCCCCAAGGAGTCCTTCTGGCAAAAGGTGAAGGCGCAGTGGGAGGCGCTCGCCAAGAAGATGTAAGTGGAGCCGCGCGGGTCATGATGTCGCGCGCGGGAGCGGCTCCCGGCGCGGCGCGAGCCTCGGCCCCGAGCCACGCGCTCGGGCTCGAGGTCGGCCAGATGCCATGGTCGCCCTTATCGTGCCGTTCGAAGCGGCAGCCGGCGTCAACCAGCCGCAGCTCTCGACTCGGCTGTGAAGTCACCTCCCACGATGCGGCCCGACGGCGAGCGATTTCGAAACGTTCCAGTCGGAGCTCGAACGCGATTTCGTCCTCTTCCGGCCACCCGTTGAGCTCCAGTAGCCCAGGAACCATGACCTTGAGCCTGGCCATCAGGGCTTCCAACGTCCACGGCGCCCGAAACGACATGGGGCTCCCCCGGGCGGGCGACTGAGTCGCTGTCGCGAAATGTCAAGCGCCTGGCCGCAATCCTTCCTATGCTCTCGGGGGTTGGGCGCGGGCGGAGACATAGCGCCAGCGCCGCGCGAGGGTCCTTCAATAGCCGAGTGAACTGGAGACATCGATCATGCCCGCGACCAACCAGGCCACGTTGATGGCCATGCAGGGTGCAATCTTTGGCGATCTGAAGCGGAGCTGGGGTTGGCTCCTGGCCCTGGGGATCGTCTGCATCATCCTCGGCACTATCGGGTTCTACATGACCTTTGCCTTGACGCTCGCGAGCGTGCAGGTCTTCGGCATCCTGATCCTCGCGGGGGGCGTCTTGCAGCTCCTCGACGCCTTCACCTGCAAGGGCTGGAAGGGGGTGCTCTGGCACGTCCTGATCGCATTGCTGTACATGGCGGCTGGCGCCGTCATGCTCTATGACCCCTTGCTCGCCTCGGCCTATCTGACCCTGGTGATCGCCGCGCTCCTGATCGCGGTGGGGGTCGCCCGCCTCATCATCGGCCTGCAATTGCGGCCCACGCACGGCTGGTACTGGCCGGTCCTGTCGGGCCTGATCTCGAGCCTGTTGGGGGGGATGATCATCGCCCAGTGGCCGGCCTCCGGCCTCTGGGTGATCGGTCTCTTCGTCGCCATCGAGCTGGTCGTCAACGGATGGTCCTATGTCTTCGTCGCCCTGGCGGCCCGCAAGGCGGGGCGGGCCGAGGCGACACGTACCGGCCGATAGTCAACAAGAGGACGAGCAATGAAACCTCAGTTGTCCCGGAACCTGGAGTTGTACGCTGCGCCTTCGATCCTGGCCCTTGGCCCTTGGCCCTTGTGATACTGGCCCTGCTGTCGGGTTGCGCCTCCACGGGCGACAACAGCATCAGCGGATTCGACAGGATCACCCTGGCACCGGGGGATACCGGCAACTGCAACTCCAGTCCCTGCCAGGTCTATCTGAAGATGCCGGCGGGCACCGGGAGCTATGCGGTCACCGCCAACGAGGTGCGCGTGGGCACCTTCCCGGCGGGTCAGACCGCCTTCCTCGGCAGCGTCTGGCAGAGCCAGGCCTTCGCGATTCAGGGAATGGACGCGGCCAAGGCCTACGCCCATATCCCGGCGCAGCCTTGAGGGCGGCCCCCAGCCTCCATTGCTGATCCTTCTCGGAGAGACTCAATGTGCCGCGATGAAGCGGTCAACCGGGGAGCCTGCCATGGCAGGCGCACTCAGGGGTTCGTCACCGGCGCCAGGAGGGCAGTGATCCGCTCGGGTCTGGCCCTGGGTGCGGCCGTCCAGGCGGCTGACGGCGGGCCCCGTCACCATGCCCAGGGCAGTTACGATCCGGCCACGGGCAGCTATACGGTCGTCCCCGGCGACGACCTGGGGGCGATCGCCCGCCGCTTCGGCGTGTCCCTCAGGACTCTGGAGCAGGAGAACAACCTCGGCTCGCCTCAGATCCAGGTGGGGCAGCGGCTTCAGGTCTCCGCGGGGTCCGCCCAGGGCGCTACGGCGTCCGGCGCCACTGGGGCGACTGGCCCAGCCTCGGCCCACAGCCCCGCGGGTGTGGTCCTGGCCACCGTGACCGGGACCCCCCAGGCGCGGGAGGCGGGGATCGCCAACGCCATCCCCCAGACCGCGACGGTGCCGCTCAAGGGGGGGCCGAGCTTCACCCTGAAGACCGACGGCCCGCCCACCGTGGGCCTCCTGAAGGGGACCGATCTGGAATACGTGGTGAGCTCAGAGACCCCAGTCATCCGGGTGGCCGGCAAGACCTACTATGCCCTCCAGACCGGGGTCTGGTTCCAGTCCGAGTCCCTGGACGGTGGTCAACTCGGTGCCGGCGGCCATCTATGCCATCCCGCCCAGCTCGCCCCTGCACGATGTGACCTATGTGGAGATCTACGGGTCCACCCCGGAGGCCGTCTACGAGGGCGATACCCCCGGCTATCTGGGCACCGTGCTCCCGGACGACGGGGTGGTGGTCTACGGCACCGGCTACGACGACGAGCCCTGGATCGGGGACGCCTGGATCGCCGCCCCCGAGACCTATGGCCTGGCGGCGGCGCCCATCTACAACCCGGCGGTCGGCTACGGTTACGGCTTCGGGCTGGGGCTCGCCACCGGCGCCCATGTCTACAGCCATTGGGGCGACACCCTGGCCGCCGGCGCCCGCACCTGGTGCGCGGGCGACGGGGTGGCGGGCACCACTGCCCGGGGCGACGATGCCAACGACCGCACCGGGACCACTGGCACCTATGCCGCCGGGCGCAGCTACGACGGCTGGACCGGCACGGCCCAGCGGGGCTACGGGCGTAACTTCCACACCGCCGCCGGCACCACCGGCACGGTGGAGCGCGGGGAGCGCTATAACCCCTACACTGGGACCGCCTCCTACGGCTCCCGTGCCACCGCCACGGGTCCGGGCGGCGAGAGCGTCTCTCGGAGCACCGCGGCGACCGAGGACCCTTACGGCCAGTCGGCGGTCGCCCACCAGCCCACCTTCGACAACGCCCGCACCGGCGAGAGCCGCACCGTGCTCGGAGGGCGGCTCGGGCGACCGGTTCGGCGGGGGCTTCGACGATCGTTTCGGCGGTGGAGCCTGTGGCAGAGGTGGCTTTGCTGATCGGTTTGGTAGTGGCGAATTCGGAGGCCGCTTTGTTCGGGGCGGATTCGGGGGTTTCCGGGGCCGCCACTAGCTGCTCCCCGGGGCGTCCGGGCCTCTGGGACCGCGGGCCTCTGGCCCGCGGTCCCCGGTGGCGGCTGGGTCGAAAGCCATCCCGTTGCCTGGACGCGCGGCATACAATCGGCCCGGCCCGTTGCGGCGGGATGCCGATCGGGCCGAGGCACGACTGGACACACCGCATGTGGCCGCGAATTAACGTGAAAAATCACAAGGCTCTGTTCGCGTGACCCGTTGCACGAGCCCCGGCGCTGTTGGTCAGAATCCGGCAGCGACTGATCCCTGCCGCCGCTAGGCTTGGATCGCCACCGCCCGGAAGGGAACGGCGCATCCGTTTCTCCCTCCCCCGGGCAGGGGGAGGGTTGGGGAGGGGAAGGGTTGGGGGAGGGGGTCGAAGGCCCGCGCCATGCCATGAGGGCGGGGGGTGACGGATGGCTTCGACCCCCCACCTGGCCTCCCCCCTGCCAGGGGGGAGGAAGGAGCTGGCACGCCCTCAGTAGCTCCTGCCGGGCCTGCGGTAGACGGGAAATTTCGCGTTTTTCGTGGACGAGTGACCTGGTTTTGGGACAGCTCCAGGCTCGCCTGCGGCAGGCGATTGATGCCGCGACAGAATAACCGACCTGGAGGCGTAACATGGCCACGACACCAAGTCCTAACCGCGCAACCACCACGCCCGACGGCACCAGGTCCAGCCTCAAGGTGGATCTCTGGCTCTTCATCATCATGCTGGTCCTGGCCCTGGTCGGGGTGGGCATCACCCAGGTCGAGCATGCGGGCGGCAAGCTGTACTGGCTCTTCCTGGTCCTGGTCTACGCCGGCATCAGCGTGGCGCGGGCCTGGCAGGGGGCCAAGGAACGCGGGGCGCCCGTCTGGCCCATGATCCGGGCCCAGGTCTTCCATTGGCTGGGGGCCCTGGTGGCCATCAACATCGTCCTCTACTACGAGTCGGTCGACATCGCCTCCCGGGGGGCGGCGGCGGACTACTCGCTCCTGATCCTCGCCCTGTCCTGCTACCTGGCGGGGGTGCACTTCAACTGGTCCTATTTACTCCTGGGCGCACTCCTGGCGGTCATGGCCGTGGGTCTCGGCTATCTGGACCAGCTCTCGCTCTATGCCCTGGTGATCCCCCTGGCGGTCCTGGCGGTCTGGGTCTTCGCCAGGCGCAAGGGCACGTGAGCGTGACGACCGCGGCGCAGAATCTGGCGGGCCGGCGGCCCTGGGAGGCCATACTCACCTGGGGCGGGGTCCTGCTGGTCCTCTATGCCCTGCGCGATGTCTTTCCCATCGTCTTCCTGACCTTTCTCCTGGTCTACCTGGTGCGCGCCATCGTGGTCCCCCTGGCGCGTCGCATCGGCTCGGGGGAGGAGCGTCCGGGATTGGAGCGCTGGCTCACCCTGGGTACCTTCGGGGCCATTGTGGCCCTGCTGTGGGGCCTGGCCAGCCTCATCGGCCCGCAGCTCGTCCTCCAAGGCCGGCTCCTGACGGCCCACGTGGAGAACCTGGAGCCTGAGGAGATCCTGGACCAGGTCCTAGCCCGGACGGTGGGGGCCTACCTCTTCGGGCAGACCTACGGTAACCCGCAGGACCCTCGCTACCAGGCGGCCTTCGCCCAGTTTGCTGCCCAGGGCAGATCCGGGGAGGGGGCCTTCGCGGGCTTTGGACCCTTGCAGGCACGGGTCCAGGCCGGTTTCGAGATGGCCTACGAGGGGGCCGAGCAGGCCCGGCTGCGCCATCAGGTGAAGGGCAGGGGGGCTGCCGCCCCCGCTTTCGAGCACTGGTTCCTCACCATCAAGGCCCCGGGGCTGGTGGCGGAGCGGCGTGCCGCCTATCTGGCCCGATTGCCCGCCGGCGCCGGATCGAGCCCGCCCGCTGACCTGGAGCGCCAACTGGGCGAGCTGGCCCTGAAGGACCTCGCTGCCCAGCCGGCGGAGCGCTCCAAGCTGGTCGCCGAATGGGAGGCGGCCGAGGCGCAGGACCAATGGCGCCGGCTGCGGGCATCGCCCGAGTACGGTCAGGCCTTTCAGGCCTGGTTCGAGGGCCCCCAGGGCCAGGCCCTGCAGGACCCCTACGATCGGGACACCTATCTGGCCCTGCGCGAGGCCTATGGGCAGGGGGCTGCGGCCTTCAATCGGGTCTACCAGGAGCGGGTGAGCCAGACGTCGGAGGGTCTCGCCCTGGCGCGGCTCGACTTCCAGCGCGCCCTGGAGCTCGACCTGGCCCGCCGCTGGTGGGCGGCCAGTCCCGCGGCGGCGAGCCTCCGGGAGCACCTGCAGCAGGACGCATCCGAGGTCGCGGGGGCCGCCGGCCAGCGGATTGCGGCGGGGGTGCGGGGGCTGATCGCCGTCCCGGCCCAGATCGGGACGGCCCTGCTGCTGACCATCCTCATCAGCTTCGACATGGTGGGGCTCAAGCGCGGCGCGAGGCGGCTGCGCCACAGCCGCCTCGCGGGCGTCTACGCCAGGTTGGTCCCCAACCTGAGCGCGGTGGCGCGCCTGATCGGGCGCTCCTTCGCCGCCCAGGCGGTGATCGCGGTCTTCAATACCCTGCTCACCTTCGCCCTGATGCGGCTGCTCGGCCTGGGCAACGAGCTCCTGCTCGGCGCCCTGGTCTTCATCGCGAGCTTCATCCCCGTGCTAGGGATCATCTTCTCCGGCATCCCCATCGCCCTGCAGGCCCTGTTGCAGCCGGACGGGTCCCTGCTCCTAGCCCTCTATGCCCTGCTGGGCATCGCAGTCATCCATGCCATCGAGTCGATGGTGCTGTCCCCAAGGATCGTCGGGCGCTTCCTGCACCTGCATCCGGTGCTGGTGCTGGCGGTGCTGGTGGTCGGCGAGCACCTGTTCGGCATCTGGGGTCTGCTGCTCGGGGTGCCGGTCGCGGTCTTCGCCATTCACGCGGGGATCCTGGCGGAGTCGATCCCGGGGGTCTACGAGCCGGGGCAGGGGCCGGACTTGGGGCCGACCGCGGCGGAGGTGGGACAGGGTGGGGCGTGTCCTTCGTGAAGGGCAGAGCGTCGCGGCGGGGCAACCCTGCGAGCCCCAAGGGCCCGCTTTAGTGCTGGGCCTAGCTCAGTTTTCGGGTCCAACGCGGGCGATGTCGCTGGCGGAAGTAGGTATACTCACGACTCGGAGCTTGTCACTGACCCCCATCCCTCAAGCCCTAGGGAGATGCTGATCAAATGCCCTCCTGGCATTTGATCAGCTCGCGTCCCGCGACGCGCGAGTCGCGGGACGCTCCCGTTTCAAGGGTTTGGGCCCTCGAAACGGGCGGGCCATCCCTGGCCCGCACGGGAAGCGCAATCAATCAGCGCTTCCCTAGGCAGATGCTGATCAAATGCCTTCCTGGCATTTGATCAGCTCGCGCCCCGCGACGCGCGAGTCGCGGGACGCTCCCGTTTCAAGGGCTTGGGCCCTCGAAACGGGCGGGCCATCCCTGGCCCGCACGGGAAGCGCAATCAATCAG